>ENA-OUOG01003191-OUOG01003191.1-marine-metagenome-genome-assembly--contig:-NODE-3191-length-15742-cov-3.014938_pt1 | contig 15742 bp, 15 predicted proteins | sample MGYA00248635_ERZ508505 | MGnify/ENA primary metagenome ERZ508505 (study PRJEB26176, sample SAMN06267871) | marine metagenome | isolation source: Saanich Inlet, British Columbia, Canada | place: Pacific...
TCTCATCAGCCCCGATCAACATATTGTCGCCCGTTGGCCGCATTTTGACAGCAAAAAAATTGAGAGGGCCTTTGCGCGAAGCCTGGGAAAGGGCTGACCAATGACCGTTATCCTGACACCTAATATTCCGGATCCTGACGGCTTTTATGATGAACTCCTCGCAGCCCATGAAGGTTTGAGCAAGGAAGAAAGTGATGCCTTGAATGCTCGATTGATTTTAATCCTGGCCAATCACATCGGTGATCGTTCCGTATTGCAGGCAGCTATTGCAGCAGCAAAATGACAAGTGTGGTTCTCTGGGATTATCCCAAGTCTACCGCCAGCTACCGCACCAGACGAACGGTCAATGGTGACTACTTCAAAGTAGAGGTAATGGATAGAAGACTGTTGAGTGATAAGTGGTGCGGGTAGAGAGACTTGAACTCCCACGCCTTGCGGCACCAGAACCTAAATCTGGCGTGTCTACCAATTTCACCATACCCGCGTACCGAGAAATGAAGCAAAGCTTCCGTAGATAGGCGTGTCTTATAGGGGTAGCTTTGGAAAAAACCAAGCGAAACTTACCGCTTTTTGCAATAATTTTGCGGCTAGCTCATTTAAGCAAAAAATTGCAAATATTGCCTAATAAATAGGCATTTTGATTAATTTTTGTGTTTTTTTGCCTGATCGACCGGGAAATTTGAGTGTAAATCACATGGAAACTTTTGTGATTCCCAAATTTTGGCTTGTTGAGTTCCACTCATTAATGACACCTGAGCGCGAAATCACGCAGGTGTATCATGAAAAAAATCGAAGCAATCATAAAACCGTTCAAACTCGACGAAGTAAAAGAAGCGCTTCAAGAGGTTGGCTTACAAGGCATTACCGTTACTGAAGCAAAAGGCTTTGGCAGACAAAAGGGCCACACCGAGCTTTATCGCGGCGCAGAATACGTGGTCGATTTTCTCCCAAAGGTTAAATTGGAAATCGTAACAGACGACGACATGGTTGAAAAAGCGGTGGATGCTATTCGCAACGCCGCCCAAACCGGACGAATTGGCGACGGCAAAATTTTCGTCTCCAGCGTAGAAGAAGTAATTCGTATTCGTACTGGCGAGACCGGCTCCGAAGCGATCTAGAAACTTATCAAAGGCAAATACCCGGGCGGGACTTGTCGCCCAATCAGTTTAAAACAGAAAGGCAATGAAATGAGCGACGCAGCTTCAATCATTAAGAAAATCAAGGATGAGGACATTAAGTTTCTCGACCTGCGCTTTACAGACCCGCGGGGTAAAATGCAGCACGTAACCATGGACGCAAGCGTATGCGATGAAGACATGTTTGCTGATGGCGTGATGTTCGATGGTTCATCCATCGCTGGCTGGAAGGCAATCAATGAGTCAGACATGACGTTGGCGCTCGACACATCGTCAGCTCACATGGACCCGTTCTTTGCGCAGTCCACAATGGCGATTTTCTGCGACATCCTGGACCCGTCAACAGGCGAGCCTTACAACCGCGATCCGCGTGGCACAGCGAAAAAAGCCGAAGCCTATCTGAAATCCACAGGCCTTGGTGACACATGCTACGTGGGCCCGGAAGCTGAATTCTTCGTTTTCGACGACGTTCGTTTTTCTGCAGATCCTTACAACACAGGCTTCAAGCTCGACTGTTCTGAACTACCTTCAAACATGGACGCAGAATACGAAGCAGGCAACATGGGCCACCGTCCACGTACAAAAGGCGGTTATTTCCCCGTTCCACCAATCGATTCCGGTCAGGATTACCGTGGCGAAATGTTGTCAGTGATGTCTGAAATGGGCATCAAGGTTGAGAAGCATCACCACGAAGTGGCTGCCGCTCAGCACGAACTCGGTATCATGTTCGACACGCTATCAACCAACGCCGACAAGATGCAGATCTACAAGTATGCAGTGCATCAGGTTGCACATGCTTACGGTAAAACAGCAACCTTTATGCCGAAGCCAGTATACGGCGACAACGGCACAGGCATGCATGTGCACCAGTCAATCTGGAAAGACGGCAAGCCAACATTCGCTGGTAACGAATATGCGGGCCTTTCTGAGAATTGCCTCTACTACATCGGTGGCATCATCAAGCACGCAAAAGCACTGAACGCGTTCACCAACCCGTCAACCAACTCATACAAGCGTTTGGTTCCAGGTTATGAAGCGCCGGTTCTTCTTGCTTACTCAGCGCGTAACCGGTCGGCTTCTTGCCGTATCCCGTTTGGTTCTTCACCAAAGTCAAAGCGTGTTGAAGTTCGCTTCCCGGATCCAACAGCGAACCCATATCTCGCATTTGCTGCGATGTTGATGGCGGGTCTTGACGGTATCAAAAACAAGATCCATCCGGGTGATGCCATGGACAAAGACCTTTATGATCTTCCACCAAGCCAGCTTAAGCGCATTCCAACCGTTTCAGGTTCCCTGCGTGAAGCGCTTGATAGTCTTGCAAAGGATCACAAGTTCCTTTGTGAAGGCGACGTTTTCGATAAAGACCAGATTGAAGCTTACATCGAATTGAAAATGGAAGAGGTCATCCGCTTCGAGCATACACCTCACCCAGTCGAATTCGACATGTATTATTCTGTATAAACCTCCTCCCTATAAAGAAGAGAAGAACCCCGGGCATCGTCCGGGGTTTTTTCTTGCGCGAAGCAGAATGAAGTGATTGTGTGGCATTAAGAGGAGCATTTTGATGGGCAAATCACATCATACCGTTATCGTCGGTGGGGGTATTGTTGGTGTTTCAACGGCACTTTGGCTGCAACGCGCGGGGATGAAAGTCACGCTGGTTGACCGGAAAGGATTCGCGGCGGGAACATCCTATGGAAATGCCGGTGTGTTGGCAGCTTCCGCTGTCGTGCCCGTTACCGTGCCCGGACTGTTGAAAAAAGCGCCAGGCATGTTGCTGAATCCCAATGAACCACTCTTCCTGAAGTGGTCTTATCTGCCCAAACTTCTTCCGTTTTTGATGCGATATTTGTCCTATGCAAATGCAAAGGACGTGCATCGCATCGGTAAAGGGTTGACCGAGATCATGTATGACACGGTTGAGCAGCATATGGCGCTTGCGAAAGGAACGCCTGCAGAAAAATTCATAAAGGCGGGTGACTATCTCCATGCCTATGACAGTAAGTACGACTTTGAAAAAGATTCGTTCAGTTGGGAGCAACGACGAAAGCTTGGATTTGAAGATCACGAACTCGATGAAGCAGCACTTGCAGACTATGACCCGGAACTGGCCGGAAAGTTTGGATATGCCGTGCGCTGCCCCAATCACGGGCAGATTACCGATCCTGGCGAGTATGTCACTGCACTCGGAAATGAATTTTTGAAGAATGGCGGAGAGCTTTTGATTGGTACGGTCACTGGGATCGAGGTGGCAAATGGTACGGCTAGGGCGATTGAAATGGAAAATGGCACATTGGATGCCGACCATATTGTCATAACTTCAGGTGCTTGGTCCGGTACATTATGTGAGAAATTGGGATCCAAAATCCCGTTGGAAGCAGAGCGCGGGTACCATGTTGAGTTCGTGAACGCGAATGTGAATTTACGGTCCAACGTTATGGTCTCATCAAAGAAGTTTGCGATGAACTCCATGGATGGCCGTTTGCGTTGTGCGGGGATTGTAGAGTTTGGTGGCCTTGAGGCAGGACCAAGCAAGGCGCCGGTTGAATTGCTTAAACGGAATGCGCATGAACTTTTCCCAGATTTAAAATATGATTCAACCAACGAATGGCTTGGGCATAGGCCGTCCACACCAGACTCGCTTCCGGCAATTGGCGCGTTGAAAAATGTCTCCAATGTTTGGACCGGATTTGGCCATCAGCATTTGGGTCTGACCGGTGGGCCTAAAACCGGACGGTGGCTCGCGCAAATGATTACAGGTGAAAAACCAAATGTGGATATGACACCTTATGATCCGGATCGGTTTTAGGAAATATTGATGCAACAGGCTGCGGACTTCCTGGAGGAAAGCAACGTATTGATCGAGCTGGTCAATGGGTTGGAGAATGCTCAGTTCGAGCAGCAAACCCAATTTAAGCGTTGGACCATCAACGACATTCTGGTCCATCTGCACTTTTGGAATCTTGGCGCTGATCTGTCGCTAAATGACCCCGATGCATTCACAGCCATGTTCGAAGAACTGTTTGGCGCTCTGAAAGCGGGCAGATTGCGAGATCATGAAAATGGCAAGATTGTTGAGCGCGGCAAGGATCTTGTGGAAGCTTGGTCAGCACACTCTCGCGATATGGGTAAGCGGTGGCAGAATGTTGATCCGAAAACCCGGGTGAAATGGGCAGGGCCGGACATGTCGGTTCGTTCATCCATGAGCGCGCGGCAAATGGAAGTCTGGGCACATGGTCAGGCCATTTTTGATTTGTTGGGCAAAGACAGGCCTGAAAGTGACCGGATAAAAAACATCGTTGTGCTGGGCATCAATGCTTTTGGATGGAGCCACAAAGTGCATGGGCTTGAGATACCGGAAACAATGCCCACTGTCTCGTTGGTATCGCCCTCGGGAGAAGTATGGACCTATGGTGAAGGTGAGGAGCAGATTGAAGGCTCTGCGGTAGAGTTTTGTCAGGTGGTTACACAAACCAGAAACATTGCAGATACGAACCTGTCAATGAGTGGAAAGATCGCCCAAACGTGGATGGCAAAGGCACAATGCTTTGCAGGCCCACCTAACCCACCCCCAGCGCCGGGCGCACGGTTTAAAAAAGAAGCATAGCGCACGGTCTTTACGTTCCTGCCTTTTTGCCTAAATGCTTTGATAGCAAAGGAGCAAAAATATGCTTTTTCTGAAGTCCTATCTCGCGGGTCTGATCGCATTTCTGATCATCGATTTTATCTGGCTGAAATATGTTGCATTGAGCTTTTACCGGTCAAACATCGGTCACTTGATGACAGATAAACCTAATCTCGCAGTCGCAGGTTTGTTCTATCTATTCTATGTGGTGGGCGTGGTCATACTTGCTGTATATCCTGCGCTTGAGAAGCAAAGCTGGATGATTGCCATGCTGTATGGCGGCTTATTGGGTTTGGTTGCCTATGGAACCTATGACATAACCAATCTTGCCACGCTGAAAAACTGGCCGCCGATTGTTACAATTGTGGACATGATCTGGGGTACTGTTCTTACTGCATCCGTTGCAACAATTTCCTATTTTATTACGGTTGCTTTGCGCTAAACTGCGCAAATGACTTATGAGAGCACTTTTTTCAAAACAGAACTGAACGATGGCGTTGCCCATCTGATTATGAACAAGGGCGACAAGGCAAACGCCATGTCTCCCGATTTTTGGGAAGATCTTCCAAAAATCGTTGATGCGTTTGGCATGGACCCCAATGTCCGTGCAGTGGTGATTTCCGCTGAAGGCAGACATTTCACTGGCGGCATGGATCTGGCATCGTTTCAGCCCGTTCTTGGCTTGGTTGAAAATGAACCTGGTCGAGCGGCGTTTGCGCTTCGTGATACGATTTTAAAATTACAAGATTCATTTACTTCACTGGAACGGGCCAGGTTTCCGGTCATCACTGCCATCCAAGGTGCGTGTCTGGGCGGTGGCATCGATTTTATTACGGCCGCGGATATTAGACTGGCATCGCAGGATGCTTATTTTGGTGTTGAGGAAATTCATATTGGCATGGCTGCTGATGTGGGAACGCTGCAAAGGCTTCCCAAACTCATGGCTCCCGGTATTGTACGCGAATTGTGTTACACTGGACGCAAGTTTTCTGCACAGGAAGCGTATGGCTGGGGTTTGGTGAATTCTGTCCATGATAGCCATGAAGCGGTTGTTTCTGCGGCACTAGAGCTTGCGAAAGAAATCGCTGCGAAGTCACCCCTGGCAATCGCCGGTATCAAACAATCGCTCAATTATGCGCGGGATCACACTGTTGCTGACGGATTGGACCAAATTGCAACCTGGAATGGAGGAATGCTGAGGCCAGAAGATCTGCAAAAAGCCATTCAGGCAAAAATGGCAAAGAAAGAAGCAGAGTTCGCTTCTTTGCTTGATATTGCTCAAGCCTCTTAGAAGGTGTTGGCATGTCGAAAATCAGCAATGTCAAAAGCGATACACTCAAAAACGTCTATAGCCAAAACCGCACGGTTGAAGATCAACGCGAGATTTATCGAAAATGGGCAGAAACCTACGATCAGGAAACGACCGGTGAATTTGGCTGGATGGGGTTTCGACCGGCCGCTGAAGCGTTTGCGCAAAGAGTAACAGATCTTTCTTACAGGGTAATGGATGCCGGCTGTGGCACAGGACTATCTGGCGTTGCGCTGGCAGAACATGGGTTTTCGAACTTGCATGGGCGCGACTTATCCCCTGAGATGTTGGAGATTGCCAAGCAAGCAGGCGTATATTCTTCGCTGGATGAAACGGACCTGACAAACCCGATTGAAGAAGAACCGTTTGAAGCCATTTTCGCATGTGGAGTTTTTGGGTATGGCCCACCGCATGTCGAACACATTAGGCATTTGATACATGCAGCAAAGCCAGATGGGCATGTTATTCTGACAGTGAATGGAAACGGCTGGAATGATATGAACTGGGAGGCAAACCTTGGGTCGGTGGTAAAGGAACACAACCTGAAGCTCGAAGAGACCCTGGATATAGAGTATTTGGAGAAAGAACAGATCAGCGGAAAGCTTCTGGTTTTCAGAGCCTGATCTTGCCAGCATCCTGACCCCAGGTATCCGTCAATGCGAACCCTCCCTTGAAGGGGTCAGACGGGTCGAACCCAACTTGATGCATGCCATATATCCATCCTCTGCCAGTGATTTTTGGCAAGACAGCTTGCTTGTTGCCAATCAAAGTCGTTCCTGAATGATGAACCCAAAACTCACTGCTGATTGTTGAACGAGATAAATATGTCTCGCCTTCAGAAACCTCTCCACGGGCAACGCGCGTTGCCAGGTTTGCGGAGTTTCCGGTTCCGCAGGGCGAGCGATCCAATCTGCCGGGCCACATGGTTGTGGCGGTACGAACCGTTCCATCGGCCTCTGTTTCACGAAACATCACATAGGCAATGCCGCTAATGTCCGGGTTTTCCGAATGGTTCACCTTGCAGGTTTCGTTCAATATCTGCTTCAATGCCATGCCTGCATCAGAAAGGTCCCGTGCTTGGGCAGGTTCAATCTTCAAGCCAAGTTGGCTAGCATCAATGATTGCGTAAAAGACACCACCAAAAGCGATGTCGGCGCTTATTTTTCCCCATTGTTCTGTTTCGAACGCATAATCAAGTTCTTCAACAAAGGAGGGTGGCATAGACAAGGTAACGTTCTCGCATTTTCCTGCTTTGCATTGTGCCTTGGCAACCACAACACCGGCAGCCGTTTCCAGCTTAACCTCGTTTTCGCCGTCCTTCATTTCCACCATGCCTGTTTCAAGCAAAACTGTGGTTGTGCAGATTGCGTTAGAGCCGGACATCGCATGCGCCTGATCCGGCTGCAATATGATAATTCCCGCATCATTGTCCTGATCTTCAGGCGGAAACAGCAAAACGACCGATCCCGCTGCATCGCCACGCGGTTCGAGACACAGGCTAAGCCGCAATTCTTGCTCACCAAGGAGGTATCTGAACTTCTCGTTCAATGTCGTGCCTGGGATTTTTGGCAAGCCACCTGTTACGACGCGGCCTATTTCGCCTTCGGCATGCGCCTCTATTAATTGTAGGGTTCTATCCCACCGCATCTTTTTCCCTCCGAAACAGGATTTGATTATCCCATTTTAGGCGAGAAACACAACGCAAATACCGATAGGTCAGGCGTGTGGCAGGCAAAACCATGAAACATTTCTGAGTTAGAAACTTGTTCTCATATTTGCCCAAAATACAAAAAGGGGTGCTTTGAATCTTCCACCATGACGCAGCATATTGAAAAAATATTGTTGTCTAAATTCTGGAATGCCAAGCATATGCGTCATTTTCCAATATTTTTGAAAGTTCAGGGCAAGCGCATCCTTGTCACGGGCGGTGGAGAAACCGCGATCGCAAAGCTCCGTCTACTCATGAAAACGGAAGCGGAAATTGTAGTGTTTGCTGCTGAGCCGGAAACCCAAGTTGAAGAGTGGGCTAGCGAAAACCGAATAACACTCATCAGACGGGGCATTCGAACAGATGATTTTTTCAATGCTGCAATGGTATATGCGGCAGAAGATGACGATACCCGCGATCAACAAACCGCAACAATGGGTCGAATGGCAGGGGTGCTCTCCAACATTGTAGACAATCTGCAAGACAGCCAGTTCATTACGCCCGCAATCGTTGATCGCGATCCCGTAACGGTGGCAATTGGAACGGAGGGTACTGCGCCGGTGGTCGCGCGAAAGATCAAGGCAGATATCGAGAAAAACCTTCCTGCTGAACTGGGTATTTTGGCAAAGATTGGTGAAAGGTTCAGACCCAAGGCGATGCATCTGCCTGCTGGAAGGGCGCGCAGAAAGTTCTGGACCCGTTTCTTTTTTGAACGCGGTGCATCCGCTTTGAAGCAAGGTGGCGAGGCAGCAGTTCAGGAATCACTTGAAATGCTTTTTGAGGAAGAACAACAAGAGCAACAGCGCAATGGGGAGGTCTTTTTCGTTGGTGCAGGGCCGGGTGATCCTGATCTTCTGACACGTAAGGCATTAAAAGTGCTGCATGAAGCGGATGTGGTGATTCATGATCGTCTGGTTTCCCCACAAATCCTGGAACTTGCCCGCAGAGAGGCAGATATTATCCAGACTGGTAAAAAGGGATTTGGTCCATCTTGGAAACAGGAAGACATAAATGCACTCATGGTTGAGCATGCGCAAAAAGGTGCGATGGTTGTGCGATTAAAATCCGGTGATCCAGCTGTATTTGGTCGTTTGGATGAAGAAATGGATGCGCTGGATGATGCCGGAGTTGTGTTCGAAATAGTTCCCGGCATTACCACGGCTTCTGCTGCTGCGTCACAACTCAATGTATCATTGACCAAACGCCAGAGAAACTCTGCACTTCGCATTATGACCGCGCATGACATTAAGGGTTTTGCCGAACATGATTGGCATGACTTGGCCCGTAACAGAGCGGTTGCCGCCATTTATATGGGCTTGAAGCAGGCGCACTTTCTTTCAGGCCGATTGCTGATGCATGGAGCATCGCCAAACATCCCGGTGACGATCATGGAAAACGTATCCCGGGCAGACCAAACCATTCGGGTTTCAACCGTAGGGACTTTGGCAAGAGATGCAGAAACTGTGGGCGAAACCGGCCCGGTAATTTTGATGTTAGGCCTTGAACCACGTGAGGCCGCACAACAGACAATTCTGAAAGCAACCGAAATCGCAAACCTGGGGTCTTTTCACTAATGGCGAGGGCATTCACTCCAAAAGTCATCACAGCCAATGCGTTGTTGGAAGGCGATGTGATTTACATGACAGCAAGCGGTGTTTGGTCACGCCATCACGCTGAGGCAAAGTTATTTAGGGATGAAGCAGAAGCCAAACAGGCATTGTCTGATGCAGCGGAACAGGTTGACTTGCTGGTTGGCGCTTATTTGGCAGACGCGCAACTGGACGCTAATGGCCGTCCGACACCGGTGCATTTTCGAGAGATATTCAGAACCAGAGGCCCATCCAACTATCCCGATCATGGCAAACAGGCGGAACTATAGATCATGTATGCGTATAATCAGTTTGACCGAGACTTTGTGGCAAATCGCAATAAGCAATTCCGTGCCCAGGTAGAGCGGCGCCTTGATGGCTCTTTGACAGAAGATGAATTCAAGCCTCTGCGATTAATGAATGGGCTTTATCTGCAATTGCACGCCTACATGCTGCGGGTCGCCATTCCTTACGGAACATTGGATAGCCAGAAAATGCGTCAGCTCGCCTATTTGGCCGACAAATGGGACAAGGGATATGGGCATTTTACGACGCGCCAAAACATTCAATACAATTGGCCAAAATTGAAAGATGTGCCAGACATGCTCGACGCACTCGGCGAGGTTGAGATGCATGCAATTCAAACATCGGGAAATTGCATTCGTAATGTCACAGCCGATCATTTCGCAGGTGCTGCAGTTGACGAATTAGAGGACCCGCGCCCAACCGCCGAGTTGCTGAGGCAATGGTCAACGGATCATCCGGAATTTCAGTTTCTACCGAGAAAATTCAAGATAGCGATTACTGGCTCCCCCAATGACCGTGCTGTTGTTAAGGCGCATGACATCGGCATCCAGATGAACCGCGATAAGAAAGGCCAAGCTGGATATAAAATTATTGTTGGTGGCGGTTTGGGGCGCACGCCCATGATTGGCAAAACAATTCGTGAGTTTCTTCCCAAGGAAGATTTGCTGCCATATCTGGAGGCAATTCTGCAGGTTTATAATCTGAACGGGCGTCGTGACAACAAATACAAGGCACGGATCAAAATACTGGTTCACGAAACTGGTGTTGAAAAATTGACGGCGATGATTGAAGACGTGTTTGAAAAACAAAAAGCACTTCACCAAGCGCCGCCTCAGGAAATGATTGAAGCGATTGAAGCGCAGTTTGCACCGCCTGCTTTTGATACTCGCCCAGTCAACGAAGACACGCTTGCTGCGGCTGTTGCCGCAGATCCGATCCTTCGGTCATTTGTTGAAACCAACACACATCCACATCGGGAAAGCACGCATACGATTGTAACAATATCTTTGAAACCCATCGGCGGTACGCCGGGTGATGCGACGGGTGACCAAATGCGTGTGATGGCAGGATTGGCAGAAGCTTATGGATACGATGAGTTGCGCATCAGTCATGAGCAAAATGTGATCTTGCCGCATGTGCGTCGCGATGATCTCCCTGAACTCTTCAACGTATTGCGTGATGCGGGTCTTGCCACGGCAAATGTTGGCCTCTTGTCAGACATTATCGCTTGTCCGGGTATGGACTATTGTGCGCTTGCAACAGCACGCTCCATTCCTGTTGCGCAAGAGCTTTCAAATGCATTCGAAGATTTGAAACAGCAAAGAGATATTGGCCCTCTAAAAATCAAAATCTCCGGCTGCATCAATGCTTGTGGCCATCACCATGTAGGGCACATCGGTATTCTTGGTTTGGATAAGGCAGGCGTTGAGAGTTATCAGATTACCTTGGGTGGCGATGGTACTGAGACTGCCACGATTGGCGAACGCATGGGGCCGGGTTTCTCTTACGAAGAGATTGTGCCGGCAGTAGCGCGCATCATTGACCGTTATCTGGAGCTTCGTGAAAACGAAAAAGAAACCTTTCTTGAAACATATCGTCGTCTTGGAGCTGAGCCATTCAAGGATGCACTTTATTCAATCGAAACAGAAAGTGCCTAGGAGGGAGATCAATGTCCATTCTTGTAAGTGATAGCGGTTTCTCGACCGATACTTGGGCATCGGATGGTGGCCTGTTTATCGACCTTGAGAAGCTTGGCCAGGATGTTGCCGAGAAAGTTGCGGAGGACACCTGCCTTGATATCCCAAATGACATTCAGGTCGACAGCTTAAAGGGTATCTTGGAGAACGTGGCCATGATCCGAATTCCATTTCCATCCTTTGCAGATGGAAGAGGTTTCAGCCTTGCCAAGCAATTGCGTCAGACCGGGTATTCAGGAAAACTCAGGGCGGTTGGTCATGTGATTGCGGATCAATATGGATTTGCCCGGTCATGTGGATTTGATGAGGTGGAAATCGACGAAGGCCTAGCGGCCCGTCAGCCAGAAGATCAATGGTTGGCACGGCTGCCAAATTCTGAACTCTCTTACCAGTACAAATGGTTGCGCGACCGTGACGGCCGAAACGCATAAAGTGTAAAAAAAAATTTACGCGAAACCTTTGAATCAAATTTTACACCGTGATAGGGGTGGTTCATCATGAACGACATGAGCGAAGCGAAGAAAACAATGGAACCGACTGAACGCCATCCAGACGCGCAGGCAGTTACTGCTGTTCAACACTACACAGACCGATTGTTTTCTTTTCGTGTAACACGGCCTCAATCTTTGCGTTTCAGGTCAGGTGAGTTTGTCATGATTGGCTTGATGGGTGACAATGGAAAACCGCTCCTGAGGGCATATTCCATCGCATCTCCATCATGGGACGAAGAACTTGAATTTTACTCGATCAAGGTTCCCGATGGTCCACTGACTTCCAAGTTGCAAAATATTCAGGTTGGGGACGACATTATTTTGCGCCCCAAACCGGTTGGCACTTTGGTGTTGGATGCGCTAATCCCGGGAAAGCGTCTTTTCATGCTTTCGACCGGCACAGGGTTTGCTCCGTTTGCGTCTCTCGTACGCGATCCGGAAACCTATGAAAAGTTTGAAGAGGTTGTAGTTACCCACACGTGCCGCGATGTGGCAGAATTACAGTACAGCAAAGAACTTGTTGGTGCACTTCCTAATGATCCTCTTATTGGAGAGTTCATTGAAGGCAAGTTGAAATATTATCCAACGACTACACGTGAAACGTCAGAGTGCATGGGGCGGATTACCGAAAACATCACTTCAGGCAAACTGTTCAATGATCTCGACATCGAGATGCTGAATCCTGAGACAGATCGCGTAATGCTGTGTGGCTCAATGGCATTCAATACAGACGTGCGGGAAATTCTGGAAGCGAAAGGGTTCGAGGAAGGTGCCAATTCCAAGCCTGCCACATTCGTTTTGGAAAAAGCATTTGTTGGCGAATAATTTTGCCTAACCTAATGACTTTTATGCGACTTATGTGGCATTAGTCTGCGTGCCACTCCTCCCCAAAAAGGGCACAACAACATGAACATAAATGCGCAAGGACTGGATACAAGTCCTGATAAAGATTTACCCCTCAAAGAAGACATTCGGTTTTTGGGTCGCTTATTGGGTGATACAGTAAGAGAACAGCAAGGCAGCGAAGTTTTCGATCTTGTTGAAACGATACGAACCAAATCAATCTCATTCTTGCGTGACGGTGATCTGGAAGCGAAAACAGAACTTGAAACGCTGTTGGAAGGGCTGTCACCACGCCATGCGGTGGATGTGGTTCGCGCATTTGGTTACTTCTCGCATTTGGCAAATATGGCTGAAGATCAGCATCACATTCGCCGTTCCAGACACCATGAACTCAATAACTCACCGTTACGCGATGGGAGCATAGAACTCGCGATCCAGCGCGTGGTCAAAGAGGGAGCCAGCAAGGAAAGCCTTGTTGAATTCTTCAATGATGCAAATCTGCGCGCGGTGTTAACCGCGCACCCAACTGAAGTGCGTCGGCAGTCAACCATGGCGCGCGAGATTGCCATGGCGGATCTCCTTTCCAAACGCGACCGTGGTGAATGGACAGACGAAGAGCTGCAGGACATCGATGACAAATTGAAGCGTGCAGTGCTGATCCTTTGGCAAACCAACCTTCTGCGCCAGACCAAACTGAACGTTCTTGATGAGGTTTCAAACGGTATGGCCTATTACGACCATACGTTCTTCAAGGAACTGCCCAAACTGTATAATCAGATTGAAAGTCTTTTGGGCGAAATTGATGAAGGCGAAGAACCCACCATCAAGTCCTTCTTCAAAATAGGTGCATGGATTGGCGGGGATCGGGACGGCAATCCTTTTGTAAATGCTGATGTAATGGAGGCAGCCATTCAACGCCAAAGTGCCAAGGCTTTGGAGTTCTATCTCGAACAATTGCATAAGTTGGGGGGTGAACTGTCCCTTTCAACACGGGTCATAAAGGTGTCAGAATCGTTGAACGAGCTTGCAGGCATTTCGGGCGACACATCTCCGCATCGCGATACCGAACCGTATCGTCGCGCGATATCCGGCATGTATGCACGTCTTGCTGCAACGCTCAAGAAAATCGATAAAACCAAATCGGCCCGCCGCCCGGTGTCCAAGGCGGCACCTTACAAGAATTCTGGTGAGTTGATCCACGATCTTGATGTTATTCGTGCATCATTACTGGAGAACGGTTCTGAGTTTTTGACACGCGGCAGGCTTCGCCATCTTCGCCGTGCGGTTGATTGTTTTGGGTTCTATCTGGCAAGCCTCGACATGCGTCAAAATTCAGATGTGCATGAACGGCTTGTGCACGAACTCTATGAGGCAGCCGAACCGGGCACCAAATATGAAGATCTGGACGAAGACGCTCGGATTAAACTTCTTTCAAGTGAATTATCAATCGGTAGACCTCTTTTACGGCAGGACGTAACCTATTCGGAAGAGGCTGAAAAAGAACTTGGCATTTTCCGTATGGCGGCAAAGATCAAGGCCCGCTTTGGTGAGGCTGCCATTCGTAATTCGATCATCTCGAATACCCAAAGCGCATCAGATCTGTTGGAACTTGCAGTCATCATGAAACAGACAGGTCTGGTTTCTCCTGAAGGTGAAACGACGATGCACCTGATCCCGTTGTTTGAGACAATTGGTGATTTGCGCGCCTGCCCGGAGATTATGGACCGTCTGTTATCAATTCCTGAATACCGCAGACTTGTGGACGTCATGGGCGGCACACAAGAGATCATGCTTGGATATTCAGACTCCAATAAGGACGGAGGTTACATCACGTCTGGTTGGGAACTTTATAAGGCAGAAATCAAGCTGATTGAGTTGTTCAAAAAGCACGGGGTTCGTTTGCGCCTTTTCCATGGTAGGGGCGGAACTGTTGGCCGCGGCGGTGGGCCAAGCTATGATGCGATCCTCGCGCAGCCAAATGGTGCCGTAAACGGCCACCTTCGATTGACCGAGCAAGGCGAGATTATTTCTTCCAAATACACCAATCCGGAATTGGGACGACGGAATCTTGAAATCCTTGCAGCTGCCACGTTGGAAGCATCCCTTATTCAAAAGGCAAGGCCTGAGCCTGATGCCGCGTTTTTGGACGTGATGGACCAGGTTTCTCAATCCGCGTTTGAGACCTATCGTGGACTGATTTATGAAACACCGAATTTCGTGGATTATTTCTGGAATTCTACTGTCATCAATGAGATTGCCAGTCTGAACATTGGCTCGCGTCCTGCTTCACGTAAAACCACACGAGCGGTCGAAAACCTTCGTGCGATTCCGTGGGTGTTCAGTTGGTCACAATGCAGGTTAATGGTGCCGGGCTGGTTTGGCTTCGGTTCTGCTGTAAAGGCCTATCTTGATGCAAATGGCGAAGAAGGTGAGAAGCTCCTTCAGCGCATGTTTGGCGAATGGCAGTTCTTTCAAGCGCAAATGTCAAACCTTGACATGGTGTTATCGAAAACAAATCTGGCAATAGGCCGACGGTATGCAGATCTTGTGCCGGACAAGGAACTTGCAGATGGAATTTTCGTGCGCATTGAAGCGGAGTGGCATCTAACAGTGAAAATGTTGTTCAAGATTACAGGGCAAAAGAAGCTGCTGGAAGACAACCCGTTGCTCGACCGTTCAATCAAAAACCGCTTCCCTTACCTTGACCCGATTAATCACTTGCAGGTGGAACTGCTGCGCAAGTATCGGGAAGACGGCGATGATGAGGATGGTAAAATCCTGCGAGGAATTCAGCTCTCTATCAACGGGATTGCTGCAGGTTTGAGAAACAGCGGGTAGTTTTTGCGCAAGGTCGGTTTCAGGCCTTGCATGTCGCCCTATCTTTCGACATGAGAACACCGTTCATGGGGGAATTTCATGTCGCGAGATCACAAGGTATTGCTGGGTATTGATACAGGTGGCACCTATACGGATGCAGTGCTGTACACGCGGGCAAACGGTGTTCAGGCAAAGGCCAAATCCCTGACTACAAAGCATGA
>ENA-OUOG01003192-OUOG01003192.1-marine-metagenome-genome-assembly--contig:-NODE-3192-length-15741-cov-7.494829_pt1 | contig 15741 bp, 13 predicted proteins | sample MGYA00248635_ERZ508505 | MGnify/ENA primary metagenome ERZ508505 (study PRJEB26176, sample SAMN06267871) | marine metagenome | isolation source: Saanich Inlet, British Columbia, Canada | place: Pacific...
CAGGCGGAGTGGAAGGTGGAAATCCACATCCCACTGGCCGCATCACCGATCAACCCGCTAATGCGCTCGCGCATCTCGCCGGCAGCTTTATTGGTGAAGGTGATGGCCAGAATTTGGCTCGGCCACGCATCGCGCGTGTGCAACAGCCCAGCGATTCGCCGGGTCAGCACACTGGTCTTTCCCGACCCCGCACCGGCGATAATCAGGAGCGCCGGCCCCCGATACTCCACTGCTTCCTTTTGACGAGGGTTCAGCCCTTCGAGCAGTGAGGTCTGGATGTCTGACATAGCTGGCTCAGTCTAAAGCCCACATCTGATGGCCCGAGATAGCCTTATCCCGTGAGCATGCCCCCTCCCCCGGAAAACCCAGAGCCAGGCCCCGGCCTTATCGAGCCAGACCAACCCACGCCGACAGTGGACCTGTCCTCACTCGACACTGACCGCATTTTGCGCGACACAGGATCCCTCGAAATTCCCCTCTCCGAGGCGCCCTCCCCACCGCAGGATTCCTCGCGTGAGCAGAGCGAACCTGAAGCAGCAGAGGACACCCCGGGCGAGAATCCACCGATGTCGCCGCCACGCGCGGGACTCAATGTGCTCTCGGTCATCTCGCTCATCCTGGCTCTGGCCCTCAGCCCACTCACGGTCGTTTTTGGCTACCTCGCGGTCGGCCAGATTCGCCGCTCACACCAGCGCGGAGAAGCCCTCGCCTGGGTGGCCATTGGCCTGGGCTGGGTGTGGGTCGTCGGATATGTGGTGCTTGGCACCGTTCTTGCCGTGACATGGTTCCAGCTGTAGTCGGGCAATTCCACAGAATTCCCCAAGGTAGCTTCGTAGACTAGAAGAGTTCCGTACCACTCGAGCGAAAAGGCAGGCAATGTCTAACTCAAACCCCGCATTCTCCCAGTCCCTCGCGTTCCGCGATAGCTCCGTGGGGACCCCGAGCGCACAGCAACTCGACGAAATGTACGGCCGACCCTCCGCCTCCAGCGTGGAGACCGATCGGATGTCCTATGAGGACACCATCATGAAGACCCTGATTTCTTTCGGAATTTTGGTCGCGGGAGCCGTCGTGGGATGGGTTATTCCTGCATTGGCTATTCCCGGATTCATCGTCGGGTTTGTCCTTGCACTGGTCAACATCTTCAAGAAGCAGCCCTCACGCGGTCTGATTCTCACCTACGCAGGCTTCCAAGGTCTCTTCGTGGGCGGAATCTCTGCGATTTTCAGCCAGATGTGGGAGGGCATCGTCCCCCAGGCGGTGTTTGGAACACTTGCAGTAATTGGCGTGACACTGTTTCTGTTCTTGAACGGAAAGTTCCGCACGTCGCCCCGGATGACCCGCATTGTCCTGGTCGCCATGGTTGGCTACATGGTGTTCTCGCTGGTCAACTTTGGGCTGATGATTTTTGGCGCAACGGATGGCATGTTTGGCCTGCGCAGCATGGAAATCTTCGGTATCCCGCTGGGTGTGTTCCTCGGGATTCTTGTGGTCTTCCTGGCCGCGTACTCACTGGTGATGGACTTTGAGTCCATTCAGGAGGGTGTCCAGAAGGGTGCTCCCCGAGTATTTGGGTGGCAGGCAGCCTTCGGCATCATGGTCACCGTGGTGTGGCTCTACATCGAAATCTTGCGCCTACTCGCAATCCTTCGCGGGGAGTAACTACTTGTCAGGTGTGGGGGTAAGGCAGTTGCCTCACCCCCACACCTGCTAACCCAAGTAGAAGACGCTCTCCAACTGCTTGAAACCCTCGTCGGGTCCCACGCCATCAAGCTCCTCAAAGTAGTGCGCCATTTCAGACTGCCACCTTTGATTTACTTCAGTTGCGGCCATTCCTGCACGGGCTGCATCAAGACCAGGAGTTTCAAAATAGCCGAAGAGTGTGGCGTCGTCACGGTCGAGAAACAGGGAATAGTTTGTCCATCCTGTGGCGGAAAGCGCAGCCAACATATCTGGCCATACCTCTTTATGCCTCTCGACGTATTCGTCCATTAGCTCCTTCTTCAGCTTCAACCGAAAACCAACGCGCTCCATACTCTGCCTTTCTCCTCGCGTTAACGACTCTGGGTGGTAGCCATTGTTGTGACTACCACCCAGAGTTATTACCTAGCTACCAAGAGGTTAGTAAATCTCCTTGAAGGTAGCGATGTTGTCGATGGTGAAGGTGAAGGGGTCACCAAGGTAGGCAATGCCACCCTCAACCACTTCGTATGTTGACTCACCAGCAGAGAAGCTGGAGCCAACCGAACCATCGAATTCACCGTTCATACCGAGGACTGCTGCGTACACAGCAACGTATCCAAGGTCGATGGGGTTCCACAGACCGACTTTGGTGATCGTGCCATCTTCGATGTACGGAGCCATCTCAGAGGGCAGGCCCAGACCGGTCACAGCAACAGAAGCGCCCTTTGCCTTCTTTTCCTGTGCAGCGGCCAGAACACCCACGGTGGTGGGAGCAATGATGCCGGCTACGTCAGGGTACTGGGACAGGATGGCGTTGAACTGCTCCACAGACTTTGTGGCGTCGTCGTCACCGTAGAAGGTTGCCGACTCGAGGTCTCCACCACACCATGACATGTTGGAGTAGGTCTCCTCGAGGTAGGGTCCCATGGCTGCGATCCATACATTCTGGTTTGCAGCAGTCGCAGCAGCGGAAAGGATTGCCACACAACCCTCTTCGCCAACTTCTTCAGCAACCCAGTCCACCTCAGCAGTACCAATGCGGTCTGCTGCAGAAGGGAGGATGGTTACCAGACGTGCATCAGCAGACTCTGCAGCGACGTCAGCGTCAGAAGTCACAATCGTGATCCCTGCAGCCGCAGCCTCTTGGAGAGCCGGAACGATGGCGTTCTGGTCAGCAGCGGAGATTACGAGCGCGTCGTAGCCCTCCTGGATTACCTGGTTGATGAACTGAACCTGTGCAGGGCCGGTGGCCTCGTTGGGTCCAACATAATCACAGGTAGCACCGAGTTCTTCACAAGCCTTCTGAGCACCCTCGTCCCATGCTGAGAAGTAACCAATGTTAATGGCCTTCGGCATAATGGCGATGCGGTATGACTCAGCAGTCTCCGTCGTGGTCTCTGACGAGCCTGACGTTTCCTCGGTGGTCGTTGTTTCCGTTGAGCTGGCACACCCGGCAAGGCCGAGTGCGACAACAGCGCTTAGAGCAAATGCCCGCGCGCCCGACTTAAGGAGTCGATTTTTCATTTCCCACCTCTCGAATGGTTTTCTTGATGTTCTCCTTGCTTTCCGCACGAGTGCGGGTGCGCAAGGTTTCAGTTATCTTTGGTGCGATAACTGAAATCAACAGCAACGCGCCGCTGACAATCAGCAACGAGTTCGCTGTAAATCCTGCGAGTTGAAGGGCTGACCGAATCACGCCGAGAGACAAAACCGCGGCGATCACCCCCCACATCGTTCCGATACCGCCCGCAATGGAGACCCCCCCAAACAAAACGGCAGCAATGATGCTCAATTCGTAGCCCACGGCGCCATCAGGTGAGGCGCTGGCAAAACGAAGTGTGTAAACCACTCCGGCAACTCCCGACATCAGTCCAGTCATCGCAAAGAGCGTCAACTTGGTGCGCTGCACAGGTATTCCACTGAACTTCGCTGCTTCCGCATTGACACCGATGGCGAAAGTCCAGCGGCCATATCGAGTGTGGTGAAGTACAAACCATGCGACCCCCGCGAGAACGACCAAGAGAATCGTGGACCAGGGAATAAAGGTGCCGGGGATTCGTCCGTAGCCGATTCCAATCCAAAATTCAGGCAACTCATTGACGGGTTGATTTCCCAAGAGCGCATAACTCAAGCCTCGATACAGTGCCAACGTTGCGATAGTGACGGCGAGCGAGGGCAGGCCAAGTTTGGTCACCAGATAACCGTTGAAGAGCCCGCAGGCCAAACCAACGAGAAGGCCTCCCACAATCGCCATTTCAAAGGGAACACCCGCGCGATAGAGAAATCCCAGACTGGCGCTACTTAGGTTCAATGTAGAGGCGACCGACAAATCAATCTCTCCCGAGATTATGAGGAAAGTCATCGCCAGTGCGATGATGGCGAACTCTGTGACATCACGAAGCACAAAACTCAAGTTGCTGGCGTTGGCAAAATTGTCCGAGAGCACCGAACCCAAGAGGACCGCGAAGATAAGGAACAGCCCGACACCCTTATCCCAAGTTAGATTCCACTTAATCATTGTGTGACCCCATAATCGTTGTCGTCTTCACTCGGCTATTGAGGTACTTGTCGAAGGCGATAGCCAAGATAATGAGCCCACCGTTGAAGGCTTGTTGCCAGAATTGAGGAATCCCGAGAGCTCCAATCGTGCGAGTAATGGCTTGGAGAAGAATCGCTCCGAGGAATGCTCCCCATACGGAACCGGAGCCCCCAGCAATGGTGACCCCACCAACAACGCAGGCAGCAATCACAATCAGTTCCAGTGCAATGCCAGAGTTTGCATTCGCGGCGTTGAAACGCCCCAACATGACCGCTCCTGCTAAACCTGTTATCGCACCGTTCAAAACAAAAGCACCGAAGACCCTGCGAGCAACAGGAATACCCGCCAACTCCGCGGCTGCCGGGTTAGAACCAATGGCGTAGAGATCACGGGCGGCCCTCACCCTCCTCATCACCAATCCACTCACAATGACCAGGGAAAGACCAATGAGGAAAAGATATGGGATACCGCCCAGGCGGTTTAGTCCAATCCAGGCAACTTCCGGAGGCACCATCGCGGCAGTGATGGTCCGCCCAAAGGCATAGTCGTTGAAAATTCCTCGAACGATGTAGAGAGCGCCAAGAGTCACCACAAGGCTTGGAAGTTTCAAATAAGCCACCAGGAACCCGTTTGCTGCACCGACAATCAGGCCAACCCCGAGTGCCGCCGCCAACCCGCCCCACAGACCGTAACCCTGTGCATATAAGTCCCCAATGAGGAACGAAGTGAAACCGATGAGGGACCCGACAGAGAGATCAATATGGCGCATAACAATCACGAAAGTCTGTCCAACGGCAAGAATCGCCACTATCGCAACACCAAGAAGAATGTCGATTGCTCCAGCGGCGCTCAAGAATGCAGGGTTTGCGATTCCGGCAATCGCCACTACCAGCACCAGCGCTAGAAATACCGGCATTTCACGGGCGCGGAAAAGATTCTTCATCGTGCTCATCGCGTGACTACCCCACCCGTCGCCAAAGTGATGATTTTTTCAGGATCAGCCTCGTCACGGTCCAGAGTTCCCATGTGGGTTCCCTCCCTCATTACAAAAATTCGGTCTGCCATCCCGAGCACCTCCGGCAACTCTGAGGACACCATCACAACAGCCATACCCTGCTGAGCCTTTTGGGAAAGCAGACGGTGCACTTCGGACTTCGTACCAACATCAATCCCGCGGGTGGGTTCATCAACAATCAGGACCCTGGGTTCGGTCGCTAGCCACTTAGAGAGAACCACCTTTTGCTGGTTCCCACCAGAGAGTCTCTCAACAGGATCGGCAAGGCTTGCGAACTTGAGCTGGAGCGTCTCAGCCCACTGTCCGGCCGTCTCCTCTTCCCTTTTCTTCCTCAGCAGAATCCACGAGCTCAGCTTCTTCAATAACGTAACGGCGACATTACGTGCAACAGATGACGCCATAAACAATCCTTGTTGTCGGCGATCTTCTGGGACCAACGCAACCCCTGCAGCCATAGAGGCCGCGGGCTTGCCCGCTGGAAGCGCATTACCGTTGAGGATTACGGATCCAGAGTCATATCGGTCAATGCCAAAAATTGCCCGGATGACCTCGGACCGACCAGACCCAACAAGTCCCGCGAGCGCAAAAATCTCACCCGCCCTCACCTCGAAAGAGATATCCGAGAACTGTCCCTCCAAGCTCAAGTTCTTGACCTCAAGAACGACGTCGCCAATTTTTGGGGGGAGTTTCGGAAACAGTTCGGAGACTTCCCGACCGACCATCAGTCTCACTACCTCAGTTTCCGAAGTCTCTGGGATCAGCGCCGAACCCACGGTCGAACCATCACGCATAACGGTCATGCGATCACACAACGCAAAGACCTCATCGAGACGGTGACTGACAAAAACAACAGCACTACCTTGCTCTCGGAGGTTTCTGACCACCGTAAAGAGACGCTCGACTTCTTTCGACGACAAAGCAGCGGTGGGCTCATCCATCACAATGACACTCGCGTCCGTTGATAACGCCTTAGCGATTTCCACAATCTGCTGATCAGCAATTGAAATTCCACGAGCCTTTTGGTGCGGGTCGAGTGTTACCCCCAAACGGCTGAAAAGCTCACGAGACTCGCGTTCCATCGCGGCCCAGTCCACCAAGCCGTTGGAGGTCAACTGGCGACCAATAAAAACGTTCTCTGCGAGAGTTAAATCAGGAAAGAGACTCGGTTCCTGATAAATGACTGCGATTCCTTGCTCAATAGAATCCTTGGTGCTGCCCTGCACGAAGGCTTTACCTTTGAGGGTGATATCTCCTGCGTCAGCTTTGTGAACCCCGGCGAGCGTCTTCAAAAGTGTAGATTTCCCTGCGCCATTCTCGCCCAATAGCGCGTGCGCTTCTCCCGCATAAAGAGTGAGGCTAGCGTCAACAAGCGCGCGAACACCCCCGAACGATTTGGCGACATGAGCCATCTCGAGGACAGGACGTCCTTCGGCGGAGCTAGAGAGCACCATTGCGCTTACCTCGTTTTTTGAATCGTTTCAATATGAATAACACTAATTGATTCCTATGGTCTTTTCAGTACGAATCCGCAGTTGTATTTGAATCGTTACAATTCTCATTGGGGCTGCAATAACTATCACCGCGCACCCCCGATGGGAGCCATTCGGCGCAGTTGAGTGACGTGGCCAGGTTCGAGTTCCTCCAATGACGACACCCCCAGGAGCCGCATCGTTCTCGTCATTTGTTCTGTAACAATCTGGAACATACGATCAACACCTGCTGCGCCGCCTGCCATCAACCCGTATAGGTAGGCTCGCCCCACCATCGTGAACCTCGCCCCCAATGCCACACTCGCCACCACATCGGCACCCGACATAATCCCGGTGTCTACATGGACTTCGAGGTCTTTACCAACCTCACGCACCACGTTTGGAAGCAAATGGAAAGGAATCGGCGCCCGATCAAGTTGCCGTCCCCCATGGTTGGACAAGACAATGCCATCAACCCCCGCTTTCGCGAGATCCTTCGCATCTTGGAGGGTTTGAACACCCTTCACCAATATTTTCCCGGGCCATTGTTTCTTGATCCACTTGAGATCGTCATAGGTGACTGTCGGATCAAACATGTGATCCAACAGCTCAGCTACCGTCCCACTCCACGATGACAAAGATGCGAACTCGAGGGGCTCCGTGGTCAGAAAATCAAACCACCACCAGGGCCTTGGCAAAGCGTTCAACACCGTTCCCATGGTGAGCGCTGGCGGGATTGAGAACCCATTTCTCTTATCCCGCAAACGAGCCCCCGCTACCGGGACATCCACTGTCACCACAAGAGTGTCGAAACCAGCTCTAGCAGCCCGATCCACCAACTCCATCGACCGGTCGCGGTCTTTCCACATATAAAGCTGGAACCAATTTCGCCCGCGAGGAGCCACCTGCTTCACATGCTCGATCGACCGAGTTCCCATTGTGGAGAGAGCGAAAGGAACACCCCACTGCTGCGCCACCATTGCGCCGGCATCTTCCCCTTCGTGATGCATCATCCTGGTGAATCCTGTTGGGGCAATCCCTAGAGGGAACTCCACCGGCGAACCCAAAACGTCCCAGTTTGTTGACACCTGGGAGACATCTCTCAGGATTGCGGGTTGAAACTCTACGTCCTCAAACGCCTGCCTAGCCCGAACCAGCGACAACTCCGCTTCAGCCGCACCGTCACAGTAATCGAAGGGAGCCTTCGGAGTGCGCCGCTTAGCAATCGCCCTCAAATCCCAGACAGTCAACGCCGACTCCAGTCGACGCTTCTTCCCATCAAGGGTCGGAGCTTTGAATTTCAACAAAGGTGCCAACTCTCTCGGCCTGGGAAAACGACGTTTCGTCATGCGATACCTTTCTGAGACTTTGGAGTGAAGGTGCGTAATGAGCTGGAGGCTCGAGCGACGGCTCTCAGCGCATCGAGGTCGCCCTCGATGAGTCTGGCTGCACGGGCCTGAACGAGAATGTTTCCAAGTGCTGTTGCTTCCACCGGACCGGCAATCACCGGAACACCTGAATAGTCAGCAAGGCGCTGGCATAAGAGTTGATTGAGGGACCCTCCGCCCACCAACGAAATGTCCTGGAGTTCAACACCCGCGAGCTCCCCCGCAACAGCCACCGCTTCAGCGAAAGCTCGGGCGAGGCTCTCGATGATTGAAGCCACCATGACCACCTCATTCGGGGGCACCAGTTGATGGTGGCGAGCTAACCAGTCAGAAATCCTCGCCGGCATGTTCCCAGGAAGCATAAAAACGGGATCATTCACATCAAAAATTGAAATGGGTCCGTGATAACTCTCTGCCTGAGCAAGCAGCTCTTCTACACTGCGGGTGTCTCCACGCTCCTGCCAATGCCGGACACTCTCATTCAGCAACCACAAGCCCATGACGTTGTGGAGGAATCGAATGCGACCATCAACCCCACGCTCATTTGTGAAGTTAGCGATTCTCGCCTCATCACTAAGAATCGGGTTCTCCAGTTCTAGACCGACCAAGCCCCACGTGCCACAGGAAATATAGGCGCTCTCGGATGAGTTCAGGGGGGCGGCAAGGACTGCTGATGCTGTGTCATGCGACCCCACAGCCAGGACTGGGCCCGTTATTTGAAGTGTGGTCGAAACATCCCGTGAAATCTGACCCACCAAATCCCCTGGCTTGATAAGCGGAGCAAAAAGCTCACGGGGAGCTCCGGAGACACGAATCATCTCATCACTAAGTAATCCTGTTTGAACGTCGATCAGCCCCGTTGTTGACGCGTTCGTCTCTTCCATCCATGATTGACCGGTCAGCCAGTAGTTGACCAGGTCAGGAATCAACAACAACTTTTCTGCAGTGCCGGAAGATCCCCCCCAGTCCTCCGCGGCAAGCTGGTACACAGTGTTGAAGGGCAGGAATTGCAGACCGTTTCTGCGAAAGACCTCTTCAAAGGGCATCTGCGCATGAACCGCTTCTATGCCTCGGCCGGTGCGGTCGTCGCGATAATGGAAAGGTTCGTGGAGCAACTCGTTTTTGCGAAGAAGACCATAGTCAACAGCCCACGAATCAACCCCAATCGAGATCACATCATCGTGGAGCTGAAAACTTTTACTGAGACCGTCCTGGATATGCCCATACAAGCCTGAGGCATCCCAATGCAGACCATCCGCGTGCTCCACCGGACCATTGGGGAACCGAGTGACCACCTCGTGTCGGATAGCTCCGCCCTCCACTCGCCCAGCGATGACCCGCCCGCTGGTTGCCCCGAGGTCGACGGCGATAAGTGTGCTCATCGCAGGAAGGCCGCCGCAACACCAGAATCAACGGGGATGTGAGCGCCAGTGGTCAGACGTAAATCTGACCCGGTGAGCACGGACACAGCATCGGCAATGCTCCCAGGCACAACTTCTTGTTTGAGAATCGTCCGCTGTGCGTAAAAGCGACCAAGGTCTTCTTCTTTGACACCATAAGTCTTGGCCCGGTTGGCACCCCACCCGGCTGCGAATATTCCTGATCCGCGAACAACCCCGTCAGGGTTTATCCCGTTGACTCGAATTCCGAACTCTCCAAGCTCAACTGCGAGAAGTCGTACCTGATGTGCCTGGTCGGCTTTCGTTGCGGAATACGCGATGTTGTTGGGGCCCGCGAAGACGGAGTTCTTGGACGAAATATAGATGACGTCTCCTCCCATCCCTTGGTCTATCAGAATGCGAGCGCTCTCACGCGAGACTAGGAATGATCCTTTTGCCATGATGTCGTGCTGGAAATCCCAATCTCCTTCCGTCGTCTCCAGAAGTGGTTTGGAAAGCGACACTCCTGCATTGTTCACAACTATGTCGATGCCGCCGAAAGCGAGCACTGCCCGATTGAGTGCGTCCTTCACAGCTCGTTCACTTCGGACATCCATACCAACGCCAATTGCGACATCCGAGGAACCTATTTCAGAGGCCACCTCCTGGGCCTTAGCCTCATCAAGATCCGCAATCACCACGAGAGCGCCATCCTGTGCCAAGCGCTGAGCTATCGCCTTTCCGATACCTGACGCTGCTCCGGTGACAAAAGCAACCTTGGTGGCATGTGAGGAAGGCTTGGGAAGTCGCTGGAGTTTTGCCTCCTCCAATGCCCAATACTCGATGCGGAATTTTTCACGCTCCGAAATTGGTCGGTACGTTGACAAAGCCTCGGCGCCGCGCATCACATTGATGGCGTTAATGTAAAACTCACTCGCTACCCGCGCGGTCTTCTTGTCCGCCCCATAGGCGAACATCCCAATCCCGGGAACCAAAACAATGAGAGGGTCTGCGCCTCTCATCCCAGGCGAATCACTCGCTCGATGCTTCTCGTAGTACCTGGTGTACGCGGCGCGGTAGGACTCGTGCAGTTTCTTCAGGCGTGCCACCACGACATCGAGATCTGCTGTGGGAGGTAGGTCCACCACCATCGGGCGGACTTTTGTCCGCAAGAAGTGGTCAGGGCAAGAGGTGCCAAGTTGAGCAAGCTTCCCGTGTTTTTCGCGGGAGAGGAAGTCAAGAACTTCGGGAGTATCAGTGAAATGACCCACCATCCGGCGATCGGTCGATGCAAGACCCCGAATGATCGGAGCGAGTGCGGCTGCTCGAGCCCTACGGGCTGCGGGTGCCAACGGTTTCAAATCCGGTGTGAGAGAACCAAAAGGCTCCTTCTTGCCGTGAGCTCTGATGTATTTCTCAGCTGTCCGAATAATCCACAGTGAATTCTTCTCGCACTCACCACTGCTGTCTCCCCATGCCGTGATGCCATGTCCGCCGAGGATGCACCCGATGGCTTCAGGATTTTTCTCCTTGATAACTGCGATATCGAGTCCAAGTTGAAAACCAGGTCGGCGCCAAGGAACCCAGACCACCTTGTCGCCAAAAATTTTTGTCGTGAGTTCTTTACCGTCAACCGCCGTGGCAATGGCGATGCCTGAGTCAGGGTGTAGGTGGTCGACATGGGTGGCATCGACCAGAGCGTGCATCGCAGTATCAATTGACGGTGCCGCGCCGCCTTTCCCGTGAGCGCAGAAGTCGAAGGCGGCAACCATCTCATCTTCCCGGTCAACTCCCGGATATACATCGACTAGCTGGCGGACCCGATCAAGCTGGAGGACCGCGAGACCAGCCTCGGTCAGAGTACCGAGATCCCCTCCAGAACCTTTCACCCAGAGCAGTGGAATGTTCGCGCCCGTTACAGGATCTTGTCCGAACCCTTTGGCGCTTGTGTTTCCCCCAGCAAAGTTGGTGTTCCGGGGATCAGCGCCGAGCTTCCGAGAACGTGCGACCAAATCGGCAGCAGACTTACTCACTACGCGCCCCACCCCATTTGCTGACCGCCCACGCGGTCGGCCGAAATCTTCTCCAAATGGCCACTCGCACGGTAAGCATCAAAAGGCTCTGCCGGTAGTCCGCGAGACTCGCGCCATGTAGCCAATCCTGGTCTCACATCTGTGTTGTAAGCATTCATGAGAATTGCGCTGGCGCCCAAGACATCGCCGGACTTCTCCGCGGCGTCCAGAGCGGCCATATCGACCAGGAGAACTTTGGCCGTCATTTCTTGAACGTTCAAGACGCTTCGAATCTGGCCAGGGATTTTGTCTTCAATGTTGTGGCACTGGTCCAACATGAACGCAACGTTTGAGCCCGCATCAAGGCCACCATTTCGGTAGACCTCGAAGATGATGCGGAACAACTGGAATGGGTCGGCTGCCCCAACAATCAGATCGTCATCTGCATAGAAGCGCGAATTGAAGTCAAACGACCCCAAACGACCCAATCGAAGCAGCTGGGCCACTATGAACTCAATGTTGGTTCCTGGGGCGTGGTGCCCAGTGTCAAGGCACACATGGGCTTTGTCACCAAGCTCCAGAACCTGGACGTAGGCGGTGCCCCAGTCGGGGACGTCAGTGTGATAAAACGCAGGTTCAAAAAACTTGTACTCGAGGACCATGCGTTGGTCATCTCCGAGCCGGTCATAGATTTTCCGAAGCGACTCTTGCAGGCGGTCTTGACGAGCCCGCAGATTCACCTGGCCGGGGTAGTTCGAACCATCTGCCAACCAAATCTTTAGATCTCTCGAGCCGGTCTGACCCATGATGTCTATGCACTCATAGTGATGATCAATCGCAGCCTGGCGAACCTTTTTGTCAACATGGGTCAGCGATCCAAAGCGATAGATGTCGTCTTGAAAAGTGTTCGAATTAACGGTTCCTAACCGAACACCCAGACCTTCTGCGTGGCTCTTCAGGTCAGCAAAATCATCGACTTTATCCCATGGGATATGAAGTGCCACGCTGGGGGCCAGCCCCGTAAATCGGTGAACCGTTGCAGCATCCTCTATTTTTTCTTGGGGATTGCGCGGCGTACCTGCGGTGGTGAAGACCTTGAAACGCGTGCCGGAATTGCCAAACGCCCAGGACGGCAGTTCAATCGCTTGCGCCTCGAGAATCTTGGTCATCGCCGTAGTAAACATCAGCACTCCTTTGTCGCTGAGATCATGAGCGGCTCCACATCAACAACCCAAAACCCCAGAGCACGTGGTGGACTGCAGTTTAAGGGAGTCACATCGAACCTCACTTTGAAACGATTCAATTTTGAATTATCTGTAACCTTGTCACAACAACACAGAAAATGTCAAAGTGCGTCGCCCTGGGTTTTGTAACGTTTCAGTAGATTTTCATTTTTCCCGTCCACTACACATTGAGGCAAACATGTCGGCCAGTATCAAAGACGTCGCTCTTCACGCCGGAGTCAGCGTCGGGACGGTGTCGAATGTTCTCAACCACCCTTCACGGGTGAGCCCCAAGACCGTGAAGCGAGTTCAAAAATCGATTACCGAGTTAAGGTTCGTCAGAAACGACGCTGCCCGGCAATTGCGGGCAGGTGAAAGCCGCACCATCGCTCTGCTGGTGTTTGACGCCGCAAACCCTTTCTTCACCGCGCTAGCGCGCGGCGCAGAAGACGCGGCCACTGATGAGGGGTATTCCGTCATTCTCGCCAATACTTCAGAATCTCACGAACGTGAGCAGAACTACCTCGATCTTTTTGAGGAACAAAGGGTCAGAGGGATCTTGATTTCCCCCTACGGAGAGGTCGAAGATCGTTTATCGGCTCTGAAGAAGTTCGGAATCCCGTCGGTTCTGGTAGACCGCGTAAGCGAAAACCAGGAATTCAGCTCAGTCTCAGTCGATGATCATGCCGGAGGCACGATTGCGGTGAATCATCTTCTCGGGCTCGGGCGAACCAGGTTGGGATTTGTGGGTGGTCCTTTAGAAATCCCTCAGGTGGCAGATCGTTTACGGGGTGCTCAGGACGCCCTAAAGCTAGCCCCGGAGGTAAGTCTGACTGTTTTTGAAACTTCCGCTACAACCGTTATTGAGGGGCGACGGGCCGGTGAGGAAATCAGAGCTCTCCCACCTGCGGAGCGACCTACGGCGCTCTTTGCCGCCAACGATCTTGTGGCCATCGGGCTGCTGCAAGCATTAGTCGCAACTGGATCGCTCCGAGTTCCAGACGACATCGCCATAGTGGGATATGACGACATCGACTTTGCAACTTCGGCGATAGTCCCTCTTACTTCAATCAGGCAACCAAGTGCCTTGATGGGAGAGACAGCGCTGAAGCTCCTGAGTGAAGAAGCACTCGACCCTTCGAAAAAGTCCCGGAGGGTTGTCTTCCAGCCAGAACTCATTATTCGAGAATCGACGTAACTACTCCCACTCGATAGTGCCCGGTGGCTTCGAGGTCACATCCAGTACAACGCGGTTGACTTCGGCAACCTCGTTGGTGATGCGGTTCGAGATTTTTGCCACCACGTCATAGGGCAACCTGGTCCAGTCAGCCGTCATGGCGTCCTCGCTGGAAACCGGACGAAGCACAATCGGGTGGCCATAGGTTCTGCCATCACCCTGGACCCCCACGGATCGGACGTCGGCGAGCAATACGACGGGACACTGCCAAATTTCAGGGTCCAGCCCTGCCTGTGTGAGTTCAGCGCGCACGATCGCATCCGCTGCGCGCAGGGTGTCGAGTCGATCTTTGGTGACCTCACCAATAATTCGAATTCCCAGACCCGGTCCGGGGAACGGATGGCGCCCCACGATTGCTTCGGGGAGACCGAGGTCCCGACCAATCTGTCGAACCTCATCCTTGAACAGAGTCCGCAGCGGTTCCACAAGCTCAAATTCCAGATCATCCGGGAGCCCCCCGACGTTGTGGTGGCTCTTGATCACGGCCGTTCCTGAACCCCCACCGCTTTCCACAATGTCGGGATAGAGGGTTCCCTGGACAAGGAATTTCACCTCGCCGCCGGCTTGCGCTGCTTCTGCCACCAAATCAGCGGCGGCCTGTTCAAAGGTGCGAATAAATTCGCGGCCAATAATTTTCCGCTTCGTTTCAGGCTCACTCACACCAGCAAGCGCATCCAAGAATTGAGCCTCAGCGTCAATGGTGACCAGGCGCACACCGGTTGCCGCAACAAAATCCTGTTCAACCTGTTCCCGCTCGCCCTGGCGCAACAGTCCGTGGTCCACGAACACACACACCAACTGGTCCCCCACCGCTTCGTGCACCAGCGCCGCGGCAACTGCGGAATCCACCCCGCCGGAGAGCCCGCAAATGACGCGCGCGTTGCCTACCTGGGCCGAAATGGCCTCGACCTGCTGGGCGATGACGTTGCCGCTATTCCACTCATTGCCCAAATCCGCGATGGTGTGGAGGAAGTTCTCCAGCACTGCCTGGCCGTGTTCAGAATGCTTCACCTCGGGATGCCACTGAACCCCAAACATTTTCTTTTCGGCCGAGCCAAACGCTGCGACCGAGGTTGCCTCCGTTGCCGCCAACACATCGAACCCGGGTGGGGCGCTTTGCACCTGATCCCCGTGGGACATCCAGGTTGTTTGAGCCTCCGGTTGGCCGGCAAACAAAGCACTGGCTCCCGGGTTCACTGTCGCCGTCGTCGCTCCGTATTCCCGAAGGCCCGTCTTGCCCACTTCGCCGCCGAGTTCCCTCGCCATGACCTGAAAGCCATAACAAATACCAAACACCGGCAATCCGAGGTCCAGGATTCCGGGGCTCAGCGTTGGAGACCCCTCCTCATACACGCTGGAGGGTCCACCGCTCAGGATGATTGCCACAGGGTTTTTGGCAGAAATTTCTTCAGCACTCGCCTCGTGGGAGACGATCTCGGAATACACCCCTGCTTCTCGAACCCGACGGGCAATGAGCTGGGCGTATTGCGCACCAAAATCCACCACCACAACGGGGCGTGGTTGGTCGCCGGGGCTCACGCCTCACCCCGAATCTCGCTCAAGACAGCCCTGACTGTCTTGGTTGCGTAGTGCTCGATAACAAAGGACAGGAACGGGAAGAGTCCACCGGAGGCCAACCAGAGGAAGCGCCAGAAAGGCCAGCGCAGAGTGCTCCAGACTCGAAACGACGTAAAGAGGTAGACCACATAGAACCAGCCGTGTGCAATGAGCACGGCCTGCGAGAGGTTGAAGGCCTGAACGCTTCCATCGGGCACCAGGGCAAAGAGCCCGCCGGC
>ENA-OUOG01003194-OUOG01003194.1-marine-metagenome-genome-assembly--contig:-NODE-3194-length-15737-cov-5.185951_pt1 | contig 15737 bp, 26 predicted proteins | sample MGYA00248635_ERZ508505 | MGnify/ENA primary metagenome ERZ508505 (study PRJEB26176, sample SAMN06267871) | marine metagenome | isolation source: Saanich Inlet, British Columbia, Canada | place: Pacific...
TTGGCCGAGGGCACGGTTCTAGATGATGTCGGTAGGTGAATAGTAGAATATAATCCTCTACTGTGCTTTTGATGGGGCAGATATAGATTCGACGGCGATGCAATTAGGCGAGTGGAGTTACCGGCAATGTGAAAGCCGTTAGGATTGGGAGATTACCCGGTCGTAGAAGCAACTTAAACTAAACGCAAACGACGAAACGTTCGCACTAGCGGCTTGATCGCTACGGGGTTGACTACCTTGTTACCCAACAGTCAGAAAGGGTGCTTTGGCACCTTTTCTTTTAGATAATAGTTGACACATTTTTATTATTGTCTTAATATAGTGATAATTACTTGCATGGAGAGGTGGGTGAGTGGCTGAAACCACGTCCCTGCTAAGGACGCATACGGGAAACTGTATCGAGGGTTCGAATCCCTCCCTCTCCGCCAACAAGTAAGGAACATAAATGGCAAAAGCAAAAGAAAGCACTAGCATACTAGAGCCTACTAAAAAAGGCACCAGCATCGGTCGCGGAATTATTAAAACACAAACTATGAATAAAAGCAAAAAACGTAGTTACAAAAAGTATAGAGGACAGGGCAAATAATGGGTGCGTTAAACAGTAATAATCGCAAAAGAGAAATTCATAATCGTAAAAGTTTGTCTTACAGAAAAGGCAAGTTGCGTCTACGCCCATTGACTGTAAAACAGTTAGAAGAAAAATTGGACTCTGCACAAAGCAATAGATTAAAAGATGCAATTCGTCAAGAATTGGTTCGTAAAAACAAATTAGGTGTTGTTTACAACAAACCAGTCAAAGAAACAGTGGAAGAATAATGGCAGGCAAAGGTAGTAAACCACGTCCATATAGTGTTACGCAAAAACAATTTGCTAACAATTGGGACAATATCTTTAAAAAAACGTCGCACGATAATTGCGGCACACCAGAGTGTTGTGGTACTTGCGACACGGCAGATAAAACATCAAGCAAAAAATCAAAATAAAAGGTTGACCTCTGTGTCAACCTGTCTTATTATAATACTGTAGTTAAACAAAAGAGGACAAGCCCTATGTCATCATCAGCAGTTGAACATCGTACAGTAACCTCAGTTGGTGCTGTAAAAGCAATCAAAAAGTGCTTCGATAAGAAGCGTCCACTATTCCTTTGGGGTCCTCCAGGGATTGGTAAGTCAGAAGTAGTCGAAGGTATCGCACGTTCAATGAACGGCTTCATGATTGATTTACGTCTTGGACAAATGGATCCTACAGATATCCGTGGTGTTCCTTATTATAACAAGGACCTCGGTGTTATGGACTGGGCTCCGCCAGTTGATCTTCCTACAGCGGAATTTGCCGCACAGTATCCAGTTGTTGTACTGTTCTTAGACGAAATGAATTCAGCGGCTCCTGCTGTACAAGCGGCGGCTTATCAGTTAATTCTCAACCGTCGTGTTGGCAAATACACCCTACCAGACAACGTGGTAATGATTGCCGCAGGTAACCGCGAAAGCGACAAAGGTGTTACATACCGTATGCCTACTCCGCTTGCAAACCGTTTCGTACACATTGAAATGCGAGCTGACTTTACAGCATGGGCTGACTGGGCTGTAAACAAAGGCATCCACACGGACGTTGTTGGTTACCTCTCATTTGCCAAGCAAGACTTGTACGACTTTGATGCAAAATCTGCAAGCCGTAGTTTTGCTACTCCACGCTCGTGGACATTTGTTTCTGAGTTGCTGGAAGACGACGATTTAGACGAAACAACAGCAACTGATCTGATTGCTGGTGCAATTGGCGAAGGACTCGCTGTCAAGTTTATGGCACACCGCAAGGTTGCAGGCAAGTTGCCTAATCCAGAAGATGTGTTGTCGGGCAAGGTTAAAGACCTCAAAGTTGACGAAGTGTCAGCACAATACAGTTTGGTTATCTCAATGTGCTACGAACTCAAGCAGTACATTGAAGAACACAAAGATGATAAAGAGTTCCACAAAATGTCGGATAACTTCTTCCGCTTTATGATGGATAACTTTGAAACAGAGCTTGTTGTAATGGGTGCTCGTATTGCACTTACTACATACAACCTTCCATTCCAACCAACTAAGTTGAAGAACTTCGACGAGTTCCATCAGCGTTACGGCAAGTACATTCTAGCTAGCCAAGGTTGATACCAGTCGTGAGAGCGGTCCGTTTTATCGTTATCGAGGCATAGGGCATGCTGGACCGCTCTCCCCCCTCTGCCCTAAACGCATCATTGCAGTTACACAATATGATGACAACTCCCGAAAAGATAAACAACAAATATACTCTTGTCCAAAGAGTATACACAGAATACAATCCAGTAGAATGGATGAATCTAATCAGCAGTGTAAACAACCAGTTCGGACGTTCAGGCAAACGCTGGCAGTGGATTATGAACAACGAACTAAGTCAAGGCAATGCGTGGGTAGTAGACTTCTACTTCGAAAATCCTCACGATGCCATCATGTTCTCACTTAAATACTAGTATGAGATACAAGATACGAAAGCTGGACGGTCGCTACAGTTACAGAGAATTTTTTAAATATTGTATTGTGTTTAACAACATAATGGCGCCCAAATACAAAGACGTAGAAGCATTTAACAACTGTTTGCTATGGTTTACACAAACTTACGGTGCCAGCACAGAAATACGTCAATGGAAAGATATTCATAGATACTACTATACCATGGGTATCTCATTTTTAGATGATACTGTAATTCCTGAATATGTAAATCGCTACTGGAGCTGGACAAACGGTTACGAAGATTTGCGTATCTATGTAAAAGGCGATAAGGAACTAGGCTTTTTCAAATTATCTGCATTAGGCAAGTAAATGGCAATACCAATAGTCTTTGTAAGATATGCACCCGGTGCTTGCGGAACATTTTTATTAACATTATTGCAGACTAGTTCGCAAGTAGCTTGCTGGAATCCAGAATTAGAATTTATTAAAAATACCAGTAACTTTGAAGATGAATTTTATAAGTGGTTTATAACAAAATTTACCAATGATTTATCAGGGCACATTGTCCACGAACCTCATCATCCATATAAACTACACTTTTTTAGCAGTAGGTATCCTCGAGGAGACGATATCACTGAAGAAGGATTTATTCAGCTGTTAAGTCAAAATCAAGACCGTTTGTTCCTGGACAATATCGCTTTGAACAAATACACTGCGATGCGACTAAACAAACCAGTTATACCTGTTTTTGCAAAAAATAGTCCAAGTATTAACATTCAAATTGATTCAGAAAGTGAAAAGTGGTTCCATCGGACAAGATGGGTAAAACTATTCGGCATAGAAAATAATTTTTTTATTTCAAAGCAAGAACATCCAGACTATGTAAAAGTAAGAAATGACATGTCTAAATTAAAATTTCGTAACCAGTATCAATTCGACGAAAGTTGGTATTCGTTTATTAAAAAAAATATAATCAACGACCCAACTGTTAAGACTTTTAAAAATTATGACTCTATTATTGCTGATCCAAGCAATCACAATTCGCCCAATTACTTTATTAATTTAAGTAATATACTTGATAAGACAATCGCAGTCGATCACATACATCAAATTTTTAACTATTTAAATTTTGACTTTAACAGATCGTTAGTAGAAAAATGTTACAATCATTACTACGAAACAAACATATTGCCGATTATAAACTACAAATCATTAGGTTGACAGTTTTTATACAAACCCTTATAATATATACATAAGTTAGAGGAGCAGACTATGTCAAGCGCAGATACTACAGCAAACACCAAAGAAAACGACAAGTTCAAAGATCTTATTGGTCCTACAGATCCAGCATTGGATCGTGTGGTTCGTGAAAAACTGGTAACTGCCCGTGTAGGTATGTTGCTCCGTGCTAGTTTCTTTGGCAACCTTGCTACTCGTTTAAAACTTACTAATGCAGACGAATGGTGTCCTACTGCGGCAACAGATGGCCGCAACTTCTACTACAACACTCGCTTTATCGAAATGCTCAAGCCAAAAGAAATTGAGTTCTTGTTTGGTCACGAAGTGCTACACTGTGTGTACGATCACTTTGGTCGCAAAGGCGATCGCGATCCTCAACTGTGGAACATTGCAAACGACTACTGTGTAAACGCAGATTTAAAAAAGCACCGCGTAGGAGAGTTTATTACTAGTGTTCCTTGCTTGTTTGACTACAAGTATGAAGGTATGAGCTCAGAAGAGATCTACGACGAACTGTACGAAAATGCAGAAAAAATTGATATGGATCAATTGCTAGATCAAATGATTGACGAGCACCTAGATGGAGACGGACAAGGCGGAGAAGAAGGCGAAGGCAAAGGCCCTGTTAAAATGAGTGCCGAAGAACGTGCTCAGGTTCGTGACGAAATCAAAGAAGCAATGTTACAAGCGGCACAGGCTAGCGACCCAGGCAATATTCCTGGAGGTGTTAAGCGTCTTATTCAACAGCTCACGGAGCCTAAACTGAACTGGCGTGAACTGCTTGCAATGCAATTAGAAAGCACTATTAAGAGCGATTATACATTTGCTCGTCCTAACCGTAGGGGCTGGCACATGGATGCTGTATTACCAGGCATGCGTAACGACGACATGATTGACATTGCTATTGCTATGGACATGAGTGGATCAATTGGCGATGCACAAGGACGTGACTTCCTTAGCGAAGTTAAAGGCATTATGGGACAATTCGATCAGTACCGTATCCACTTGTTCACATTTGATACACAGTGTTACAATCCACAACAGTTTGACAGCGACAACCTCGATGAGATCACAGAATACGATCTACAAGGTGGAGGCGGCACAGATTTTGATGCTATCTTTAACTATCTAAAAGATGAGCAAATTGAGCCCAAACGACTGGTAGTGTTCACAGACGGTTATCCTTGGGGCAGCTGGGGTGATGAAAACTACTGCGATACAGTATGGATCATACATGGAGATAAAAACCCAAATCCACCATTCGGAACATGGGCACTCTACGAAGAATCAACCTGATTTTGACGGACTTGCTGTAGTAGCAGACTACGACTACAGCGATGCTCCCGAATGGGCATTACCAAGAGAGTGGTTAATAGATGGTACCTACCAACTTGAGTGGGAATCAATTTAACCAAAATCACCGCTAAACCACCTAAAAACAGCGGAAATAATATACGCCGTTAATTCTATAGCCGTAAATATACACATGTCAGACATTCAAGAAACATCATTGACTATAGCAGATATTGCTACATTAAAGCAGATTGTCGAAGTTGCTAGTAGCCGTGGCGCTTTTCGCGCAGAAGAACTTAGCCAAATTGGTGCAGTTTACGATCGAGTAAATGCATGGCTAGAAAGCATGACACCAGCAACAGAAGATGAAGCAGAACAAGGAGACTCCGATGCTTAAACATATAGGTAAACAAGGCGATCGAAAGATTGCAATTATTTTTAGAGAAGTGCCTGGTGAGGACCATATGGCATTGGTCGTGTACCCAGACTTAATGAAAGTCGAAATGCACGATGCACTTATGAAGGCCATCGAAAGCCCTGAAGGTCAACAAGCTAACAATCTTGGAGAAGCAATTCACAGCAAATTGTTCCCAGACGGGCGTCAAATGCTAGCGGCACTACACGCAGAAGGCATGTTGAAAAAAGTACAATGCGAAACCATTACTGTTACACCTGCACCGAACGCTACAGTACGTCTCGACGAGCTTAACAACATTGTTCGCGAAATGGAATCAGGCGCTGATGCAGCTCGCAAACTTGCCGACCTGGATGCTGATGCTGGGTATACTGGTAAAGCAAGCCGTAAAGATGACTACGGTCGTGAAGTAGGTGCTCCACCAGCAAGTGCGGCTCGTAACGCTCCATTGGCCGGCGGTAACCAAGGCGCATTAGACGATTCGGCTATTGCCAATAATCTTAAAGCTCAAGCAGAAAAGATGGCTGCAGAAGCACAAGGATTGCTTGCAGAAAGTGAGCGCATGGTTGCCGAAGCAAACGAAATGCTTGGCATTAAACCAACAGCAAAACGTGGACGCAAGCCCAAGGCTAAGGTTGCAGATGCAACTAAAGGTTGATATTACCGAACAATGGGAAGACTTGATTAGTACAGTAGTACAAGATCAAGTGCCTATTGGGTGCGTTAAAAAAGTTTTGTTTAAACTTCGAGGCGGAAAACAAAAAACTATCAATCTGCAAACACTAAGAAAACAAGGACTTGAGATAGAAGAAATCGAAACTGTGATTACTCGCAGTATGTTTGATCTCAAAGATGACATCACAAACATGGATTTTGTTATTGATGTAAATCGTGTAGCAGAATATGTTCAACCTTTAACCGATAAAATATTAGAAAAACTATGAAAGTAAAATTAGTATCATACTCGCAACCTGCAGGCGAAATTGAAGGATTAGAAAACGTTCAAGATCTTATTGCTTATGCAGCTCGTGTAAGCAACCCAAGCAATCAACTTAACACAGAAACTTCAACTAAACTTCTAAACTATCTAGCAAAGCACAAGCACTGGAGCCCATTTGAAATGGTAAGTGCTTGTTTGGAAATCGAAACCACTCGTGATATTGCCCGCCAAATATTACGTCATCGTAGTTTCAGTTTCCAGGAGTTCTCTCAGCGTTATGCTGATCCTACTACAGATTTAGATTTTGAACTCCGCGAAGCAAGATTGCAAGACGAAAAGAATCGTCAAAACAGTGTAGCATTGGATATCGAAAACAACGAAGAGCATGCCAGACTGATGATAACTTGGGATGAAATGCAACAAGAAGTTATTGATACAGCAATAAATGCTTATCAATGGGCTATTGCTAACGGTATTGCCAAAGAACAAGCTCGTGCAGTACTACCTGAAGGCAACACAGTAAGTCGCATGTACATGAACGGAACACTACGTTCATGGATCCATTACATTGAACTTCGTGCCGCAAACGGTACACAATTAGAGCACATGGAAATTGCTCGTGCAGTAGCAAAAGTTATCACAGAGATCTTTCCACTTGCAGAAGATTACATTTCATAAGTTCAACATGGGCGATGTAGACGATGTCGAAGTCTATGCCGCCCAGCCTATCTACGAGTGGCTACAAACAGAAGCTGGTAAATGGGTAAATGAACATTGCGAAGATCTTTATTGGCAAACTGTTGCAAATCCTGACACATACGGTTGGACTGTTATATTAAGAGGCAGTATCACAGACAAACACGCAACAGAATATTATTTGAGATTTGGCAATGAATCCCGTTAGCATACCATTCTTTGGAATCGACCGACAGTATAATGATCTTCGTGAAGAAATATTAGACGCAACGGACCGTGTGCTACGCAGTGGACAAGTAATGGGAGGAAATAATACCGCCGAATTCGAAACTTGGCTTGCCAAAAAGAATCGAACCAAATACGCAATCACTGTACACAGTGGCACCAATGCACTAGAAATACTGGCTAGTTTTTACTTAAAATATCTTGTGGTTACAGATAACCCTTCTACTCCTACAGTGGGTATACCTACAGTAACATTTCCTGCTACAGCAAATGCATTTATCAGAGCAGGGTGGAATGTTACATTACTAGACAGCGACAGTTACGGACTTTGTAGACTAGGCGAAAATCCTGTTTTCGATCTATATGCAATGGTTGGTATATTTGGACACAGTGTGGACAACTTGTACGACGATGCATGGATCGGTGCACACAATGTAATTGAAGACGGTGCACAACACTGGCTATCAAAAAACTGTCAAAGATTCTCTACTACTGCAATTAGTTTTGATCCTACAAAAAATTTAGGAAATTATGGCAATGGCGGTGCTATTGTAACCAATGATTTACAATTATACGACTACGCACGTCGTTGGAGGAATCACGGTAAAGGGGCAGCAACAACAGACACTGGTAGCAACAGCAGGATGAGCGAAGTTGAATGTGCTCAGATGCTTGTTAAGAGTCAGTACATAGACGAATGGCAAAAGCGCAGAGGCGATATTGCTGCATACTGGATGGAGAGATTAAATGAAGCCGGGATACGAACTCTCATTGATCGCAAGAACTTTGATGATCATTGCTATCATAAGTTTGTTATTGATGTAGACAACAGAAATCAATTAAAGGATCGCTTGAAATATCGTGGCATAGAATCGAGAGTACATTATCAAACGCCACTACACGAAATGCACTGTTTTGCTAATACAGACAAACCAGATTTGTTTGCTAATGCTAGTGCATTGTGCCGACGTGTATTAAGTCTTCCTATCTACCCAGAGCTCACTGATTTAGAAATTGAGTACATAGCTGACTCGGTGATTGATTGTAACGCTGAGTAAAATATTTTTCTAGCCAAACCCACTCATATGTTAATTTTAAAGCGTCAAAACTGCCCTGTACGCTATCGTAGTATTCAATAGCATCTGCTGCACCCTTCATACTCCAATCGCCTATAGCATCGCCTTGTAGGTTTACTTTTAACCATTGGTTCAACCGCCATTCATTATCAATATCGGGTAAACTGTGGTACAGTTTAATACATTCCCTAAAAGCACTACGCCATGCAATCCACGGATCGTCTGCATAGCGAGCAACTCCGCTTAATACTGGCACAACTTCGTGTGGCTGATCTAGTGTAAAGTCTAATCCAGCAGCTGGGTTTTCCATTACCAGTTTTTTATTGTACATGATCATTCCCATATGACCATATGCAAGTCCATTTACAGGATTATAGGCATGATAGATGTAATGTTTAGGCTGTTGCAATCTGTCAGGTTGTACACTCCAATCAAATTTTGGATCGACTTCTAATTTAGCAAACACACAGTATGCCCAATCTGTATTACTTGCTTCTAATGCGGCACGATATGCTTCAGCTCTGCCTTTTACTCCGTCTACACGAACCACACGATTAGGTTTATGTTGTGTACACTTACACAAATGTTCCCAGTTGCGCTCGGCATTTGATTCGCCGTTGCTGATAAACACAATATCAATAGGATTATCGTCTACCGCTGGGCCTTCTTGTGTAATATAAGGATAATCATAAACCTGAGTCCTTAGTACAGTTTTTACTTCTCTAGGAACCAGAACACTACCGCAACCTTTACTAAGTTTAATTACTGTTTTTGTTTTTTCTTGCCATAAAGAAATAGTAGGAGCATCAATTATTTTATTTTTATAGAATTGAACAACCGGCGAAGCAAAAGTATAAGACCATATTGCTGGCACAACACTATCAGTTTCGTATCGTACCGTATTCGGAGGAAATCTTTTTACAACAATGTTTTCAACAAAGTGTAATGTTTCGAACCACTCTAATATTTCTAGATTTTCTGTTTTAGATAAAAAGCTAGGCACATGAACATAAAATGTATCGCCGAACTTTTGTTCGTTACTAGGAAATACATGTAGCATATCTGTTTGCCATTCGCTAGGATGCCATGTAAAATCAAAATCTGTATAATCACAAATGTCAGCTGTTACCCAACAATATTCCCAATCAACTTTGCCGAGTGCTCTACGCATAGTGCCCAAGTAATTGCTGATATATCTGGTGTTTACGTCACCAGCATTGTGGCTATCTGGTGTATGTTTAATATGTAACCGAGGAACACTTTGTACACGTTGTACAGTGTTGTGCGCTCGATTATACTCTTGGCTGTTATTTTTAGGAATCAACATGGTACCACCATTGGCTTGGTGCTGACTAGGCCACACATGAATTTGATTTGATTCCCACGGAGCTGGCTCCCAACTAAAATCAAAACAGGAATAATCATTGTGACGATCTAACATCCATAAGTATCTAGTCCTGCAAAGTTTACAGGCTTCTTCTGTACTGTGCTGATCAGAGTAAAATATATCAAACATGATTCGTATCGATGAAATATATTATAACGTATTTTTTCAAAAACTCAAACATTTTGAGCAAACCGGGCTGAAATGGTTTGATCCTTTTGGTAGTACAGACCTTAACGATCTTGTTAGTATTCCTGCAACAATTCATGCAAGGCACTTTTTATTTTACGATCAAGAACCATTGCACAGGCACCATATCGAAAACTTCTTCAAACAATATACCAACATCTACAAAGGAGAACAAATCCTTGTACACAGCGAATACGCCAGTGAAGATGTTGAATGGTTGTGCAATACTTATGGGTTCCAAGATTACCATTATTTTTTCCACGGGTGGGCTGCACTAGATTGGTACAGAGGATATAATAGAACTTTCTTGGGAACCGATCCATTGGATAGAAATATCCAGCACACATTTCTTTGTCCTAATAATATAATAGGCGGAGAAAGAAAACACCGTTGCGAACTGTTTAGCGAGTTAGGAAAACGAAATTTAATCAAAAACAATTTAGTGAGTTTTCCTGAATACTGTCCGTGGGAAAAAGTATCTGCACTACAACTGTTTGAACAACTAAATTTACAATTACCTGATGTAACACTGCCACTAAAGTTTGACGATAAAAATGATTATCAACACGAAAGTCATTGTATAGATTTATGGGAACAAGGTAACAATAGTTTATTACAGGTTGTTACCGAAACAGTGTACACTGACAACAAAGTACATTTAACTGAAAAAATATTCAAACCTATTGTAATGCAACAGCCATTTATTCTAGTAGGTCCACAAAACAGTTTAAATTATTTAAAACGTTATGGGTTTAAAACATTTGAAACTGTGTGGGACGAAAGTTATGATATTGCACCAGCAAGTCAACGTATAACCAGGGTTGGAAATCTATTAGAAGAATTAGAACATAGCAATTGTAGAGAATGGCTAAATGAACAATGTGCTCCTATAGTAGAACACAACTACAACTGGTTTTACAATGGCGGCTTTGAACAGGTGTTATGGGACGAACTAACTGCAATGATGGAACAATGGTAAAGTTTTATTTTGATCGTATAGTAGACGGAAAACCTTATCCAAACTTGGCAATTCATCAAGCACAGCCATATACACCCGAATGGCGCGAATTTAGCAAAAAATGGCCCTTTTCTGAACCAGTGCATTTTTTAGAATATTTAGAAAAAGAAAGCATTGAATATCAACTAGTTACAACTCCAGAAAATGCAATTTACCCCATTTCTTTGAGTTTTTTTGATTTTAACGTAAAATGGTTCGATTTGATAAATTCAGCTATATTGAGTGCTTTAAAGGCTAAAACGATTAAAATATGGTTTCTTTACAGCGAAGGCGATAATCCGTACATTATACAGGATCACTTAATACAACAATGTAACTCAGCAGGAGTAGATCCTGCACAGATACATTTTACTATTGCCAACTCAGCGGCTGACCGTATCAAAGGATTTAGTTATTTCGCTGATGACGAACTATTGTATGCGTTAAGAAATCAACAACCCCCAGTGCCTTTTCACAGTAATCCAAGAAGCAAAAAGTTTACTGCACTTAGCCGAGCGCACAAGAATTGGCGTGCCGCTACCATGGCAACACTGTGGGGAAAGAACTTGCACACGCAAGGGTACTTTTCTTATAACACCGATGTTGATATAAACGATACCAGTATGCCATTGGAGCAGGAAACATTCAACGGATTAGACAATACCATACAAGAGTTTTTATCGAATTGTCCTTTTACGGCAGACAAACACAATAGCGATACACACAACAATCACGAAATTACAGTTGAGCATTTGTTTTCCGACAGTTATTTAAATTTGGTATTAGAAACTCATTTAGATACGGAAAATTCTGGCGGTGCGTTTTTAACAGAAAAAACGTTTAAGCCAATTAAAAACAATCAATTGTTTATTATTATAGGTAATGCTGGTAGTATAGAATTATTAAGACAAATGGGCTATTGTGTTTTTGACGATGTAATAGATCACAGGTACGACACTATCCAGGATCCCACTGAGAGATGGTTAGCGGCATTAGCTGAATTTGAAACTCTAATAGGCTGTGATCTACACAGCATTTATATTGATTGTAAATCGCAGTTAGAACATAATAGCAATTTATTCACCAGCACCAAGAGGCAAAAGTTAAATAGATTATTAGAAAAGGTAACAAATGAATCAAGTTAATAGTTTTACAAGTTGGCAACCATTGGAAGAAGTTATAGTAGGTAGGGCGTACACACCTGATTATTTTGATCACATCGAGGATGCTACAGTTAGAGACCAGCTTCAGCATATATTATACGAAACCAACGAAGATTTAGATAATCTACAACGAACTATCGAACAATACGGTGCTGTTGTTCGTCGCCCCGATCTTTACGATAAAAAATTATTTCAATTAGATCAGACTATTATGAAGTTCGCCCCGTTGCCACCGCTTACACCGAGGGATTGGCAGATAACTTTAGGCAATAAACTGCTAAGAGTGTTACCTATAAAAGAATTAGATTCTATTTGTAACAGCTACGGCAATAGTGTAGTTAACCCGCACGGAGACGATTGGGATCCTAATTGTGTATTAAACGGTGCTAGTGCTAGCTGTATCGTTCGTGTTGGTAGAGATATCTTTTTTGACAATAGCGATTTCTTAACAGCAAAACAAAGTACCTGGATTAAAGAAAATGTGTTAAACGATCAAGACTATCGTTTTCATGAATGTCAAACAGAAGGACACGGCGATGCTGTATTTGCTATACTAAAACCAGGTGTAATTCTCAGTACCTATCATGCAGATGATTTAGATTTAGAAAGTGAATTTCCTGGATGGGACTTCTTGAAACTAAATGATCCAAGTATACGAGCTGCAATGAACGTTGGTAAGTTTAAAGAAGAGAACTTCAACGGTGCATGGTATATCCAGGATCAGAAACCAACTCCTGAATTCTCAAACTTTGTAGACGAATACTTGAGCAAGTGGGTAGGCTATGTAAGCGAAACAGTATTTGATGTAAACTGTCTTGTGCTAGATGAAGAAAATGTAATCTTTAGTGCATACAATAAGACTGTGTTTGATTTTTGCGAAAAGCACGGCATCAATCCAATTGTTTGCGAACTAAGACACAGTTATTTCTGGGACGGTGGAATCAGTTGTTGTACACAGGATATTAGACGTCGCGGTGGACTAGAAGATTATCTTTAGTAGATAATCCCATAGGCAATACACCACAATTCTAAAAATAATTTGTAAGCTACATATCCAAGTGGTATGCTAAACATAGTTGCTAGTAAGATTCTTTCTGTCATACTTTATTTACTGCTATTCCGCTTTTGGTTAAAAACTCTATGCCTTCAGTAGCACGATACTCTGTTTCGTAGTATACTTTGCTTATTCCACTTTGGTAGATTAATTTAGCACAATTAAGACAAGGTGCGTGTGTAATAAAGATAGTTGCACCTTCCCCGCTTTCTGGGCTACGAGCAAGTTTTGCTATTGCGTTGGTTTCTGCGTGAAGCACTTCTGCTTTGCTTTTCATTTGGGTGTCGCCCGAATCATCATAGGTTACATGTTCGCATTCGTTAGTCCAGCCACTGGGCATACCATTGTAGCCAATTGAAATAATACGATCATTCTTTACAACAATTGCACCCACATGTAAACGTTTTGCAGTGCTGAGGTTAGCAAAAGTTTTGGCTACCTCCATGTAGGCTTTTATAAACTTGGGCTTCATTACCATAATCCTAATGTCCGACCACCGGCGGCGATAATAAAACAACAAGTAACCACATGAAGCATCACCCAAAACATTCTAAGTACAGCAACACGATCTGCTTTCTCGTCTTCTTCAAATGCTTTATCGCCCATTGCTTTTACAAAGTATTTCCACAAACCATTACTGTTGTCTTTGTTCATATTATTTGCATATCCTCTGGCGCTTAACACAACATATATAGCATTGCCTATAACCAATGGCCAAAGATCAAAATACACAAACACAAGACCGCCGCTTAATCGTGCTAGTGCAGTCAATAGAAAGCCAATTTTTCTTTCAGTATCGGTTTTACTGCCAAGATAAAATATTGCAACAATACTTACAGCCAGTGTAAACCAGCTTAGCCAGTCAGTCCAATGCATCAAGTAGCACGGCTTAGTAGCATGTCACGAATATGACCAATTGCTTTAGTTGGGTTAAGTCCTTTAGGGCACACACTTACACAGTTCATAATACCTCTGCAACGGAATACACTAAACGGATCGTCTAGTTCGCTTAGTCGTTCTTCTGTTGCTGTATCTCTTGAATCAGCGAGGTAACGATACTGTGCTAGTAGAGCTTGCGGGCCTAGGAACTTGTCTGGATTCCACCAGAAACTAGGACACGATGTTGAACAACAAGCACACATGATACATTCATACAAGCCATCTAGTTTTGCTCGTTCTTCTGGGGATTGTAGTCGCTCTTGATTTGGTGCAGGCTCATCGTTCATCAAATAAGGTTTTACTTTTTGATACTGTTTGTAGAACTGTGTCATGTCTACAACAAGATCACGGATAACAGGCAAGCCAGGCAGTGGACGAATAACAAGTTTGCCATTCTTCCCTACAACTTCTGATACAGGTGTAATACAAGCAAGTCCATTTTTACCATTCATGTTTACACCATCACTGCCGCAAACACCTTCGCGACAACTTCTGCGATATGTAAAACTTTGATCACGCTCTTTGATCATACCCATTACATCAAGCACCATCAAGTCCTTGCCTTCAGGTAAATCAAATTCTACTTCTTGCATCCAAGGTGCATCATCAGTTTCTGGATTATAACGATATAAACTTACTTGCATTATCTACTCCAGTTATCGCCGGCATCATTCCAATGACCGCTTGTTGCATGCCATTCCATGCCGATATATCCTAGTACCACAGCTAGGATAACAAAACCTATAATAATATATGCTTTAGAATCCATAACCATCTCCTTTGAAATATTTATTAGTCTTGGCGTCCTGTGTCAGCGACTGCTAACACTAAAAACAATCCAATATACAAACAAAGTAAAAAAGGACCTACATCTTCCATTAATAACCTCCTAGTGTTACTACAAGATACAAACTACCTAATGCTAGTATTGGCATTAGCACAGGCATACTGAAAACCCATTCATTAATCTTCATAGTGTCTCCACATAGTTTCCAATATCACGCATGTCTTTTTCAGTCATCCACGAAGCCTGGCCCCACATCATAGCACTCTGTGCTCCGATCTTTTCACCGTTTTTATATTTGGTGAGTTTTTCAACAATCATGTCAGAAGTTTGTCCTGCAAGTGCTGGGCCTATTCCGCCTTCACCTGCTTGTCCGTGACATGCGGCACACTGTGTATAGTGCTTGGCGCCTACTGCTACAGCAGGATCAACTGCTGCTACTTTAACCGGCTCCCCCGAATTCCAGGTTACTCCGCAAACATACTCACCTTTAGGGCATTGTCCGTTGTTTAGTCCAATATTGCGATTTTCACCGCCGCCTAAAAATGCAAACACACCTCCAGTTGCACCAAACATTAAAATCATTCCAATCACTGCTTCTTTCATTTGTCTTCCTTTTTTGTTTCAATATCTGCGTAGCCTGTATCCCAGTCCCAATGACGTTTAGAATCTATCATATGAGGATGTTGGGTACGAGTTTTTCTATCGCGAAGTTTTTCTTTGTCTGTTTTAAACAGATCTGCTAATAAGTTGCGAAACTTACTCATCCTTCGCGTTCTAAATCCCACTGTACTTTGTTAGGTGGTGCTGGCAGTGCTTTTTTCTTTTCTGTTGTAAACACAAAAAATGTAAAAAACACTGCGGCAATTAACACAGTG
>ENA-OUOG01003197-OUOG01003197.1-marine-metagenome-genome-assembly--contig:-NODE-3197-length-15723-cov-6.897993_pt1 | contig 15723 bp, 13 predicted proteins | sample MGYA00248635_ERZ508505 | MGnify/ENA primary metagenome ERZ508505 (study PRJEB26176, sample SAMN06267871) | marine metagenome | isolation source: Saanich Inlet, British Columbia, Canada | place: Pacific...
ATCGTGGAAATCGCCTTATCCCCAAGCCCGCGTTTGGGGGTGTTCACGATCCGCTCGAAGGCAAGATCATCATCACCGCTGATCACAACGCGGAAATAGGCCATCGCATCGCGGATCTCCATCCGCTCGTAAAAGCGCGGGCCGCCGATGACGCGGTAAGGCAAGCCGATGGTCAAAAACCGATCCTCAAAGGCGCGCATCTGATGCGAGGCGCGCACCAAGATCGCCATATCCTCAGGGCTGAACGGCGCCATGCCACGGGTGCCACGCTGTGCGGCTTCAATCTCATCCCCGATCCAGCGCGCTTCTTCCTCGCCATCCCAATGGCCGATCAGACGCAGCTTTTCGCCGTCATCGCCATCGGTCCAAAGCGTCTTGCCCAAACGCTCGCTATTGCCTTGGATCACGGCACTTGCCGCCGCCAGAATATGCGCGGTGGAGCGGTAATTCTGCTCCAGCTTGATCACCTTGGCGCCTGGAAAGTCCTTCTCGAAGCGCAGGATATTTCCCACCTCGGCCCCGCGCCATCCATAGATAGACTGGTCATCATCCCCCACCACACAGATGTTTTGATGCCCCGCCGCCAGCAGCCGCAGCCAGAGATATTGGGCCACATTGGTATCTTGGTATTCGTCTACAAGAATATAGCGGAACCACCCGTGATACTGCTTGAGCAAATCCTCATGGGTTTGGAAAATCGTGACCATATGCAAAAGCAAATCGCCAAAATCGACCGCGTTGAGCGTTTTGAGACGCGCCTGATACTGCGCGTATAACGCGACACCCTTGTGGTTAAAGGCCCCCGCATCACGGCTTGGCACCTTGTCAGGCGTCAAAGCGCGGTTTTTCCAGCCATCAATGATGCCCGCCAATTGCCGCGCGGGCCAGCGTTTCTCATCTATGCCCTCGGCATTGATCAATTGTTTGAGCAGGCGGATTTGATCGTCGGTATCGAGAATAGTGAAATTCGACTTTAGCCCCACCAATTCGCCATGTCGGCGCAACAGCTTCACACAGATCGAATGGAAGGTGCCAAGCCAGCGCATGCCCTCGGCGGCAGGGCCCACCAAAGTCGAGACACGATTGCGCATCTCGCGGGCGGCCTTATTGGTAAAGGTCACCGCCAAAATCTGGTCAGGACGCGCGGTGCCTGTGGCCACCAGATGCGCGATCCGCGCCGTCAAAGCGCGGGTTTTGCCAGTGCCCGCGCCCGCCAGCATCAAAACAGGGCCGTTGAGCGTTTCAACCGCATCGCGTTGAGGCGGGTTGAGCCCTTCGAAATAAGGCATAGGCCGCGCACCCATGGCGCGGGCGGATAGGCTTGCCGCCTCGAAGGCGTCTGAATCATCAAAACTGCTCATGCGGGCAAGGATACATAGGAACGCGCGACAGTTAAAGATTTGTTCTCAAATTGTTCGCATGGCAGTTTGCCGCGATATCCTAGCCCTTCGATCTTTACTCTGAATGCCATTTGCGTCTTTGTGCAGATCATGGATTTACACAGCCGATACCCTGCCCTTTCCGACCTCAAGTCCCGCGCCAAGCGGCGTATCCCGCATTTTGTGTGGGAATTTTTTGACAGCGCCACAGGGGCCGAAAGCGTGACCCATCGCAACCGCGCGGCCTTGGATCAGATATTGTTTCAACCCGCCGCCCTGCGAGGCGAAATCACGCCCGATATTTCCACGACATTTCTGGGGCGCGACTATGCCGCCCCCTTTGGCATCGCGCCTTTGGGCATGTCTGGCCTGATCTGGCCCGAAGCCGAGATGCATTTGGCCCGCCATGGGGCCGCGGCAGGCATTCCCTATTGCCTGTCCACAGTTGCCACCCGCACGCCCGAAGATTTGGCGCCTGCCATCGGGCAGCAGGGTTGGTTCCAGATGTATCCCCCCCGTGACGATGGCATCCGCCGCGATATGCTGCGCCGTGCCCGTGAGGCGGGGTTTCACACGTTGATCCTGACCGTGGATGTTCCTGCCGCCAGCAGGCGTGAACGCCAGACGCGCGGCGGTTTGGTGCAGCCCCCCAAACTGACCCCACGGCTGGCGCTGCAAGTGGCGCAATGCCCCCAATGGGCGCTGGGAATTGCCAAAGCGGGCATGCCGCGCATGAAACTGATAGACAGCTACGCCCCCGATATCGCCAATCAAGGCACCCTGCCCTCGACCGCGCATGTCGGGTATTTGCTGCGCGCCGCCCCCGATTGGGACTATGTCGCGGCTTTGCGTGCCGAATGGGATGGCGCGATCATCCTCAAAGGTGTGATGGAGCCTGAGATTGCCACCCGTGCCGCCCACGAGGGCATTGATGCGATCTGGGTGTCAAACCATGCAGGGCGTCAATTCGATGGCGCGCCCGCCGCGATCCAAATGCTTCCCCAAATCAAGGCCGCCACGCAACTGCCGATCATTTTCGACAGCGGAATTGAAGGCGGTCTCGATATTCTGCGCGCCTTGGCCCTTGGGGCCGATTTCGTGATGATGGGGCGCGCATGGCATTGCGCGCTTGGTGCGCTCGGGGGGCAAGGCCCTGCCCATCTGCATGAAATACTCGCGCGTGACATGGCATCCAATATGGCGCAGATCGGAGCCAAGACCCTCGCCGATCTTGGAGAACGCCTCGTTAACCTGACCTGAAAAATCGGCTTCCCAAATCTTTAATGAACCGTTAATGTTCATGCTATGTTCGAAGCCGATCTGATACCCATCATTTGCGTTTTGCTGCTTGGCGGCACCCCGGAATATCGTGTGGATTACACGATAGATGATGGTGCGCATTCGGTTCGGATGGATTGCCTGACCAGCGAACATGCCATCGAGATCGGCCTGGACGGGCGCAGATCAAGCTATGACAGCGTGCATCAAGCCATATTCTACGGCCATCTGACAGACCGCGCCCCAATGGTCATCATGATCGACACAGACGGGGTCGAGGATAACGCCGAGTTTCAGGTGCGCACCGTGGCCCAAGCCTTGGGGGTGGATTACCAGACCTATGACCTCGATTTCCTGATCCGCTGGCAAATGACATCCCATTTGCGCGACAGACGCACTCAGCCTGTCCTGTCGAACTAGCCTTCTCTCTACGCATTGCGGCCGCTTAGGTTGTAAGCAGGCTTTGAATTGTTAGCGCTAAACTTTTTGTCGCGTTACACCTTCCCTTCCCGCGCGTCCTGCCTATGATGCTGCTGCGCAGAAATTTTGCGCGAAGTTGCGAATGACCGCCAGCATTGCTGGATATTTAGGGAAGACCATTATGGCCGAGTTTAAGAAAATCCTTATTGCGAACCGTGGTGAGATTGCGATCCGCATCATGCGCGCGGCCAATGAACTCGGCAAACGCACCGTCGCGGTCTATGCCGAGGAGGACAAGCTTTCGCTCCACCGCTTCAAGGCGGATGAGGCCTATAAGATCGGCGAAGGTCTTGGCCCTGTGGCGGCCTATCTCTCCATCCCCGATATTATCCGCGTGGCCAAAATGGCAGGCGCTGATGCGATCCACCCCGGATATGGTCTGCTGTCCGAAAACCCCGAATTCGTGGATGCCTGTTTTGAGGCTGGCATCACCTTTATCGGTCCCAAAGCCGAAACCATGCGCCAGCTCGGCGACAAAGCCAGCGCGCGCCGTGTCGCGATTGAAGCGGGTGTGCCTGTTGTCCCCGCCTCCGAGGTTTTGGGCGATGATATGGAACTGGTGCGCAAACAGGCCGATGAAGTGGGCTATCCGATCATGCTCAAAGCCTCTTGGGGCGGCGGCGGGCGGGGCATGCGTGCCATCTTGGGCGCCGATGAGTTGGAAGAAAAAGTGCTGGAAGGCCGCCGTGAGGCCGAGGCCGCCTTTGGCAATGGCGAGGGCTATCTGGAAAAGATGATCCAGCGTGCGCGCCATGTAGAAGTGCAAATTCTGGGCGATAGCCACGGCAATATCTATCACCTCTATGAGCGCGATTGCTCGGTGCAGCGCCGCAACCAAAAGGTCGTGGAACGCGCGCCTGCCCCCTATCTGAGCGAAGAGCAGCGCCAAGAGATTTCCCTGCTTGGCAAAAAGATCGCCGAACATGTGGGCTATGAATGCGCAGGCACCATCGAGTTTTTGATGGATATGGATACGGGCGCTTTCTACTTCATCGAGGTGAACCCGCGCGTTCAGGTGGAACACACCGTGACCGAAGAAGTCACGGGCATCGATATCGTGCGCGCGCAAATCCTGATCGCCGAGGGTAAAACCCTGACCGAAGCGACGGGTGTCTCCCGCCAAGAAGACGTCAAGCTGGATGGTCACGCGATCCAATGCCGCATCACCACCGAAGACCCCACCAATAACTTCATCCCCGATTACGGGCGCATCACTGCCTACCGCGGGGCGACGGGCATGGGCATTCGCCTTGACGGCGGCACCGCCTATTCAGGCGCTGTGATCACCCGCTATTATGACAGCCTGTTGGAAAAGGTCACCGCTTGGGCCCCAACGCCCGAGGCCGCGATTGCGCGGATGGATCGTGCCTTGCGCGAATTCCGTATTCGCGGGGTCTCGACCAATATCGCCTTTGTCGAGAACCTGCTGAAGCACCCGACATTCCTTGATTATCAATACACCACCAAATTCATCGACGACACGCCCGAGCTGTTCGATTTCGTGCCCCGCCGTGACCGCGCGACCCGCATTTTGCGCTATGTCGCCGATATCACCGTGAACGGGCATCCCGAAACCGAAGGCCGCCCGCGCCCGCCTGCCGATGCAAAACCTGCCCGCGCGCCAAAGCCACGGCTGGATGTGGCGCCCAAAGGCACACGCACCTTGCTGGATGAAAAAGGCCCCGAGGCGGTTGCCGCCTGGATGAAGGCGCAAAAGCAATTGCTGATCACCGACACGACCATGCGCGACGGGCATCAATCGCTTTTGGCCACGCGCATGCGCTCGATCGATATGATCAATGCAGCCCCTGCCTATGCGGCAAACCTGCCTGAATTATTCAGTGTGGAATGCTGGGGTGGTGCGACCTTTGATGTGGCCTATCGCTTCTTGCAGGAATGCCCTTGGCAGCGCCTGCGCGATATCCGCGCCAAGATGCCCAATATCATGACGCAGATGTTGCTGCGCGCCTCCAATGGTGTGGGCTACACCAATTACCCCGATAATGTGGTGCAAGGTTTTGTCGCCCAAGCCGCCGCCTCGGGCGTTGATGTGTTCCGCGTCTTTGACAGCCTCAACTGGGTGGAGAACATGCGCGTGGCCATGGATGCGGTTGGTGCCTCGGGCAAGATCGTTGAGGGCACGATTTGCTATACGGGCAATATCCTTGACCCCGATCGCGCGAAATATGACCTGAAATACTATGTCGCCATGGCCAAGGAACTTGAGGCCGCAGGCGCCCATGTTCTGGGCCTCAAGGATATGGCGGGGCTGCTCAAACCTGCAGCCGCCGAGGTGCTGATCCCTGCCCTGAAAGATGCGGTCGATCTGCCGATCCACTTCCACACCCATGACACCGCAGGCGTTGCCTGTGGCACGATCCTCGCGGCCTCAAAGGCGGGTGTGGATGCGGTCGATTGTGCGATGGATGCGCTATCGGGCAATACCTCGCAGGCGACCCTTGGGACAATCGTGGAATCCCTGCGCTACACAGATCGCGACACGGGCATCGACATCGCAGCCGTCCGTGAGATCAGCGATTATTGGGAGGCCGTGCGTCTGCATTACGCCGCCTTCGAGAGCGGCATGCAGGCCCCCGCCTCCGAGGTCTACCTCCACGAGATGCCAGGTGGTCAGTTTACCAACCTCAAGGCACAGGCCCGCAGCCTTGGGCTGGAAGAACGCTGGCATGAGGTTGCGCAGATGTATGCGGATGTGAACCAGATGTTCGGCGATATCGTGAAGGTCACGCCCTCGTCAAAAGTCGTGGGCGATATGGCCTTGATGATGGTCAGCCAAGGTCTGACGCGCGCCCAAGTCGAGGACCCCGCCACAGATGTGGCCTTCCCCGACAGCGTGATCGATATGATGCGCGGCAATCTTGGCCAACCTCCCGGTGGTTTCCCTGCCGCGATCCTCGATAAGATCCTCAAGGATGAGGCCCCCAATCTGGAGCGTCCGGGCAAACATCTGGAGCCCGTGGATATCGATGCGACGAGAGCCGCACTCGAGGCGCAGATCGGGGAGAGTGTCGATGACGAAGACCTCAACGGCTACCTCATGTATCCAAAGGTCTTTACCGATTACGCGGCCCGTCATGCTGATTACGGCCCCGTGCGCACCCTGCCCACCAAGACATTCTTCTATGGCATGGAACCAGGCGAGCAGATCGAGGCCGAGATTGACCCCGGCGTGACGCTGGTCATCCAGTTGCAGGCCGTGGGTGAGACGAATGAAGAAGGCGAGGCGAAGGTATTCTTCGAGTTGAACGGCCAGCCGCGCACCGTGCGTGTGGCAAACCGCAAAGTCGCCGCCAGCAGCGCCAAACGTCCAAAGGCCGAGCTTGGCAACCCCGCCCATATCGGCGCGCCAATGCCAGGCGTTGTGGCCAGTGTTGCTGCCAGTGCAGGTGCCAGCGTCAAACAAGGCGATCTGCTCCTGACCATCGAGGCGATGAAAATGGAGACGGGCATCCATGCCGACCGTGACGCGGTGATCAAAGCGGTTCATGTCACGCCGGGTGCCCAGATCGACGCCAAGGACCTCTTGGTGGAGTTCGAAGCTAAATGACCCGCGCCTTGGGCAAGCTGTCGCTTCTCGTCCCCGATTATGACGAAGGCATTGCCCATTATGTGGGCCAGCTTGGCTTTGAGCTGCTCGAAGACACGGTGTTATCCCCCACGAAACGGTGGGTGATGGTGCGCCCCGAAGGGGGAGGGCCAGCTTTCATACTGGCCCGCGCCGCCACCCCTGAGCAAGAGGCCGCCATCGGCCAACAGGGCGGCGGACGGGTCTGGCTGTTTTTGGAAACCGACAGCTTCGACGCCGATTATGCACGCATGAAAAACGCGGGCATCCATTTCGAAGAAGCCCCAAGGACCGAAGCTTATGGCAAGGTCGCCGTCTTCCGTGACGCTTTCGGCAATCGTTGGGATTTGCTTGAGGTGCAATCCAGCTGAGCATCCGCCCCCGAGGGGCACCTCTGACAACAAGCAATCGCGACATCTGATATCGATTTGCCCGCCGCCCCTGTGATATGAGGGGGCATTGCAACCGCAAACACCAAGCGAGGCCCCACCATTTCCAACACTGAATTCCAAAAGGTCATAACGCTGCGCCATTTGCGCGTGATTGCGGCTTTGGCTGACCTGAAACTGGTCGCGCGGGTGTCGGAGGAATTGAACGTCACCCAGCCTGCGGTCTCCAAACAGATTGCCGAGCTGGAAAAGATCGTGGGCGTTCCGATTGTCACGCGCGACCGCAACCGCCTGTTCCTGACAGAGATCGGCCAGCGTTTGGCAAATCACGCAAAACAGGCGCTCAATCAACTTGATCGGGCCGCTTTTGATATCGAGGCCATGGCGGGCGGAATTTCGGGAGCCGTCACCATAGGTGCCGTAAGCTCGGTCGCCCCCAGCCTGCTGCCCGCCCCAATCGCCTTGTTCAAAAGCAGCACGCCGCAGGCCAGCATCTCGGTCAAAGATGGGCATTTTGTCGAGCTGCTGCCCGAATTGCAGAGCGGCGCGCTTGATCTGGTGATCGCGCGGATATGGCAACCTCGGGAGTTATCAGGGATCGAGCAGCTTAGGCTCTTTGAAGAACCTGTTGTCGTGGTCGCGGGGCGCAATCACGAATTGGCGCGGAATTCCGAGATCGAATGGTCCGATGTGGTCGGTTTCCCTTGGATCATGCCGCAGGCCAATTCGGTGGCGCGCCATGCCGTTGATGCGCTTTTTGCTGAAAACGGGCTGACGCCGCCCGCCAATACGATTGCCTCGCTGTCATTAACCCTGAATCTGGCGCTGCTCGAGGCCCTCCCCGCATTGGGCCTGATGCCCAAACGCCTTGCCCAATCCCATGCAGCCCGCGGTGATATCGTGACGCTTCCGCTGGATACACGCGGGTTCCTGTCCGACGTGCGATGTTTCTGGAGACGCGATCAGGCCGAAACCAATCAAGCCTTGGCCTTTTTCCTGAAATGCCTGCAAAAAACCACCGAGGGCGAAGAAACCATTCCAATTGGTTAAGGTTTGCGGCCAATAATTCATTATTCTTCTGATATGGCGGCGGTTATCATAACCGGAGTCGTTTTCTTGGGAGGGTAAAGTGACTGGCTTGATTGCGCGAGACGCGCCCTTGATGCGCCAATGAATTCGCGCGACCTGATGGCCCTTTCGGCGGTGCAAGTCCTGCAGCGCTTTGCGCAGCTTAGCCTGACGCCCAGCGCCTATCTGGCCGCTTGCCTCGAGCGTATCTCGGAGGTGAACCCCAAGCTGAACGCACTGACCGCAATCGACGCCGAGCGTGCGATCTATGAGGCGTCTGACGCCACCAGCAGATGGAAAGCCGGACGCCCCAAAGGCCCTCTTGATGGATTGCCCATTGGCGTCAAAGACCTTCAAGATGCCGAGGGGTTGCTGACCACACATGGCAGTCCGCGTATGCGCGCCCATCTTCCCGAATTCGATTTGCCCATGGTTGCGCGCCTTCGCCAAGCGGGTGCCATCGTTCTGGCCAAAACCAATGTCCCCGAATGCGGTGCGGGCGGGAACAGCCGAAATCCCGTTTGGGGAGCCACTGCCAATCCCTTTGATGCCAATCTGATCGCGGGCGGCTCCTCTGGCGGGTCGGCAGCTGCTTTGGCGGCCGAGCTTTTACCGATGTGCACAGGCTCGGATACGGGCGGCTCGCTCAGATTGCCTGCTGCACTTTGTGGCATCGTGGGCTTTCGTCCCTCGGTCGATGTCATCGCCCATCCAACCCGACCGCTTGGGTGGTCGGGCGTCTCGGTGATTGGTCCGATGACGCGCACCGTCGATGACTTGAACCTGATGCTGCGTGTATCGCACGGGTTTGACCCCGATGATCCTTTATCCTCCCCTTCCCCACAGGGCCGTTTTGAGACGTTGCAAGACACGGACCTCAGCCGCTTGCGCGTGGGCTTTAGTGAGGATTTCGGCGGCGCGCCCGTTGACCCAAGCATCCGCGAGACCTTTCGCGCCCGTGTCGAGAAACTCGCGCCACATGTTCAATATTGCCGCGCGGTTGATCTTGATCTTGGCGACATGGACCGATGCTTTGACATCCTGCGCGCCGAGAGCTTTCTGGCCGCCTTCGGTCCTGTCAGCGAAACCGACCCAGACGCCTTTGGGCCCGATATCAGGGCCAATGTCGAATTGGGCACCACCATGTCGCTGTCTGATCGGGCATGGGCCCATCTGGAGCAGACCCGCATCCTGCGCCGCTTTAATGCGGTGATGCGCGACTATGATGTTATCTTGCTACCCACAGCGCCCGTTTCGCCCTTCCCTTGGACCCAAGGGCACGCGACGGAAATTGAGGGTCAAAGCATGGATATCTACTATCGCTGGCTGGCCTTGATGTATCGCGGCTCTCTGACGGGTGGCCCTGCGATTACACTGCCTTGTGGGCGCGACCCCGAAGGCATGCCCTTTGGTCTGCAGATATTGGGGCCGATCGGCGGGGATGATGCCCTGCTGTCCACGGCCAAATCCCTTGAGGCGCTTTTCGCGGCAGACCCGGAAATGGCACGGCCCCGCCCCGATGTGGCAAACCTTGCTCCTTCATCGATTGACCTGAGGTCCATCGTCACTCATCCGCCGAACCCCAGCGAGGAGCTTGGGCTCAGGACGGCAACACTCGGAACGGCGGTATAGACGATGTGGTATGTTCCAATCGCATTCATCATTTTCCTGATCAGCGGCACAGCCTTTGCCTATCTGATGGGGGCGGTCTCTGTGCTGACCTTTGTCGCAGTGGACAAAAGCCAGTTCCTGTCGATCATGCCGCAGCGTATTTTTGCCCAGCTCGACGTTTTTGCCTTTATGGCGATGCCGCTGTTCATCCTGACAGCCGAGATCATGGGGCGCGCAGGCGTTACCCGCAGCTTGATCGATTTTTCCATGTCGATCGTTGGCAGGTTCCGTGGCGGTTTGGGCCATGTGAACATTCTGACCAGCGTGTTTTTCGCAGGCATCTCTGGCTCGGCCATTGCCGATAGCGCGGCCCTGTCACGCACCTTTGTGCCCGAGATGAAGGCACGCGGCTATGATCCCTATTATGCAGGCGCCATCACAGCCGCCTCCTCGATGATCGGGCCGATCATTCCGCCCTCCATCATCATGATCATCTATGGCGGGCTGACAGGTGCATCTGTGGCGGCGCTGTTTATTGCAGGCGTGGTGCCTGGCCTATTGCTGGCCGCATCGCTGATGATCCTGAATGCCATTATCGCAGCGGTCAAAGGGCATCCGGGCGGCGCGTCTTCTGATCTGCCCAAATTTCTTCCAAGTCTGCTGAACGCAGCCCCTGCCCTTTGCCTTCCCGTCGTGATCCTCGGGTCTTTGGTATTTGGCTTGGCCACGCCAACGGAAGGCTCGGCCATTGCCGTTCTATTCGCGCTTTTGGCGGGACAATTCTACAAAGGCCTGTCTGTTCGGATGATCCTTGATGCCGTCGAGGCGACCGCCAAGATGACAGGGACAATCTTCATCATTCTGGCGGCGATCTCGATCCTTGGATATCTGGCAGGACAATTGGGCTGGTCTTCGGCGCTGGCCGATTGGGTCGATTCATTTGGCCTGACCGGAACAAAATATCTCTTCTTTCTCGTTTTCATATTCTTGATCGCAGGCATGTTCATGGACACGCCTGTGGCCCTGACCCTTCTTATTCCACTGTTTGCCCCGCAAGCGATGGAACAAGGCATCAGCCCGATCCAATTGGGGATCGTGCTGTGTTTCAACCTCTGCGTCGGATTGATCACGCCACCGCTTGGCAAATGCCTTGTGGTCGTATCGGCCCTGACACACTTGAACTACTGGCGGCTCGTCTATGCCGTGCTGCCATTTATCGTCGTGCAGGTGCTATTGCTGCTGTCGCTGGTCTATTGGCCATCTATCAGCCTCGCATTGCCCACCTTGTTCGGCTTTTCCGTGAATTGATCACTAAGGGAGGACTACCAATGAAACTCACATCACTTACCTTTGCCGCACTCGTGGCGCTGGCAGCCCCAGCGGTTGCCGAGGTCAAAATCGCACTTGATGGTGCGGCCGACCTCGAACAATCGGGCTCCTACAACTGGGCCTATGCCTTTGGCCAAGCCCTGACAGAAGCGGGCATGGACGTGCGCGAAATGCCACGCGGCTCCGTTGGCAATGAGGCCGAGAAATTCGACCAGCTTTCGACAGGTTTGTTGGAAGTATCGCTGTCGGACGTGCGCGCTGTCGCGCAGGTCGATCCATTCATCTATGGCGTGCGTCTGCCCTATATCTTTGACGATGCCGCGCATATGGACCGCGCAATCGAAGCGGGCAATGTCTTTGACCGTGTGAATGAAACCTTGGCCGAGCAAGACGTCATGGTCGTGGCCCTTGTTCCGATTGGACCATCCTCGGGGATCATCACCACATCAGCCGTGGTGCGATCGCCAGAAGATATGGCCTCCTTGCGGATGCGCGCGCTCGATGATGCGCAAATCTCCATGTATCAGGCTTGGGGTTCCACAGGGACAATCGTGCCTTGGGGCGAAGTGCCTGCAGGCCTGCAAACAGGTGTTATCGACGGCTATCTCAATTCGCCCTTCGTGCCTGTGATGTTCGGTCAAACCGATTTTGTTCGGAACTTCTCGGACGCGGCGGTCATCATCCCGATGCGTGCGGTCTTGTTCTCGAAATCTTGGTATGACGGTCTGACCGATGACGAGCGTGCCGCAGTAGACGGCGCCGTTGTTGCTGCAGACGCTGCAAATCGCGAATGGTTGAGCGAGGCTTCGGTACGTGGCCTGACATTGCTCGAAGAAAATGGCGTCACTGTTCAGCGTTTGAGCGCTGAGGAGCGGGCGGTGTTCCGTGAAGCTTCGACCTCGGTCTACGACTCTGGTCTGATGCCTTCGGAAGACGTGCAAATCTGGACAGACCTGTCCAGCAGCAACCGTTAATCTTATCCGACCGGGCTTGGGAACAGGCCCGGTCGTTCCTCAGGAGTTTGCATCATGCGCAAGGCCATCATCGCCACCAGCAACAGTCTGCATCAGGTCATGCGGCGTATCGCCATTATGGCGGTATGTGTGATGTTCTTTACCGTCATGCTGCAAATCATCGCCCGCTATGTCTTTGACGCCCCTCCGATCTGGACCGAGGATGTCGCGCGCTATGCGATGGTCTGGACGGGACTACTGGGCGCGACATTGTCGTTCAAAACACGCGCGGATGCGGTTTTGATGGAAAGCGCCTTTCCGCCAGCGCCCCATCGTTTGTCGCTTCTGTCAGATATCATCCAAAGCGCCGCTGTTTTGATTTTCGTGCTGCCAGTTGTCTATTTCTGCTTCATCGGTCTGCGCGGCGGCTTTTCGAGGGGCTATTTAGCCAGACAAGCAGGGCTGACAGCCGATACGCTCGGCATACCCATGGTGTGGATTTCCATTTCGGTTCCCTTGGCAATGATCATCATCCTGATCCACCTTGCGGCCAGATGGGCAGGCGACAAGCCTGATGCGCCTTCGGGGGCGCAACTGGACTAAAGCTCAGCCCCCCGTGCCGGTGATTGCGCGGGACGTAGCAAGCGCAAACCCGTCAAATTTGCCAGCCCCACGGCCAAGCTTTGACCGCTGAGCTGCCCCATTTTCGCCGCTCTTACCCTTTAAATCGTTAACCTGAATGATCCGAAATTTCTGGAACCCTCAATGTTAACGCAGTTCATACAGGACGAATCCGGCGCGATTACGGTGGATTGGATTATGCTCTCCGCAGCGGCGGCGGGCATGGGTTTGGCGATTGACCAACTGGTAACAGGTGCGGTCGATAATATGGTTGGTGCCATCACGCACCAACTTAGCGATGCCGATATCGCAGCCGCCTTTGCCAATAGTTTGGATGAGTTCGGCGCGTTCGAACCCGAACAACTCGCCATGACGGATTTTGCCAATGGCGCTGCAGGTTGGAGTGGCGGCAACGTCATGAATATCTCTGGCTTCGGGGATCTGATGGTTCTGGGCGCAGGGCAGTCTACATCCTTCTCGACCATTGTGCCCAGCGGAGCCAGCTCGGTCACCTTCACCTTTGACCTCATTGGTGGCGATAGTATCGATGATGAGACGGCCGTTTTCAGCATCAATGGCCAAACTATTTTCTCCGCGCAGAAACCCTATCAAGGGCAGATGTCCATCAATGACAGCAATGTCGCGGGTGTGACTGTAGAGGCGAGCAATATCGCGCAGAGCAGTCATTTGGGTGGAAACCAAGCGTTTAAAGACACTATCACTCGGATGACGGTCACCATCGAAAACCCCTCGCCAGAGCTGGTTTTACAAGCGCAGTCGAACACCAACCAAAGCATCGGCGATGAATTTTACGGGATCGATAACTTCACTTTGATGGCAAATTGAGGAGATCGGAAAAAATCCGTATTTCCGCAAACTTTCCGCTTGCAGGCATTTGCGGGCATCATTAAAGACCCTCTCACAGAGCGGGCGTAGCTCAGGGGTAGAGCATTACCTTGCCAAGGTAAGGGTCGGGCGTTCGAATCGCCTCGCCCGCTCCAGTATAAAAAACCCGGAAGGTCTCCTTCCGGGTTTTTTATTGTCTTGGGCCAAGCCGCAACACCGATTGGGCCGTAAAACCTTCGCAGTCTTGGCAGCGCCCCTGCCCGCCCCTATAAGCCGAACATCACGCAAGCCAAAAGGACATGTCCATGCGTCGCGCCGAGATCAGCCGCAAGACGGCAGAAACCGATATCACCGTCGAGATTAATCTTGATGGAACTGGGTCTTATGACAACCAGACGGGTGTGGGCTTTTTCGACCATATGCTCGACCAATTGGCACGCCATTCTCTGATCGACATGAAAATTCGCGCCAAAGGTGATCTGCATATTGATGATCACCACAGCGTCGAGGATGTGGGTATCGCCCTTGGGCAGGCCCTCACGGCAGCCCTTGGCGACAAGCGCGGCATCCGCCGCTACGGCTCGTGCCTGTTGCCTATGGATGACGCCCTTGTGCGCGCCGCTCTTGATTTGAGCGCGCGTCCCTTCTTGGTGTGGAACTTGGAGCTGCCGACCGCAAAAATCGGCACATTCGACACTGAATTGGTGCGCGAATTCTTCCAAGCTTTTGCAACCCACGGCGGGATCACATTGCATGTGGACCAACTCAACGGGTTCAACAGCCACCACATTGCCGAGGCCGCCTTCAAAGCCGTCGCGCGCGCCTTGCGCAACGCTGTCGAAACCGACCCGCGCAAGGCTGATGCCGTGCCATCCACCAAGGGCAGCTTATAGGCAATGACCACTGTTCTCGTCGATTATGACAGCGGCAATCTCCACTCGGCGGAGAAGGCCTTTCAGCGTATGGCGCTCGAGGGCGGGCACGATCCTGTGATCGTGTCCAACCGCCCCGAAGATGTCGCGCGCGCCAGCCGCGTGGTTCTTCCGGGCGATGGGGCCTTTCCCGCCTGCAGGCGTGGTCTGCAAGAGATCGACGGGCTGGAAGAGGCGATTATCGAGGCTGTGGAAAAGCGCGCCATTCCCTTTTTGGGCATTTGTGTCGGCATGCAGATGCTGACCTCATGGGGGCGCGAATATGAAGATGTCGCAGGCTTTGACTGGGTTGCAGGCGAGGTGGTGAAAATCACGCCCTCAGACGAGAGCTTGAAAGTCCCGCATATGGGGTGGAACGATCTGATCATCGACCAGCCCCACCCGCTTCTGGAAGGGATCAAATCAGGCGATCACGCCTATTTCGTCCATTCCTACCATATGAGGGTGGCCAAGCAGGCGGATCTCTTGGCGCATGTGGATTATGGCGGCGATGTCACCGCGATTGTCGGGCGTGACACAGTGGTGGGCACCCAATTCCACCCCGAAAAAAGCCAAAGCGCAGGCCTGCGCCTGATTGCGAATTTTCTGAACTGGGCGCCCTAAGCGGCTGTGCCTATTGCCGTGTCCACTGACCGCCTTCGCGGCAGATCGCACCACCCATCACACAGCCCGACACCACCAGCGTGTCGCCGTTCAGCTGCAGCTTTGAGCGGTATTCCTGATCTCGGTCGGGGGCGTAGATGCGGCCCCGATATTCACCATCGCCGCGTGGCAATGTATCCCAGATGATCTGACGCCCGATATTGTCCGAGGCCACAGACGCGCCCGAGGCATCAAAAGCCTCGACCAAAGTGCCACAAAGCGAGCTGTCACAAACCCCCACCTCGACCAGACCGCTATGGCCATTGTCATCAGGGGCCGTGCGCCACGAACCGATCAAATCATCAGCCAAAGCGCCCGAGCCGATACAACATCCAGCGATTGCCGCCAAAAGAATACGTGTCATCATATCTCTCTCCCAAAAACCTTGGCCAAAGCCTGATGCAACTTGACCCGTTCTGGCAAGGTTTACGTCGCTGTCACTTGCTCGTCGGGCGGGCTTGGGCCAAAAGGCGCGCAACACTTCAAACTCCGAAAGGTGCATCCGATGATCCTCTACCCCGCGATTGACCTCAAAGACGGGCAAGCCGTGCGCCTTTACAAAGGCGAGATGGATCAAGCGACAGTCTTCAGCGACAACCCCGCCGCACA
>ENA-OUOG01003198-OUOG01003198.1-marine-metagenome-genome-assembly--contig:-NODE-3198-length-15722-cov-15.699904_pt1 | contig 15722 bp, 13 predicted proteins | sample MGYA00248635_ERZ508505 | MGnify/ENA primary metagenome ERZ508505 (study PRJEB26176, sample SAMN06267871) | marine metagenome | isolation source: Saanich Inlet, British Columbia, Canada | place: Pacific...
GTTTAATTATCCAAGAAGTTCATTTACCCAAGGACAATTTTTGGAAAATAGAATGACACCGTCCAATTTGGCATATCCACGATCTCACTGATACGCAAATCCCCGCAAACCGAACATAGCATATAGGCGTCCAAAGCCGTCATGCCTGTTTCTTTTGTTACCTGATCAACCATCCCGGAAACTGCATCACGTGCGGCTTGAAACAAATCTTCGCCAATGCCTGTGGTGGCCCAATATCCGTTGCTGTCAAAATGGCGCGTGACCGGGCCTTGGGTTTCAAATCGCGGAAAGGCGTAATTGGCATCCTTGACCAGATCAACCTTAATCGCAACATCCATAGGGCTTTCAATCGCTGTGCCACAAATCTCACCATCGCCCTGAGCGGCATGGGTATCACCTAATGACAGCAAGCCGCCAGCCACTTCGACAGGAAGATAAAGCGTTGTACCGACGGCGTTATCGCGAATATCCAGATTACCGCCAACCCGTCTGGGGGGAACCACCGAATGTAATCCGGCTTCTGCCAGCGCAAGCCCAATAGTACCGACGAAGGGTTTGAGGGGAACTTTCCCCCCGGGGCCATAAAGCGCAGGTTCCATGGAAACCTTGTCATATGTCCAGATATGAAGGGCGGCATCTTTAAACTGATCACTCAGCAAACCAAAACCGGGGATATTTGCTGTCCACCCCCATCCCGAAGGCTTGAAATCAAGGAAGGTAATTGCAACCGCGTCACCGGGTTCAGCACCTTCAACAAAGATAGGGCCTGTCACAGGGTTGACCTTATCAAAGGAAAGGTTCCCTAAATCAGCTAAAGTCGAAGCTGGCCCTAATTGCCCACCAGAAGCATCAATGGTCTGGATTTCTATTGTTTGTCCTGGTGAAACCGATAGCACAGGGTCAATAGAACGGTCCCATCCAAAATGATGTTGATGTTGGTGAATGGTATGGTTACAAGCCATTTTCTCTCTCCTATTTTTTCAAAATAAAGTCTTCGATTTCGCGGTCACCCATGATTCCGCCGGGGCGTAAGGCCATGATAAGAACAATCACTGAACCTAGAACAACGCCAGATAATCCAAGCACCTCAGGAAACTTTAGCCCCAGAACAGTTGGCCCAGTTTCCAGCCAGCGTACCCATTCCAGCCCAAAAGAAATCAAGAATGTGCCAAGAACAGCTCCTGTAACGGTGCGCATTCCTCCCAGAATAAGCATCGCAAGGGTCAGAAACACATGATTAAAGTAAAATGGCCGCGCGCTGATAGTGCCCAGATAATAGGAATAGGCGATACCAGCAACACCAAGAAGAACCCCAGACAAAACCCACGCCAATAGCCGAAGGCGATGAACATTAACGCCCATTGCCGCTGCGCTGATCTCATCATCGGCTGAGGCTCTAAGGGCAATGCCCCACCGGCTTTCCTTAAAGCCGCGAACAATATAGACCATAATCACCGCGATAATGATGGCTGAGGTAAGAGTAAAAACCTGCGGTATTCCAAAAAACGCCTGATTGCCCTTAAAGATATCCGTGCGATACAAAAACAGGGAATGAACAATAACCAGCACCGCCAGAGAAACAATGGTTGCCCCGATGCCTGAGAGGCGAACGATAAACAGACCTACAAGTAAAGCAATCACGGCGGTAATGACGATAGCAATAATCCCAGAGGTGACAGGGTCAAGAGCAAAGGCATTAAGCCCCCATGGAGCGTTAGGCAGTGATATTTTTTTCATCGCAATCGGGGTCACACAAATCGCAGCCGCATAAGCCCCGATCCCCATAAACGCCGAATGGCTCAGATTAGTGATCCGCGCATTTCCCATAAACACTTGAAGCGCTAAGACAACCATCAGGCTCACATAAGAGCCATAGACAATGCGAAGTTGATATTTTGATCCAAAATAGGTGGCAATAGTTCCCACCATGATGAGAACAAAAGCAAGAAGACTGGCGCCAACCAAGCCGCGTTTCTGGCTTCGTGAAAGGCTCATTGTTTGTCTCCTTTTTCACGAGGCGGTGTCAATATTCCATCAGGTCGCCAGATCAGCAACAGGGCGATACTGCCAAAGACAAAGGCATCTGTCATGCCGCCTAAAGATTGCGGTAAGAGAACAAGCATCGTGACTTCGATAGCCCCAAGAAGAAAGCCACCTATGACCGCGCCCGGCAAACTGCCGAAACCACCAACAACACAGGCGACAAAGGCCATAAGCACAGGATCAAAGCCAAGATGGGGATCAACGGAACCGCGCCGTGCCATAATAAAAACACAAGCAATGCCGGCAAGCAGACCTGAAATCAGAAAGGCCGCCGCAAAAACACGATTAGCCCTGATGCCGGTCAGTCTGACCATTTCAAAATCCATGGCTGCGGCGCGCATGGCAAGGCCAAGCACCGTTTTTTTGAGAAACAGCATCATCACCACAATAACAATGATAGTGGTCAGCGTTTCAAACAATTGCAGAGATGAGATACGAAGCCCTGCAAATGAAATTGGCCATTCCAGAAAATAAAGTGATGTAACCGCAATTGGGCGCGGGGAAACCAAAAGCAAAAACAGGTTTTGCAAAACAATGGAAACCCCAAACGCCGTTAACAATCCAGTTGTGGGATCAGCATAACGCACAGGTCGAAAAGCAACCCTTTCCAGCGCCACAGAACCGATTGAGGCGACCAGAATAGCCGCCCCTATCACAATGAAGGGATTGTTGAGCGAAAGCGCCGCCATTGCCACCATGGTATAACCGCCAACCGCAATGATTTCTCCATGGGCAAAATTGACCAAACCCATGATTGAAAAGACAATGGCAAGTCCAAGGGCAAGCAACGCGTATTCGGCGCCAAAGGAAAGAGCGTTCATGGTCTGTTGTGCGACGAATTCCATATCAGCCCAGCCCCGTCAGTTCTGCCATTAAGGTGTCATTGCTGCCTAACGTCTCGGCGGTGCCATCGGCAACAATATGACCATTATTCAGCAGATAGGCATGGTCGGAAAGCCGCAAAGCCAGAGTGGCGTTTTGTTCAACAAGAAGAATGGTCATCCGTTTTTCTTTTAGCTGCTCAATCATCGTAAAAATCTGTGTAACAATTTTAGGCGCAAGCCCAAGACTAGGTTCATCCAAGAGAAGAATCCTTGGCTCAGACATTAACGCGCGGGCGATGGCAAGCATTTGCTGCTCACCTCCTGATAAGGTTCCCGCAAGTTGATGCTGCCTTTCCCCTAAAATGGGAAAGGTTTCAAACCATTCGGCAATAAGACTATCAATATCATTCGGGTTATAAGCGCCGCCAAGACGCAGGTTTTCTCTAACGCTAAGATTAGCAAAGACGCGCCGGCCTTCGGGGGAAACAGCAATACCTTTGCGGATGCGTGTTTCCACAGGCAGGACGGAAATATCCTCATCAGCAAACTTGATGCTTCCGGTGGATTTTGCCACACCAGTAATCGCGGAAATGGTTGATGTTTTTCCAGCACCATTTGGGCCAAGCAGGGACACGCAACTTCCTTCCTTAACGGTAAAGGAAATGCCGTGAACTGCTTCAATTGGCCCATGAAAGACTTTTAAGTTTTGAATTACCAGCATGACCAAGTTCCGGGTTGCTTAGGTCGGGGGGGGCGGAGCTTTTCGAAAAAAGCTCCGCATGATTGGGCGAATTAGTTCCAATCGGTTGGTGTGTTGCCTGGGATTTCATTTGAAATCAGAACACGCTTGCCATTCTTGTATCCAATGACAGGAATAGTCCGCTGGGCGTAAGTTCTGGTTTCCTTAAATGAAATGCTATCCACTGTCAGAACAGGGATGCTATCGGCGTTTCTGATCGTATCGGCAATAGTTGACGGATCAGTACTGCCTGATTGTTCAACTGCCCAGGCTACTGCCATAACAGTATCTGCACCTGTTGCCGGGAAAAGCCCCGGGACATCAATCCCCATAGCCTGACAATCTGCCATAAACTTTACCACGGCACTCTCGGCATGGCTTGGAGCAAGGGTAGCAAAGAATACCTTGTCAAGAATTGAGGCATCATCAGAACCAATCGCATCAAGCGAAGGATCATCAAAGCCATCAGAGCCGATGACATAGGCATCAATGCCGGCGCTCTTTAGCTGACGGATCAGCACAGCAATATCTGGCATGATTGACGAGATATAGACCGCATCAACCGGTTCACCCAGAGCCTTCATTTCGGCAATTTGCGGTGACCAATCTGATGTGCCAAAGGAGAAGTTCATCTTTGACAAGACCTTGCCGCCACCAGCTTCGATCACTTCACCAAACCATAATGGTGTGCGTGCTGACCATGATCCGCCTTCGTCAGACGTCATCAAGACAACATTTTTAACACCAAGGCTCAACGCATGGTTAGCTGCTGCGGTTGCGGTGAAGGGGTCCGGGGATACGCCAGTGAAGAAGTTGTCCACTATTCCGGCGTGCATTTCCACTTGAGTGGATTGCGGTTGAAAAATGGATACGCCATAGCCGTTTGCAACCTGTGCAACAGGGATCATCGTATCCGAAAACGGAATCGTGCCCAGCATCACCGCGCCTTCATCAAGAAATTTTTGGGCAAGACTGATAGCGGTTTGTGTGTCTGCACCAGAATCCTGTGTCAGCACTTCAATCATCTTGCCGTCAACGCCACCATTGTCGTTGATCATTTTTGCCATACAGCGCGCCCCTTGCCATTCGGCATAAGGTGCATAATCACCGGTCATTGGCACACCCATGCCAATTTTGATTGTGTCATTTGCCATGGCGGGTCCTGCCATAGCTAGACAGGTTAAGGCGATTAGTGTCTTTTTCATACTCTCACTCCCTGTGGTTTGAACGTTACTTAAGCGGCATGTTCATAATCTTCCCCTAAATAGGCGTCGATCACTTGCCTGTTTTCCGAGACCTCTTTGGGGCTGCCATTAGCTATGACTGCCCCCAGGTTCAGAACTGTGATGCGCTCGCTAAGCGCCATAATGAATTTTAGATCATGATCAATAACAAGAATAGCGCAATCGCTTTGTGATCTGACCCAGCCAAGAGATTCTCTCAGATCATCGGTTTCTTGTTCGTTCATTCCGGCGGCGGGTTCATCAAGCATCAAAAGCCGTGGCTTGAGCGCAAGGGCGCGAACAATTTCTAGCCGGCGTAGCTGACCATATGCCAGAGAACTGGCAGGGGCATGAAGTTTATCGGCAAGGTCAAAACGCACAATCGCTTCTTGCAGAATATCATTGCCGTTTCGGTTGCTGGTTCGGCCGGAATAGCCTGCGACATCAATATTTTGTTGCACGGTTAAGCTTCCAAATACCCTCAGATTCTGGAAGGTACGGGCGATGCCGCGATGCGCGCGCTGATGGGCGGATAGCTTATCAACAGACTCGCCATTTATCGATATTGTGCCTGTAGAATGACGAAGCAATCCGGAAATAAGATTAACCAATGTGCTTTTCCCAGCACCGTTTGGGCCTATTAACCCTCGCACCTCACCCGGTGCAATGGACATGCTGACATTCTGTACGGCTTTGACCCCACCAAAGGTTTTTGATACGCCTTTCAGCTCAAGCATGCTGTATTTCCTCAATTAGGTTTGCTGTGGTCACCTGACGGCAATACCCCTTTATGGTTTCTAAGGAATGATCATGCCTTTTTGGGGTATAAGTCAAACAGGCATCTGTCACTTGTGTCACCAGATATCCCAGATCACAGGCATCACGGATGGCGCTTTCGACACATTGGTCTGTGATAAGCCCTGAGATAACCAACTGCCGCACGCCCAGATTGCGTAGAATGTAATCAATATGCGTGGAAATGAATACCGAAGATGAAGACTTGGGAAGAACAATCTCATCTCCTTTTGGGGCAATCTGATCAATCACTTTTCCGTCCCATGACCCTTTCGGGACATGAAAGCCTGTGATTTTGTAATCCAGCGAACGATCACGGCCATCTTCGGTCAGGCTTTCAATGGTTGTGTACATCACCTCAATCTTTTTTTCGCGGAAAGCCGTTTGCAATGCCTGCATATTAGGGATCACCCGGCTTTCCAATTCGTCAAAATACCAGCCATATTTTTTATGAAAACTTTCTTCAGGTAATCCTGCAAACTCTGTCCCATTTTTATGGGCAGAAAAATTTTGAACATCTACAAACAGAAGCGCAGAGTGTTCAGGAACAAGAGGGACTTCTCTGGTTAATGTCATGGCAGGGACTCCATTAATTCGGTTATGGCTTCGGCAAGCAGTTCTGCCCAGAATTTTGCCCCTTCAGGATGGTCGATCTGGTCATTGCGAATCTCAATAAGGCAATGCGCCAAGCCAAGGGTTTCAGCATAATGGGGAATAAACCAGTCGGTTTCATTATCAATGGTGTAAGGCGCATTGATTGCCAATTCCAATTCAGGATGGCGTTTGGCAATTGAGGTAATCAGGCTCTCGGCGGTACCAAGAGATGCCCGTGTCAAAAAACCTGCTTGCCAGGGGCGCGATTTACCATCCATTTCAGGGGTAAAAGAATGAATGGAAAACGCCGCCCGTCTTGGCGTTTCAAAAAGGCGCTTAATTGCCGCATTCATGGGATCGAAAATGGCTTTGACCCGATCAGCTTTTTCGGATTGGCAGGCCGCTATATTCGCAGGGATATGCGCATGATCACTCTCGAAAGGAATGGATTGTGGTGTAAGAGGGGGACGATTACAGTCGATCACCAAACGGGAATAATGTTGAATGACAAGCGGCGCTTCAAGCAGATTTGCCATTTGCCGGGCGACCATTTCGGCGCCAATATCCCATCCACGATGACTATTCAAGACCTCAGCGCTGACTCCCAAAGAGCCTAGTGTTTTAGGGATAGCACGGCCAGCATGCTCACAAACCAGCACCATATCAGAGGGCTTATTACCATGCAGAACTTCTACTGGTGATGGGTCTGTTTTTCCTATAAGAGGCGAAGCTAAGACTTGATTCATAAAATGAGTATAAAGAAACAAAAAACCCAAAGTCAAATGTTCTATGATTGACTGAATGATTAATTTCATAAACTATAAGCGGCATGAATATCAGAAGACGAATTGAAAAAGCAGCGACCGGTTTCACTCCTTCAGAACGGAAACTTGCCTCTGTGCTGTTGTCTGATTATCCCTATGCCGGATTGATCAAAATGCATGAACTAGCTGATCAGGCAGAGGTTTCTCAGCCATCAATATCCCGATTTGTGATTAAAATAGGGCTGTCTGGATTTCCGGAATTACAAAAGCATCTGATGTCAGAGTTGCGCGAAGGCAATCGCTCGCCTGTGGATATTCACGCCACATCTGAGCAGATCAAAGGCGGCTACTTAAATGGCTTTCTTGCCCTTGCGGCGGAACAAATGGCGTCAGCGGGTCAGGCGGTAACCGAAAGCCAGTTTGAACAGATTTGCGATTTGCTGGCTAACCCGAAACGCGCGATTTACGCGGTAGGGGGAAGAATAAGCGATACCATAGCACAGCATCTTTCTTTTCATCTTCGCCAATCGCGTGAGCGTGCCTATCATCTGCCAAGAGATTCAGAGGACTGGCCAGAATATCTGTTGCGAATGAAACCCGGGGATGTGTTTTTCCTTGTTGATTTTCGGCGCTATCAGAAAAACCTCTGGCAACTGGCGAAACAGGCGCAAGCCCAGAAGGTTCAGGTGGTGTTAATGACGGATAATTGGCTATCACCTGCAACGCGATATGCATCAGAAGTGCTGGTTGTTCCCATCGAAACAGGTACTATCTGGGACAGTTATGCTCCGGCGCTGGCCTTGACCGAAGCCTTGGTTACCCGTGTGGCGGAAAAAACATGGCGGCAAACGCGGAAACGGATTGAGGCATGGGATGCCATGCGTGATGAATTTATGGAGAGAAAACATGAGCAAATTATCGACCGTTGAGGATAAAAACGCGAAAGGGCAATTGATCTTTGCGGCGACTTGCGATCTTGCCGGCAAGGTACGCGGAAAGGCTTTCCTGAAATCAGATTTAGAAAGACGACTAAAGCGTGGCATGGGCTGGGTTCCCACCAATGTTCTGATTAACTGTTTTGATGGCATTGGCGATACGCCTTTTGGGGCGCTAGGGGATTTGCTGCTCATTCCCGATCAAGCCGCCGCGGTCAATGCGGATTTTGGCACATATTCAGAACATTTTATGCTTGGTGATATTGTGACACTGGATGGTGAGCCATGGGATTTTTGCACCCGCGCCATTCTTAAATCTGCCCTAGCCCGGCTAGAACGCATTAGTGGCGTCAGATTAATCTCTGCCTTTGAGCATGAGTTTCAGCTCAAGAGAGATATGGGATTAATTGGCGAGGGCTTTGGCCGGTCTGGTTTTGAAATGCAGCGCCCGTTATGTGAAACCCTAATGCAACAAATTCATGCGGCAGGACTTTCCCCTGATAGCATTATGAAAGAATACGGCCCGGAACAATATGAAGTAGTAATCGCCCCCGAAGAAGGGGTGCGCGCGGCGGATGCGGCCGTGATCTTAAAAGAACTGACACGTTCAACAGCAAGGTTTCATGGCGAAGACGCTACCTTTACCCCGATCCGTGACCCTGCCAGTGTCGGCAATGGTGTCCATATACATATGAGTTTTCTGAACGCGGATAATACCCCTGCTACTTATGATGCGGACAGGCCATATGGGATGTCCGCTTTGACCGGCTCGTTTGCTGCCGGGGTGTTGAAATACCTTGATGCCATTATCGCAATCACCGCCCCTTCGGTGATCTCTTATTTGCGGCTGACCCCGCACCGGTGGTCTGCGGCGTTTAACAATTTGGGCTTTAGGGATAGGGAGGCCTCACTTAGGATTTGTCCGGTTACCGCTAAAGAGCCTACCGATATCGCAAGACAGTATAATATTGAATACCGCGCCGCTGATGCGGCGGCTTGCCCTCATCTGGCTTTAGCCGCGGTTGTCCATGCTGGCTGTCAGGGCATCGAAGAGGGATTGCCTGCTCCTCAACCAACCGAAGAAGATATTTCTCTTCTTTCTGCCGCCGATTTGTCAAAGCGTGGATTTGTTCGCTTGCCAGAAACCTTGGATGGAGCGCTAAATCGCTTTATCGAAAATGATGTCGTCAGAGGCTGGTTTCCTGACACATTCGCCAGTGTCTATAAGGCTCATAAGGAAAGTGAAATTGCCCATGTAGCTGATATGGATACGGCGGCACGCTGTCAGCTATATGAGTCCGTGTATTAAATGATATTTAGGGGCGGTTGCGCACCCCCGCAATTAAACTTTTCTAATAAAGCACTCTGTTTGATCTTAGTGCTTTTAACCGCATCCTTTTTTACAGAACCAAAGCCGCGAATTTGTTCTGGCAATTCTGCAAGATCAACAGCAATATTGTAATTATCCTTATTTATTCCCGCTATTACCAAGTTTATCAGGTCTTGATATTCTGTAATGAGGTCATGTTCCATCCGTCGTTCTGATGTATATCCAAACACATCAGCCCAGCTGCCACGCAAGTGTTTTCCGTATGCAAGTAATTTGAGAAATGGCCGTATCCATCCCCCGAAACGTCTTTTTCTTGGGCGGCCGGTGGCGGCATCAACGCCACCCAGAAAAGGTGGGGCAAGGTGATGGATCACCCGATAGTTACCATCAAACTGGTCAGCAATAGATTGCTTAAATTCAGAACCTGTTAACAGTCTGGCAACTTCATATTCATCCTTAAAGGCCATAAGCTTGTAGAGATTTTTTGCTACGGCAATGGTTAAACGTTTTTGGGAATCGGTATCTGCTTCACAAACTGATGTAATCAATTCTTCATAACGTTTTGCATAATCTTTATTCTGATAGCCGATAAGACGGCCAGCGCGATCTGCGATGATATCTTCAAGTGTTTCTGTTTCTTTGCAGTCATTATTTTTCATATCGAGCCAGTCGGGATTATCCGCATAAGCCCGCCCCCAGCCAAAGGCAGCTTCATTGAGCGCAACCGAAACATTATTGAAACGGATAGCTTTAATAATCGCTGCTTCAGAAAGAGGGATCAGTCCGCGTTGCCAGGCCACTCCAAGTAGAAAGAGATTAGCGCCAATCGTATCACCAAGGAGCTGTCGGGCAATAGCTGTTGTATTAACAAACACGCAATGTTTTGCGGGTACGGCATGTTGAAGTCGTTCACGCATCTGCTCTGATGGAAGCGCGAAGTTACGGTCACGCACAAAATCACCTGTCATCATCTCATGGGTATTCGCTATGATATGCGCATGTGGACGGAGCAGGCCAAGGGCTTCATGCCCTGCACTTGTAAGTAGATCGCTACCAAGTAAGAGGTCTGCCGTACCCGGCGCAACACGAATAGCTTTGATCTGCGAGGGTGAGGCGGCCAAACGGATATGGGTAGTAACCGCACCGCCCTTTTGTGCTAGTCCGGCCATATCGATTAATCCCACCCCTTTGCCTTCTATATGCGCGGCCATGCCAAGTAATGCGCCAAGGGTGACAACGCCAGTGCCGCCAACGCCAGTGATCAAGATGCTTCTGGGCTGGTCAAGATCAAGGAGAGGTTTTGGCAATGGTAAATTGGCGGGGACTTTTGCAAACATGTCTGGCTTGCGAAGCTGGCCGCCTTCAATGGTAACAAAGCTCGGGCAGAAACCTTTGAGGCAGGATACATCCTTATTGCAGGCAGATTGATCAATTGCCCGTTTTGTGCCAAGTGGTGTTTTCAGCGGCAGGATCGCCACGCAGTTCGATTGTGCGCCGCAATCGCCGCAACCTTCACACACATCGGGATTGATCATCACCCGGCGTGGCGTATCAGCAACAAGCCCCCGCTTGCGGCGGCGGCGGAGTTCTGTCGCGCAGGTCTGAACGTAAATAAGTGCTGACACTCCTTGCACTTTAGCAAGCGCACGCTGAACAGGTTGAAGCTGATCACGGTCATGTACCCGAATACCGGCGGCTAGTCCTGACGTATCAACAAGCTCAGGTTGATCGGTTACAATCTCAACTTTAGACACACCAGCGGCCAGCACTTCTGCCGCTATCTGGGTTGGTGATAAACCGCCTTCATGCATTTGCCCACCTGTCATGGCAACGGCATCATTAAATAGAATTTTATAGGTAATATTTACTTTTGCAGCGATGGCTGCGCGGATTGCCATCAGGCCAGAGTGATTATAAGTGCCATCCCCAAGGTTCTGAAATACATGTTTGCGCTGGGAAAAAGGCGCCTCACCAATCCAGTTGGCTCCTTCGCCGCCCATCTGGGTATAACCCTCGGTAGAACGTTCCATCATCTGGCTCATCCAGTGGCAACCGATACCGGCATATCCCCGTGCGCCTTCGGGCAGGATGGTTGAGCTGTTATGTGGGCATCCGGCACAGAAATAGGGTGTGCGGGCGATATCCAGAGGATTGAAGCTATTTGCTGGATAGAAGCGTTCTGCTATCATTTTATCATCCGGTAGATGTGAAGCTAACTGCCGGGCTATTAACATTGGGTCAAGCACCCCATCGGCAGGAAATAGCACGTTGCCGGCTTCATCCTTCTTGCCAATAATCTCAGGTGCGTTTTTATGACCATAGAGGATTTCACGCGCCTGCCCCTCAATAAGCCCGCGTTTTTCCTCAATGATAATCAGTTTATCAAGCCCAAGGGCGAAGGCTTTTAGCCCCTCTGGTTCAAGCGGCCATACCATACCAATTTTATAAGTGGTGAGGTTTAGTTTCGCGGCTTGCGCCTCATCCAATGCAAGCAGGGTTAGCGCAGATTGTGTATCCATCCAGCTTTTGCCTGTGCTGATAATTCCTATTTTCGGCGTTTTGCCACGAGGCCAGATGATATTATCAAGATGATTTGCTCTTGCGTAAGCCTGAGCAGCATTGAGCTTATAGCGATGAAGCCGCCGTTCCTGTTCATGACGGTCATCGCGCGCACGGATATTGACACCACCCTCAGGCAGGGCGATATCAGGAAATATCGGGGGCGGTAGATCGGCGGTAAGATGAACTGAGCCACTGCTTTCAATATTGTCCTTGACGCATTTGAGCCCCACCCATAATCCAGAAACACGGCTCATTGCCCAGCCATGCAAACCATAATCAACAATGTCTTCTATATTGGCGGGGTTCAATACTGGCATCATTGCATCGACCAGAGCATATTCACTTTGATGGCAAGTCGTGGAACTTTCACAGGAATGATCATCACCCATGAGCACAAGCACACCGCCCTTATCTGCACTGCCAGACAGATTGCCATGACGGAAGACATCACCAGACCGGTCAACTCCGGGCCCCTTGCCATACCAGAGCGCAAAAACCCCGTCTTTTGTTCCCTCGCCACGAATACTTGCCTGCTGAGTCCCCCAGATAGCCGTGGCTGCCAAGTCTTCGTTGAGAGCAGGCTGAAACCGGATATCTGCTTTATCAAGATATGCGCTGGCTGATACAAATTGCTGGTCAAGTCCGCCGAGGGGAGAGCCGCGATAGCCTGTCACATACCCACAGGTATTCAACCCCATCATCCGGTCACGTTCTGCCTGTATCAGGCAAAGACGGATGATAGCTTGAGTGCCTGTAAGAAATATGCGGTCGCTGGTAAGATCATATTTATCATTTATAGATATCGGTGCCATAACAGATAATGGGGTGTCATCACCGCCAGAATCATCAGGTAATGGTGGTTTAATATCACTTTCCACAGCAACCTCCTCTAATAACTGAAAAAGGATATCACCAACATGACAAAATTAATCACTAAAACATGCTACAATCATTTGATAATTTAGAGGATTATGCTAATATTTGCTTTATGGATAAAATTGATCTGAATATTCTCAACGAATTGCAGCATAACGCTCGCATCACCAATCAGGAGCTGAGCGAAAGGGTAAACCTGTCGCCCACGCCATGTTTAAGACGTGTGAAAATGCTAGAAGATGCGGGCATTATCAAGGGATATAGTGCGATTGTTGATCCCGAAGCCTATGGGTTGCCAATTATGGCTTTTGTTTCTGTAAGGCTTGAGCGCCAGACGGAATCTGAGATTGTTAGCTTTGAAAAGGCTATGACGGAACTAGATGAGGTTGTCGCCTGCTATTTGATGTCGGGTCGTCATGATTATATGTTGCAGGTTTTTGCGCATTCACTCAAAGACTATGAGAATTTTGTCCGTAATAAACTGACGCATGTTTCCGGCCTTGGCGAACTGGAAACACATTTTGCCTTTGGCCAGGTCAAACGGTCAATGTCGCTGCCCCGAGTAAATATGCACCCATAAGTTTCTGCCAGTTAATCTGAGAAATCCAGTCAGCCTTAAATCTATTCCCAACCATTATGTCCATGTGACAAAATCAGCTGGTGATATGTGATTGATAGGTAATTTTGTTTTTCAGTAAAATGATCCTTGCTGTTTAGTTTATATAAGATATTGTTTTTTCATGACATTTAAGAACGAAGATAATGGTCACAATGTCCTTAATGAGATATTTGGTTACTCGAGTTTCAGGCCGGGTCAGCTAGAGATTATTGAGGCCATTTTAACTAAGCGGAATGTAATGGTTGTTATGCCCACGGGTGCGGGTAAGTCACTTTGCTATCAAGTGCCGGCAATCTACTCAAAGCAGAAAACGATCATTATCTCACCGCTGGTTGCCCTTATAGATGATCAAGTGACCGCGCTTTCGCAGTTAGGCGTTAAAGTTAGTAAACTTCACTCAGGAATGTCGCGTGATGAAAATGTTGATCAGTGGCGACAATTTGCTTCGGGGGCGTCAAACATCCTTTATATGAGCCCAGAGCGATTGATGCAGCCAAGGATGCTGGATGCATTGCAACGTCAGTCGATAGGAATATTTGTAGTTGATGAGGCGCATTGTATCTCAAAATGGGGCGCGGATTTTAGAACGGATTATCAAGAACTGGCTCAACTGAAACGGCTATTTCCGGACGCAGTAGTTGCCGCATTCACCGCCACCGCAGATAAGGCAACACGGGCAGATATCGTTGACAAACTGACTGGTGGCAATTGCGAAGTATTTGTTAAGAGTTTTGACCGGCCAAATCTCTCATTACAAGTGTCGCCAAAGCAGGACTTTAAAGCAAAATTACTGAACTTTCTCCTAGAAAGAAAAGGCCAGAGCGGCATTGTTTATTGCCTGTCGCGAAATGAAACAGATCAAGTTTACGAGTTTCTGAAAAAAAATGGGTTTAACACCATTTCCTATCATGCCGGAAAATCGGCTGAACACAGGAGAGAATCACAAAATCGTTTCATGACAGAAGATGCCGTAGTCATGGTTGCTACAATTGCTTTTGGAATGGGAATAGATAAGCCGGATATTCGGTATGTTGTGCATGCTAGTATGCCAAGTAGTGTTGAGGCTTTCTATCAAGAAATTGGCAGAGCGGGCAGGGATAACGCGCCAGCAGAAACACTCATGTTTTATGGTCTGCAAGACATTGTTAAAAGACAGAAAATGATATTCGATGGAGAAGGAAGTGAACAGCACAAGCTCTTAGAATATAAAAGACTTGAGGCACTGATAGGATATTGTGAAACGACATCCTGCCGAAGGCTGGCGCTTCTGTCATATTTTGATGAGTCCGTTGTGAATTGCGGAAACTGCGATAACTGTCTGCATCCGCCTGATATGCAGGATGTCACTAATCTAGCCAAGTTATTAATATCGGCGGTTAAGGAAACAGGTCAGTATTTTGGAGTAGCGCATATTATTGATGTTGCGCGCGGGGCAGATACGGCAAAAATAAAAGCTCGTTCACATAACCAAATAGGTGTCTTTGGTTTAGCGGCTGACCAATCAAAACCGGTTCTGCAGTCTATCATCCGCGAATTGATTGCGGTTAATGCTCTTAAAGTCAATTTAGAAAAATATGGCGCCTTAGAAATCACAGACAAAGGAAGCAGGATTCTCCGTGGTAGTGAAACGTTTATGGCCAAGGTTTTATCCAAAGTGATTACATCCACAGCGCCCACGGAAAACTCAACTGTAACGCCCGCCATTTTAGAAAATAATCAAACGCTTTTGGTAGAACTTAAAAAATTGAGACTTGCGCTAGCAAAAGAGCGTTCAGTGCCAGCATTTGTTATTTTTTCGGACAAGACACTCATACAAATAGCCAATGAATTGCCAACCAGTGAAGAGGAATTTTTGTCAATTAACGGGGTTGGAAAAACTAAACTTAAGGCGTTTTATAAGCCGATCTCAGATATCATCACATTGTTCATCAAATCGACTGGCGCGGACGCGCGGACAGCTGAACATATTGCGGTTAGCGATCAGTTATAATTCCGGTTTTACTTAATTGGCGTAGCACCGGTTTCCATATGAATGATCTTACCATCTTTTAATGGCTTCTGAACCAGCATCGCAAACACGGCGCACCGTGCTTTCGGCAGATACATATTGAAAAATCTTTTGCGCCCAAATTCCAGTGGTGGGTGGATTAACAATAGGGTTTGGATACGCGCAGGATAAGGATAATTCAGCCGCAAATAACGGCTTGCTTAACTCAAGGCGTGTAACAGATCAGTTGCTTGTTCTTGCGCGGTTTCTGCCGATAGCTTTTCGATGGGTTTTCCAAGAAATTGAAATAAGGCTTGCTGGGTTTCTTCTGTGAAAAATATGGTTCCGTCTTCGGTCATGCTTGCTATTCCATCCCATGGTAAGGACGCTTCGTTAACCGCGATAGCTTGTTGCATCGACCATTCGTCAGG
>ENA-OUOG01003204-OUOG01003204.1-marine-metagenome-genome-assembly--contig:-NODE-3204-length-15706-cov-5.147802_pt1 | contig 15706 bp, 14 predicted proteins | sample MGYA00248635_ERZ508505 | MGnify/ENA primary metagenome ERZ508505 (study PRJEB26176, sample SAMN06267871) | marine metagenome | isolation source: Saanich Inlet, British Columbia, Canada | place: Pacific...
AAACTCCGGAAACTACCTATTTAAAATACGATAAGAGCCATTATCGCTCGCCAGACTCCCGCCTCATCAATTCAACCTCACGGGTCAGATCAGCGATCTGCTGCTCAAGCTCGCCATACTCGCGCCTCTTTCGGGCAAGAAATCTCGCAGTAACAGCGGCCTTCTCTGCAATACCCTGGGGCGTCAGAAGGTATGCGTAACCGAGCTTGTTGTCCGAGCGCCTGAAGTTGGCAGCCTTCACCAGCCCAACCTCAATCAGCGAGTTTAGGATGTAGTGGGTCTTGCCAAGGCTCACGCCTAACTCTTTCGAGAGCTCGCGCTGGGACATCTCAGGGTTCCTCTCAAGGACCCTTAGCGCTTGCAGTGTGTTTTCGTCAGAGAGTGTCATTAAAAAGTGTCCAGGCAGGCTACCGCACGGCGCCGATCGGGATATCCCGGGCCGTGTGAATTAGGAGACAATGATAGCATAGCGTTCAAGGCGTGAACACTATTCGATATTGCATATCAAGTCAAAGTGACCCAATTCTGTATCCGGACTCTCCATGGACTGGGTATTTTTCAGGCGGGAGCGCACGACAAGATACAGCGCCGTCTGAAGCGCGAACACGCCGAACCAGGTGTTGCTCTCAACAGGCAGCCAGCCCGACAGGTAGATCACAAGGCATACCCCCGATGAGCAGAGGCTTATGGTGAGCCCCGCTAGCGAGTTGGAGACGACGCGTGAGATGAATATTGTGGCGTAGAATCCATAAAGCCAGTTGTGCAGGTGACCGTTGTCGGGTCGCAGCGGTGACTCACCTTCCCTCGCCCGGCGTATGATACTCACCAAAAAATCAACGCAGGGGTATGACAGGAGTGACGCCATAAAACCTGCAGAAAAGTCGCCCTGCGCCACACCCTGCAGGCCGTAACACACAAGCGCGGCGCCAAGGCCGTAGCTCCCGGCATCACCCAAAAAGAACCAGCCCGATAACACATTAAAAATCAGGAATATTAGACACACAAAGAAGAGCGCGCCCTCAATCGGGCCACCATACTCTAAGAACAGGATCCCGAACGCGATCGTCGCGATGCCTGGCACCAGCCCGTTGGCGCCGTCTGCCATATTGAACGCATTAATAAACCCAACACAGAACAGGGTGCAGATCGCCCACGCCAACACTGGGCTCGCAAATAGCCCATCGAGCAGGGGGACACCGATCGCGTCAGGCACGACGCCTGGCGTTATCCAAAAAAAGATACCGAAGGCTAGCAGCTTAGCCGCCAGCCGGACGAACGGACTCAGCAGGTCGGCCTTAAAGTCCTCGGACGCACCCAGGATGACGCAGACAAAGACCGTCGACCAGGCGGGCAGGAAAATAGCGTTAACTGCAGCGCCAAGGGTAGAAGGGCTCAGTACGATAATACCGATTAGGAGGAGCAGAAAGCTCATTACGATGGCGACCCCGCCCAGCCGGGAGGAGCTCATTGAGCTGATGCCATGAGAGGTCGCCGAGTCATTGCCTGCGCTCATTGTCGACAGCGAATACATCAGGGCAAATACGCCAAGGCCAGTGATACCGAACGCTAGGAATAGCAGCATCGCCATCATTATTAGCGCGTGAACAGTCTTGTTGCTGGTCGGCAGCGAATCAGACAGTTTCTGGCGCAGGACGCTCATCACTTAGGTGCCTCCTCGGCGGGCGGCGTCTGATTTTGAGCTTGGCGGCTGGTGCGCACACCATTGTCGAGTACCATCCCGTCCTGATCACGCTGAATTAGCTCGCTCGCAACGTTGCTCCCCACTATCCCGACCAGTGCCAGGCGCTTGACGCTGTAGACATTATTGGCCACCGAGCCGTCGTTGCCGGCGGCCACCGCACGCGTCGCCATACTCGACACGCCGCTGACACCCCAAAGCATCAGGAGCAGCCCAACCAGCAGGGCGAACGAGGACTTCTTCAAAACGATTTAGGCCTCACGGGCCACCCCACAGCTCAACACGAAATGGGGCCCTCTGAGTAATTAAAGATCGATGACTCCTGCTGGCCAATGCCGTGCCTGGTGGCGACATCAACCGGGTACCGAGCGCGCGTGAACCAGCCCATCGCCACACGGACGACTAGTGCCATCGGGCCAAAGACCAAAGACCAAAGACCAAAGACCAAAGACCAAAGACCAAAGACCAAAGACACCAGAATTACTCCAGCAAGAAAAATTCGTGTACTTAATTGCCAGATAACATCGCAGACTTTAAAAAAGGTAAGTCGGTTCATTACGGCATGTCCCCTAGTCGATCTTTGCTAGAGCGTCGAGCTCTTCAGGCGACAATATATTTTGCGTAGCAGCCATGTTAGCCCTTGCCCTAGCCGGCGATTTAAGATAATCCCCCAGATCTTTGCCGTAAGCGAAAACTTCATCGTAGTAGTAGCTGCCGGCCTTCTTCTGAACCGCGTTGAAGATAACACCCCTAATATCGACGCCGTTGAGATTAAAGCGGTTTTTTGCCGCGGCAATCTCTTTGACTGTGCACGTCTCAAATCGAGCCACCATCATATTAGTGCCGCAGTGGGCACCAATAATCGATGCGTCAGTCACCGCCAGAATCGGAGGCGTATCAAAGATCACCAGGTCATAGTCCTCGCTTAACTCCTCGGTAAGTTTAGTGATCATCGGGCCCATCAGGAGCTCAGACGGGTTGATGGGAACCTCACCCCGCGGCATGTAGTGGAGGTTACCCACCACCGTCTCCCTAATCGCATCACTCACGCACAGGGTGCCAGCAAGGACCTCTGCCAGACCGTTCTCCGGGCTCACACCAAAGGTACGGTGCAGGTAGCTCTTCCTCATGTCAGCGTCGACAATGAGCACACGCTGCCCTGATTTTGCGATCACGGCCCCAAGGTTGACGCTAACAAAGGACTTCCCCACACCCGGGCTGCCACTTGATATCATCACCAGGTTGTTCCTAGCGCCGGTCATCAAAAAACGCAGGCACGTCCTGAAACTCCTGATCGCCTCAACCGACGAGTCATCCGGGCAGTCATGCGCCAGGAGCCTGTAATTAGGCCTATTCTTGGCCTTCTCCTTGAACCGGAAATTCCTGGGCGAGGCGTCTGTTGGCTTGGCGGATATCTCATTCTCAGAGTAGGGAATCGTGGCGTGGACCGTCAGGCCCATGTCGGTCAACACCTTCGGATCGATAATGCCTGACTTTAGAAAAAAGCGCAGGGCCACAATCATAAAGCCAAACATACCGCCCAGCAGTGAGCCAAGCACAATGATGAGCTTTGGCTTGGGGGCGACGATACCGGGCATGACCCCGGCGCTGTCCAGCAGGCGAACGTTACCCACGGTGCTTGCCTTTAGGATCGACAGCTCCTGACGACGTTTATCGAGCGAAATAAAGATCGCCTGGCTGGCCTCAAAGTCCCGCCTAAGGCGCAGCATCTTCTTCTGAGTATCCGGCAGCTGTGCCAGCTTGACGTTGAATTTGTCCCGCTGACGCAGCAGGCCCTCCTGCTGGAGCTTAAACGAACGGTAGTTGGGGTGCTCTGGCATAAAGCGCCGTGATATCTCCGCCTCATTGATCAGCATCGCGCTGATGTCCGCCTCGATCTGGACCAGGCTGTCGAGCGCGGATGCCGCCTCAAGTGGCAAGTCCACCGAGGAATGCTCGCTCTTATAGTCGTTGAGGGCCTCCTCCGACCGGGAGAGTTCCGCCCTCACGCCTTGGATCTGCTGCTCCAGAAACGCGAGACTGCCCCCTGCCTCCTCCGCCAGGCGACTCACGTTCTGGAAGTGATAGTTGGCCGCGACCGAGTCGACGATCTCAGAGATATGCCCGCGGTCGGCACCCTCTAGCGCGATCTCTATAATGCCCGAGTCCTTGCCCTTTTCAGAGATTGACAGGGCTGATTGCAGCGCCAAAATACGGTCAAAACGGCGTGACTTTTTCACTCCAAATCGGGTGCCGGGTCGCGCGGTCAGCCTGTCGACTCTAATCTCCAGCCCACCATCGAGGCCAAAAGCCGGCTCGCCTACGGCGCCTGTCAGTAGCCTCTGACCATTGTGAGACAACGAGAATTGTTGCCCACCGAGGGCAATAAGCTCAAGGGGCTGACCCAGGTAGCCCCTGGGCACTTGCAGGTACGGGACAATTATCTGCTCGCCTCCCCAGGCGTAGCTGTCGAGCCCGAACGCAGCATCCGCAAGCCCAGCACCAGAATGACGCCTGGCCATAGCCTCCCCAATAAAGCGCAAATAGATCGGCTTGGCGGATGTGGTGAGGTCAAGCTCATCGACTACCTTGCCCACGACCGTGCGCGATTTTATGACGAATAGCTCGGTGGCGGACGAGCTGTCCGCGACAATTATTTCGGCCGTATCATCAAGCCCGGGGACGCCCTGAGCGGCGTCCTCGACTAGCATGAAGCCATTGGCTCTGTATATGGGTGTCGCAACCAGGGCATAGACAACGGCCATGGCCGCAAAAAGGGCGACGGAGACGGCAATGATGTGACGGCCGTCCAGGATGACACCCAGCAGCTCGCGCAGGTCAATCTCATCATCGAACTGCGCGCCGGCTCTCTGCCCTTGATTTGACTCATTCACCATTTAGCCTGCTGCCTTTAACATCGCCCCGACACGTCGGGGCAAAATTGTCTGTCTACTTAAATGCCTTAATTAATACGATCGATCTGGTAGAAGCTGCCGAGGCTGCTGGTAAGCTGTGCCAGCAACTTATTCCAGCGCGCTATCGGCGCAGAGGTCACGTATACAATATCCATAGGCTGGAGCCTAAACTGCGTGCTCAGGACCAGCATCGGCCCCATCGAGGCGTCCAGCTGGTAGATGTCAACCAACTTCGAGTCCTTGTCGCTGGCCCTCAGTACGAAGATGCCTGATGCATCGGCCGTGGCCTCATTGATACCGCCGACGTCATTTAGCGCCTCGGCAAGGGTCAGACCGCTCCGGTCAATGCGCTGTGTATTAGCCTTGATCACGTCACCCATCACGAAGACCTTGAGCGCGTCATTGCGCGGAACGTGGAGCACGTCGTTAGATCTAAGTAGCCTGTTCTGACTCAGGACCCCACGCTGGTAGAGTGCGGAGAGGTCGAGGGTCTCCTTGATCAACTCACCACCTCGAGTCGAGGTCAGGGTCACCGAACGCCAATCAGCGTCAGGCGCCAATCCGCCGCAGGCGTTCAGCGCGCCCAGCAGAGTCATTGGCACGTTGGTCACAGGGACTGTACTGGGATTCATCACAGCGCCAGACACAAACACGCGCTGAGACCGGAACGCCGCAACCGACACATCGACCTGAGGCTCCTTAATATATCGGCCTAGGCCCTGAGTAATGACCTCCCTAATCTCGGTGACGTGCCTGCCCACCACGGGGATCGTGCCGACGTAGGGGTAGAAAATAGCGCCGTCCTTGTGCACGACGTTTCCCGCCTCAGCGGCTGACCGCTGACCCGACTGAGGAATGGTCAGCTCGGGATGGTCCCAGACCGTGATATTGAGCACGTCGCCCGCACCCACCCGGTAGGTGTAGTCCTCCATCTGGCCCTGAAGCGCCATATTTGACTCGCTGTCGGCCTCCGGACTATTTGAAACAATGCTCTGCGTACCAAACTGCGAATCTACTTTTTGCTTGATCGCCTGGGCGCTGCTTTCATCTGAATTCGGACCAATGAAGACCCTAAGGTGACTCTCACCGTTTATGTGCACGGCTTTACTGAATACACTGAACCCTCTAGACACTAGAATTCTTTGCATCTCCTTGGCTTTAGATCGGTCGACGAAGCTGGCCACTTGCACAACCCAGGCTTGCTGCGGCTGCATCTCCCGAATCAGATCCTGGGTGATTGGGATCAGGTCCACGGCATCCGTCTGCGAGGTGACAACCCCATTCACAGCATTACCCGATATGTGTGCACCGGGCACAACCGTGCACCCACCAAGGATGACCCCTACAACTATAGTAGCGATACTCCGCGCCCTGCTTAAGGCTTTAAACGTCGCACACATTCCAGTGCGACCTAACGGCCTGAGCCGTGCACTGCAGATAATTTTCGCAAAGGGGCTCCGACAGATAGTGCCAATAAACACCGTCAACAGCCCTTTTGAGGTGTTCTGCCGCAGAGACAGAAAGCCTCGGCGGATTGCGGATGGCATATGAGTCAGCATTATGAGAAAATTAGACAGAGAGAATTATTTTTTGCATATCTGAGGATGGTGGCTGTCATGTCTGCGATCCTCAAGTTTTAAAGACTTTGGCCGATCTATAGATTTTACGTCAAGATAAATTTAATCAAAGGTAAAATTTGACTAACGATTAAATTTTACTGTTAATAAAATTTGAATGCAAGTAAACTTTTACTGCCAGTAAAGGTTAATTAATAAATTAAACCCCAATGTATGCGCCAGTATTAATAAATATTCCGACGCATAATTAACCGTTTTGGATGAACATATGGTTATGGAAGGCAAGTCCCGAGGAAATATCACACGTCAAGCGAATAAAAAAGTGCGCCGGGAACGTATTCTTGATATCGCGAAGCACTTAATAGCTTCAGAGGGCTTAGAGGCCTTTACTTTCAGTCAGCTTGCCACCGAAGCTGGTGTATCCACACCAACGATCCACAATCTGTTTGGTAAAAAAGGCGATATCGTCTCAGAACTCGTTGCAGAGTTGATTAGTTCTATTTCAGCCATCATGGCTAAACCCATTTTTGGCGACCCTGTTGAAAGTGCAACTTACTATATCGACAGTATAGTAGGCCTTTATGAAGGCAACGAAGATTTTTATCGCGCCGCATACATGTCTGCAGACAAAGTAGGGCTTTTTGATGACCGTGAATCGCCAGAGGGATTTGTTCAGCAGTCACAGAAAATAGCAAGACTTTGCTGTACTGCCGCACTTGAGCAGGGATTCCTCTTAGGGAATATCGATACCAAAACGCTTTTGAGACAACTTTATGATTGTCATCGAATTGGGCGACAAGACTGGGTTTATGGATATGTTGACCTGTATGAGTATCGCGACCGGACATTGGAAGCCATGCTTACGGTTTACGCGTCCGACGCGAGCCCCGAATGTCACAACAGACTGTGTAAAAAAATCAGGGAGATACACATTTAATAATCCCTGACTCCGCTCAAGGCGCTGGCACGTATTTGGTGCCGCATAGCGCGGATGAGGGGGCGTAGTTCAGCCACTCTATAGTTACTCATGCAGACTAAACCAAGCGAAGCCAAAGATAACCAAAAGTTTGCTCTGAATTTTTAAGAGCTCAGGGATAATCAATCTGACGCTGATAAGCACGCGCGATTATGCACCCTCTAGAATCTGAATATTTCTCCAGCCAGAACAGTGCGATAAGGTAGGCAGTTGCCTGAACCGCAAGCACAGGGCACCAAGCGCCACTTTCGATGGGACGCCAGCAGCAAGTTAGATCACAAAGCACATGCTTGATGAGAAGACGCCTATTGTGAGGCCTGTGAGCGGGTTGGGAATGACGCGCGACTTAAGCTTTGGTCCGCAGAACCGGTGCAGCCGGCTCTGCAAGCGGCCATTGTTAGGTAGTAGCGGTGATATGCCACTTCTCGCTCCGCAGATGATGCTTGTCAAAAAATCAATTACAAGGTAAGTCATGATTGACGCCATGAACCCGACAGACACGTCTCCATTCGACACTCCCATGAGACCGTAACAAACAAGCATTGCGCCAAGACCGTAGCTCCCGGCATCACCCAAAAAGAACCAGCCCGATACCACATTAAAAATCAGGAATATAAGGCACACAAAGAAGGGCTCGCCCTCAATCGGGCGACCATGCCCTAAGAACAGGATCCCGAGAGCAAATTGCACAACACCGGGTACCATCCCGCTGGCGCCACCTGCCATGTTAAACGCATAAATAAATCCAACACAGAACAGGGTGCAGATCCCCCACGCCAACACCGGGTTGCAAGGAGCTTATCGGGGAGAGGGGCACCAATCACTCTAGGCACCATGACCGGCGTGGTCTACAGGAGCATGCCAAGCTAGAGCAACTCAACTATCAACCGAAAGCACGGACTCAAAAGCTCAGCATTGAGGTCGTGGGCCACCTCCAGCATGAGGAGGAAAATTCCTGCACCGAAATCAAATCAAATCAGGCTGGATCGGCGTATTGCGTTTTAGGCTGTATCGACGTCAAGTATCTGAGGGTAGTTAGATAGAGTAACACCTGTACAGCAAACAGAAGATACCAGAGCTCACTATCCGACGGCAGGACATCGGCCAGGTAAGCGCACAGCACGACACCCGAGGTTGATCCACTGACAACAAGGCCCGTCAAAGAGTTCGCCATCACACCAGACTTTACCCTAACTTTAATAAACTGGTGCAGGCGATTATGAAGATGGCCGTTATCAGCCGAAAAAGGCGACCTACCCGCACGCCATCGCCGAGTAATACTCACTAAAAAGTCTGTGCACGGGTAACAAAACAAGGCAGCCATGAATCCAGCTGAAAAATGACCATCAACCACACCCAGCAGGCCATAGCCCAGTAGTACGGCCCCGAGTCCGTAACTTCCAGTATCGCCTAGAAAATACCAGCCCGAGATAACATTAAAGAAAAAGAATATCGAACAGGCAAAGAGAAGTGCCCCGTCCATTGGACGGCCATATTCCGCAAAAAACACGGCAAAAGAGGCCAGCGCAATTCCAGGCACTAGGCCGTTGGCGCCATCGGCCATATTCAGCGCATTGATAAACCCAACTGCAAACACTGTCACCAGGGCCCAACCTAAAAAAGGTACGCTGAGCAAAAAGTCGATGACGGAGATGCCAAGCGACTTAGGTATGAACGTCGGCGCCAACCAGAATAAGGCCCCAAAAACCGCGAACTTCGCCATAAGCCTGAGCGTGGGAGTCAAAAAGTCAGGCTTAATATCTTCCGCAAAACCCAATGAGCAGCAGAAAAAAACAGCCCCCCAAAGATAAAGGAAGTCATCATTTCTCATAAGACCGGGGGTATAGGGCGATATAGCGGACAGCCCAGCAATGTAAATTATGACGACAATAGCAATAGCGAGGCCACCCAGGCGGGATGACTCTGACACACTTATGCCGTGCTTGGCAGACGCGTCTTTACCTAAATGCGTACTTGAGAGCAGGATCATCAGCAGCATAGCACCAAGGCCCGTCGCACCGAAGGTGACACCAGAAAAGAGAAACATCAACAACATCTTCCAGACGGTAGATGCGGACCCTACTCGGAGGAGTTTACACATAAACCCAGCACCTTCCTTGAGATTGAGTACGTCGCCTGCCTGCAATCGAGGGCAATCCAAGCCTAATTATCAACATGATCGGTCGACACCTCTCCCGGCGCTAAAAAATTTTCATTACCCTTTAAAATGATTGTGCGACGCCCGTCTGATATTATTTTTTTTACAACCAAATCACCAACGAAGCCTACCGAGAGAAATCTTCGAATCGATGACTGTTTATCGAGAGTTTTCCCACTGGCATGATGCTTGAAATCGTTTACGCTAGACGCTCCGCTCTCTAGCACACCAACCCAGATCAAACCCATGGCAATTATAAACAGCAGAATGATCCTCATCAAACGTCCCCAAAAAGATTAGATTTTCCCGAGCCCACTTATAACGCCCGAGCTATTCATAGTAGAGTAGAGCGCGCGGCAGAATCAACAGATCATTGGCCTACCGAACGTAGAGTCAATAAAATTTAAACGCGAATACTGGCTTAAAAAATCGCCCAGAATACATCAAACGCACTGCGCAGTCTATGATAATTTATAAACACTACTGTCGAAAGGAATTACCGACGCTACCGAGGTTCGGCTCTCTCTTTAGCAGTTCAACCCCTACCCCAAGCGCGTCATACACGGCCGGAGTGAGAGGAAAGACGCTGATGGTCAGAGCATCATTTTTTAACAACCCCACCCTCATCAGACTGTACGCGTGACCCAGTTTATTCTTGCTGAGGCACATGCTGCCTGACTTTTGCCGAGCCATCCTAGAAAGCACCCGCATAACAAAGCTAGCCGCACCCAAGCTAACGCGAAACTCGGCCGCGCGTTAACAGCGAGATGTTTGGACATTATTCCCAGGCCGCATTACCGCTGAAAACGGGACCTCGCTAACTATCCTGTGCAGGGTGGCGTTTTAGTACATTAATTCAATAACGATCAGGCCGGCTAACGCAGGCCATGGAGATGAGCGGCGCCTGGGTATCAACCTGCCACGTTAAATAGAGTGCTTAATAGCTTTACCGAGGGGGTTTATCACAGTTTGAGGGAGGGACTGACACACATTTATTGATTAATGAATAGATACACCAAAAACCTTTAGAATGGACGTGCTGCTGTGTGCTTTAGCCAGACACGCCCTCATAGAACGAGCGAGCGCTGGCTCGCTGGCCTCAGCTCACGAAAACTGCAGTAGCGTTACTGAGTTAGCGTGAGCGACCTAGGAACGACGGCTCGCTAGCTATCAGATTTATACTCGTAATTGTAGTAGCCGTAATCGTAGTAGTAGCTACCTGACTTTCTCTCAACAGCATTAAAGATCAGGCCTTTGACATCTACACCATTAAGCTCGAATCGCTGAACGGCAGTGGCGACCTGCTTTAGAGAGCAGACCTCAAAACGCGCAACCAACAATGACGTGGCAGCATAGGCACCAATTACCGCGGGGTCGGTTACCGCCAGAATGGGCGGTGTATCCAAGATCACCAGGTCATATTCACTGGAGGCCTGACTAATGAATTCCCCAAACAGGTGCCCCATCAGAAGTTCGGAAGGGTTAGTCGGGATTGCGCCGCGCGTAATCATCTCGAGCCCCTGGATCGAGGTAGGCCGCGAGACGTCAGCCAGTTTACTCTCACCCGATAAAAGCTCGGACAGGCCGCCCTTGGGCTCAAACCCAAAACGCTTGTGGATGTAGCCCTTGCGCATGTCAGTATCAACCAGCAGGACCCGTTTATCACCCAGGGACGCAATCAGTATCGACAAGTTTGAGGTGACAAATGACTTACCCACACCCGGATTCGCGCTACTGATCATGACCACATTATTGCTCGCGCCCAGCATGGCAAAATGCAGCGATGTTCGCAGACTTCGCAGCGCCTCCACTGCAAGGTCTGCAGAGTGACTCTCAGCCAGCAGAAATCCCTTCTCAAGCTTGGCGGGCTGTCCGACACTTAGGCGACTGCGCTTTCGCTTCTTAACACCCTCTCCATGGCTTCGCTCCGAGTCGGACAGGGGAATAATCGCCTGAACATTCAACCCGATCTCTTCGAATACTTTAGGGTCCGTCACGCCAGGTTTGAACGCAGACCTCAACAGCACAAACCCGAGACCCAGCATCCCTCCCAGTAAGGACGCGAGGACTAAGATCAAGGCCTTTTTAGGCGAGACCGCGTCAGGCTTGACCTGAGCATTATCGAGGATACGGACACTGCCAACGGTGCCAGCCTTGATCACGGAGAGCTCTTGGCGCTTATTTTGTAGCGCAACATAAATGGCTTGATTGACCTCGAAATCACGCATCAGGCGCAATACTACCTGCTGGGTATCGGGAAGTGACTCGAGCTTTTTAATGAGTTTTGCTTTTTGACTCAACAGGTTGGCCTGCTGGCGTCTAAACGAGATATAGTTTGGGTGTCTCGGTGTGAAGCTTCGTGAGATCTCTGCCTCACTAATTGCCATAGTACTGATATCCGCCTCAATCTGGACAAGACTCTCAAGAGCTGACGCCGTCTCCAGACTCAAGTCCACGGATGAGCGCTTGAGCCGGTAGTCGTGCAGTGCCTCCTCGGCAACAAGCAGTTCATCTTTTACGCGGGGTATCTGCTCATTTAAGAATGCCAGACTTTTTTCTGCCTCAGCCGCCATTCTCTGGATATTCTGAAAGTAATAGTTAGCTGAGACAGAGTCGATGATATTCGAAATACGTTGCCTATCAGGCCCTTCGATCGACAGCACAATAATGCCCGTGTCTTTACCCTTCTCTGATACTCGCAACGCTTTCTGTATGTCTAGAATGACAGACTGACGGCTAAGCTTTTTGACCTCAAATTCGGTGCCTTTGTTGGCGACCAGGCTGGCCAGCTTAATCTCAACACCCTGATCTCGACTGGTGGCGGCCTCACCCACCATGCCATCGATAACTCTCTGTCCATCGACCCATAGGCTAAATGCCTCCTGGCCCTCAGCAACCAGCAAGAACTCAGCACTCGTGCCAAATTCACCCGGATCAAATTCCAAAACCTTGACCTGCTCGCCACCCCAGGCATAGGAACTACCAGAACCTGCGCCAGAGAGCCCTCTCCCTAAATGACGACGCGCTATAGTCGCACCAACAATCGGAAAATAAGTCGGCTCAGCCGTATTAGTCAAAGCGAGCTCATCTACCACTGCACCAATCACTAGCCTAGACTTAATAATCTCAATCTCTGCGGATGATGAACTCTCCGCAGCGAACATCTCAGACATGTCATCAAAACCTGGAAGAGATGGTGCCTTATCCTCGTACTGAATTAGCGCATCAGCGGTGTAGATTGGAGTCGCCAGTTGACCGTAAATTAAACCACCGACGGCGAACAGGGCGACAGTCAACGCAATGATCACTTTGCCCTCGAGGATTATCGAGAGTAGTTTGCCAAGATCAATCTCATCATCGGAAAATTGATTTTGTCGCGCATTCGTACCGGCATTCATTGTGTTATTTTCAGACATAATTTTAAAATCGTAAGCTTACGTTGTTCGAGGCACTTTAATCGTACCCGAAATATTTTCTAAACCCGCTCTCAGACTCGTTGACGGTTGCTGATAACCGACCCTTTAGCCCCGGAACCATCAGGGCCCGTTAATTCTATCCAGATCATAGAGACCACTGATACTTGGCAGGAGTTGTGAGATAACCTTATTCCAGCGCGCCATCGGCGCTGACGTCACGTAGACGACATCCATAGGGGCTAGCTGAAACTGCGTACTCAGGATCAACATGCTGCCAACCGAGGCGTCCAACTGAAAGACATCCACCACCTGGTCAGGCTGTTGGCTCGCTCTGAGCACAAAAATTCCACGTGCATCTGCCGAACGCTCACTCAAGCCTCCGACATTGTTAAGCGCTTCAGCGAGAGTCAAACCACTACGATCAATACGCTGAGTCTCAGGCTTGAGCACATCACCCATGACAAATACCTTTAAACCGTCATTGCGAGGCACATGAATAATGTCATTGCTGCCAAGAAGCCGATTCTGACTCATATCGCCGTGCTGATACAGGGCATAAAGATCCAGTGTAGTCTCTTTGGGCGCACCGCTAACATTAGAGGTAACAACTACCGACCGCCAGTCTGCATCAACCGCCAAGCCGCCTGACGCATTTAGAGCATCCAAGACCGTCAAGGGCACATTCGTAATAGGCAATACGCCTGGCTGAGCAACGGCGCCCGTGACAAATACTCGCTGAGATCTATAGGCAGCGACAGAGACTTCGACCTGAGGTTTCTCGATGTAACTTGCCAGATCTCGCGCGATTAGGTCTCTCGCGTCAGAGACAAGCTTACCCACTACGTTTACCTTGCCAATATAGGGATAGAAAATAGTTCCATCCGGATGGACAACACTACCGGACTCACCTGCAGATCTAAACTGACCAGCAGGAATGGTTAGCTCAGGGTGATCCCAAACAATTATATTAAGAACATCTCCAACACCAATAACATAGGAATACTGGTCCATCTGCACTTGCAAACCGGGGTTGGCTTGAGCTTGCGGTTTTGCTGGGCGCATTTTTGTTAAAAGCGTAGGGCTTATAAGCAGAGTATTGACCTGCTGGGTAAAATCAGTCGAGACACTATCTGTTCGAATAAACTTATCCACCAAGCCTACCCGATCACCACCAGCCAAATCGGCTGAACTGACCTGGAGGCCAGGAACAACCGTGCAGGCTGACAAAAACAGAGCCAGCAGTGCTGCGTGTATTACGCTGCTCATTCGTCTAAACAGTACAACCATAACTAACGTTACCCTTAAATTTCGTTGTCAATCATCACACACAAGCGCTTCTGTACCCTGTGCTCACACACTAGGCCTCTAGCCACCAATTCGTGTAACCCACTCTGAACAACTCTCTTCTATCTGCTCAAAAATAAATCTGAATGCCTCATCACTTTTGCGATATGGATCATCAATCTCCTGGCCGGACCAATGACCGAGGAGCATGACCTTACCCGAATGTGCAGGGTAGCGATCCATCAGGCTCTGCTGATGAGCTTTCTCCATCACCAGGACCAAATCGGCCTCGACCAGCATACTGCTGCTGATTTGTCTTGCACTATGGTCAGCCGCATCATATTTATTCTCGATTAACATTGCTGCCGCGCTGGGGTCAATGCCCTTATTTTTAAGCGCACCTAGGCCTGCAGACGAGATAAATTTACCTGACAACTTCTGCCTTAAAATTCGCTCGGCTGTGGGGCTTCGGCAAATATTGCCGACACAAACAACAAGAATATTTTTAAAGATTTCGGGGCTACCGTGGAAGAAAAAAAGTTGATCCATGTTACATGACTTAGAGGGTTAAAGTCTAACGCAAACGGCCTGAAAACCGGATAGAGGCTAGCTGCACACAGTATTTGATCATCGAGAATAGCCAGATTGATTGAGCGCCTGACGCAGGACCGCATAAGCAAGACATTGCAAACCAAACACATAAGCCCACTGGTGACTGGTGACTGGTGATTGCCCACCAGCCCTGCACGTAAATAAGAAAGACCAAGCCTGAGGTTCCTATCGAAATAGAGAGCCCGGTGAGTGAATTAGCCATAACTCGCGAGCGAATACGCGAAGAAAAATATCTATGAAGCCAATTATGCAGATGGTCATTGTCCGGCATAAATGGCGAGCGCCCCCCTCTTAACCGCCTTAAGAAACTGACAATAAAGTCGACACAGGGGTAAACCAAAAGGGACGCCATAAACCAGGCAGAAAAATCACCATCAGCAACGCCGCGAAGCCCAGTCAATGCGACAAGTGAACCGATCCCGTAGCTGCCCGCATCGCCCAAAAAGAACCAGCCCGAAATCACATTCAAAATCAGAAATATAGCGATAGAGAAGAGTAGGACAGCCTCAATTGGAAGACCATTTTCGAGATAGAAGATAAGTGCCCATATAACGGCAATACCTGGAATCAGACCATTAGCACCATCGGACATATTAAATGCATTAATAAAACCAACACAAAATAGCACGGACACACACCATGCTAACGCAGGAACCCCAAAGGCATGGTCAAGAAGCGGCACACCAATACTTTTAGGAATCGCTTCAGGCCATTGCCAGTAGAAAAATCCGAAAGCAATGAAAATTACAAACAGCCTCAGAAAAGGCGTCAGGAAATCTGTGGAAAAATCTTCAGTCAATCCCAGTGCAGTGCAGACTAAAACGACAAGCCAAACGCCCAGATCTATTTCCGAATGGACTATGGTGGGAATGAACGGCGTTAAGATCGTCAGCCCAGCCATATAAGTCACAACAAGCAAGGTGATTGCCAACCCCCCAAGTCGAGAAGACTCAGAGCGATTGATCCCATGCTTATCCTGAGAGTCTTTGCCCACGATCTGTCGCGACAGTAAAACCATAAACGTAATAGCAACGTGACCATACAAGCCAAAGGCTAGGGTTGCAGCGGT
>ENA-OUOG01003208-OUOG01003208.1-marine-metagenome-genome-assembly--contig:-NODE-3208-length-15694-cov-3.485881_pt1 | contig 15694 bp, 9 predicted proteins | sample MGYA00248635_ERZ508505 | MGnify/ENA primary metagenome ERZ508505 (study PRJEB26176, sample SAMN06267871) | marine metagenome | isolation source: Saanich Inlet, British Columbia, Canada | place: Pacific...
ACGAAATATATTAATAACGCCCTCTGCCGATAAGCCATAAGAACTAGGGATAGCTGTTGCACCACTAGAAGCATGTAAAGCTTCTGCATACATTAAATAAACATCTGTAAGTCTCATATGTAATCGTACTCCGGTGTATTGATTTATAATAGGATTCCATCTCGTATGATACTTACCATCTACTTTAGGGTAAAATTTTGTCCACATATACCCTGTATTACTCAGTATTTTAATATTTTCAGCACCAGAACTACGGTGGACACCCTTTTTACCAGAATTTTCAAACCAAAGCTGGGCTGTTTTGTGTGTATTAGGGGCTCCAGGATCTATAAGTTGTCCATCAATGATATGCCATTTATAAAAACGTGGATCACGGTTTGCAAAAGGCTGAGTGGGATCATAAGTTGGTGATCCAAAATTACCACTAAGGTCATCTTCAATAGATAGCCCATTAGCCATACCAAAATTGTTATGAATAAAATTATGTGTAGGACTGATAACTTCATATCCAGCAGAAGTGGTATGAATAGCTTTACTTACTCCTGATGCCATAAATCTTGTGGCTTGCACTTGATTACCACCCGTTGCAGCAAATATAAATTCTGTACTTCCAGGCCATGTACCAGGTGCTGGTGATTTCCAAAAGACTTCATCTAATTCGTCCAATGTAGTAGCTAACCTATAACGTCCTTGATCGACTAATTTAAGCACTCCAGAAAAAGCCTCGACTGCCATATCACATAACTCCGTATCATAGTCATATGGATTAACACTTATATTATTACCTTTCATTAAAGGACTTGCTGCCAAAAGTAAGTTTTTACCTTGAAAAGCGTATGCGGTACCTTTAGTAACCCTACCTCTATTTTCGCCTTGTGTTAGTTGTCCATAAGGTTCTTGATCCCAATTTACAGGTAATAATGCAATGGCTTTTATGTAGTCTTCATTAGCTCGTAAAGCACTTTCTTTATAGGTCTCTGGGCGGGGTATTTCAAAATCGTCTACTAAAACTCTATCAATATATGGATAACGCCCCCAAAATTTCATAATCTCATTATGAAAAAATGCTCTAAAAAAATAAGCTTGCCCAAGAATTACATTTTTTTCTGCTTGAGTGGCATTTACCATTAAATCCCTATTCTTAACATATTCAATCACAAGATTGGCTTTGCGGATACCACGTAAACTTCCATCATATAAACCTGGTCTTTGTCTATTAAATGAGTTATTGTTTTCGACATTAGCAGAGTTGGTTCCTGTTGATCCATAATTAGAATTGCGGTGGTTATTTAAATAAACATAACTGTCTCTTATCACATCGGTGAATCTTCCTGCGTCTATATCACCACTTGCTTTTGTAGGTCTATCAACAAAACCATCATCTCCCAAAAGAAAATCTTGAAAGGTATGCCCTTGCTGTTCATAAGACACCACTAAAGCATACATTTCTTCAACAAAACCTTGTGCATTTGTAAAGGATGAAAAAACGACTTCTTCGTCTATGACTGCATCTGGTTCCACATCTAAATAGTCCTCGCATGAAAACTGAAATACGAGTGCTAAGATTATTAATATTTTTATTTTAAAGTTTTTCATTCTTATTTATTATTAAAAATTCATATTAAAACCAAAGTTAAATCTTTTTAAGGTAGGGTAATCCCCTCTTGACCGTGCATCACCTGAAGTATTAAACTCTCTATCATCGGGCAAATTAGACCATAAGTACAGGTTATTTCCGTTTGCAAAAATTTGAAGTTTCTTTAACCCAAGTTTTTTACAGAAATCTCTTGGTATATCATAAGATAAAGTAACAGTTCTAAGCCTTGTTAATGAGGCATCTAACCAATTATCTCTGGGATTTGTATTTGCTAGGGTACTCGAAAATGATGGTTGTGTATCTGTATTATTTGGCGTATCTACAGTCCAGTAATTTAAATCTTGTTCAAAAATTAACGCTGTTGAATTACTAAACGTTTGGTTACTGAACAATCTAGACGCATTTTGGGTACCATATAACTGTGCTGAAAAACTAAACCCTTTGTATTTTGCACCTAGAGTAAGTCCCCATGATCTTTGAGGTTGGTTTGGATAACCAAATGGAGCATTGTCAAAATTAGAATTATAAATACCATCTCCATCAAAATCTACAACATCATAATACCCAGGACGTACTGTACTTTGTTTTTCATTTAACGGAGTTGAACTATAAATATCGTCCCAACTCGTCAATATCCCTGCAGGAATAGCAGTGCTTCCTTGACCAATATTAAAACCAGCATCATTTAGATAGGCAGCCCGAAATGCCGGATCATCTCTTACTATTACTTCATCTATAGCTTGGGTAAAATTAAAATCACCAAATAGCGTTAAACCATTATTAAAAGTATAACTAGACCCAAGAACAACTTCATAACCTCTTATCTCAACGACACCTCTATTAATAAGTGGAGGGCTTGCTCCCACAAAATCTGGTGAAAGTTGAGTGTTAACAATTACAATTTTACTACGATCTTCGGCAAAATAATCTAGCTCTCCGGTTAATAAACCATTAAATAAATTAAACTCAGCACCTATATTATATTTAACAGCTTCCTCCCACTGAAGGTTTGGGTTTCCAACAATACTTTCTCTGTAAAACGTGTAGGGCGAAAGTCCTTGATAAGCACTTGGCACTAAATATGCTGATCCACTAGAATTCCACTGCGTAAGATGGTTCCATCTTCCAATTACACTATTTGATTGGATAAAACTATCATCACCAAGAAGACCATAGGATCCTCTAAATTTTAGTAAATTTAGCCAATTTGCATTTTCCATAAAAGCTTCGTTTGAAACTGTCCAACCTGCTGCTACAGAAGGGAATAAATCGAAACGTAATCCTCGACCAAATTGTTCAGAGCCATTGTAAGCACCATTAATATCTAAAAAGTATCTTTTGTCGTAATTATAAGTAACTCTACCAACCCAATCTTCTCGGTATGTTGGAAAAGCGAAACGCCCAGTACCTCTTGCAGACTCCTGTCTTCTAACCAAGAACAGCCCAGTTAGGTTATGTTTCTCATTAAACGTTTTGTTATAATTCAATGAAGCATCATAAACCAGTCGACGTATTCGTTGGCTATCCTCTACTTGTGAATTTCCTAAAGTCCATGGTGGTCGCACATAACCAAATCTGGTATTGCTATCTGGAATAAGAAGTTCCTCTACACCATCACTACTGTAAATCCTATAAATTACACCTCCATCATTTAAACTTTGTTTACTCCTCTGAGAATTATCTAAAGAAAATCGACCTTGAAACGACAAGCCTTCAGTAATAAAGTCTAATTTTTGTTTTAGTATAAAATCTGTATTGATTTGAAATTGTCTAAAAGTGTCATAACCTGAAGCTGATAGAGTGACAACAGGGTTATTATATACGTTAAAATAACTAAAGGGCTGTCCATACAACCCATCTGGATATACCGGCGTGTAAAGATTTGGTGCTATTAAATAAAGTCCATTAGTTACATTACCTAAGCTACCAGGATTCTCTCTAATACCATAAAAACCGGCTAGATTAACAGACAGCTCTGTGGTATTTGTAATATTAAAATCTATGTTACTTCTAAAGTTAAATCTATCATATCGATACTCACCCAAATAACCTCTCCCATTATCGTATCTACCACCATCAAAAATATCTTCTACTGTTTGGTAAGCTAAACTACCAAAATATTTAGCCGTTTTATTACCACCGCGTACAGACAAGTTAATTCTATAATCTTGTGCATAATCTTTCAACAACTCGTCTTCCCAATCAACATTACGATAAATATAACTTTCCTCTAAACTTGCAGGGTTACGGTATCTATCTATAACGTCAAATGGCGTATAATTATTCCATGTATTTGGAGCCTGAGCTATGCCTCTTAAAATAGAACTGTTTGCTTCTAATAAAGCATTATAAGAATCTAATTTATTTGGTAATTGAGAAACGGCTTTTAAGGTTGTATTAACATTTAGCGACAGTTGCGCTTTTCCTGTTTGACCTCGCTTAGTGGTAATTAAAATTACCCCATTAGCGCCTTCTACACCAAAAACCGCCGTAGCAGAAGCATCTTTAAGCACCGATAAATTTTCGATATCGTTCATATCTATATCATTCATCGACCTCTTAACACCGTCCACAAGTACAAGAGGGTCACCATCACTATTCCATGAACTTTTACCACGAATATAAATCTTCAAATTATCTTCTCCAGGAACACCACTACCTTGTATAGTTGTAACGCCAGGCAGATTCCCTTGCAATGCTTCTTCCACATTTGCTACACCAGATGTCCTTTCCATCAAATCCTCTCCTTTTATTTGAGTAATAGCAGCTACAACACTCTCTTTTTTCTGGGTACCATAACCAATAACAACTACCTCATTTAAACTTGCGACATCTTCTTCTAAGACTATATCGATGGTTGTTCTACTATTGATTTGAATTTCTTGTGTTTTAAAACCTATGTAAGAAAATACTAGAATTTGATCACCCAAAGTTAATTCAAAAGAATAGTTTCCATCAAAATCGGTTGATGCACCTTTAATAGTTCCTTTTTGGACAACAGTTACACCTGGCAAAGGCATCCCACTAGCATCTTTCACAACACCAGAAACCGTATTTTGAGCCTCTAAATTAATTGCTGTAAAACTGGATAACATTATTACCAGTAGTAATGCTAACCCAGAAACAGGAAATTGTTTTTTTAATTTTTGTTTCATATTTAGTTTAAGTTTCAATATATAGTTAATTATATTTCATTATATTAATGTAACTAAGTCAATTTATAAAGATATGTTAACAAAATTGAACAAAAAAAAAAGGTAAAGTGTCCTGTACTATACTGTTAAAATTGTTTTTTTACCTATTTCTAATTTTTACAATGGATTACATTTAAGATAAGTTTAACTGTCAAAATTTATAATACATAAAGAATAATCTTGTAAAATAAAGTTTCGACTTTAATTTTTTAAAATCATCTTAGACTTTTAAGTAAATTTTATTTCTCCCAAAGACCTTCCATTTCTTCAAGCGTTTTCTCTTTAGTTTCAGGTACTAATTTCCAGACAAAGATCATTGCCAACAATGACATTATCCCATAAATCCAATAAGCAAATCCATGATTAAACTGTTCTGTTAAATAGCTGTTGTCGTCCATCATTGGGAAGGTTAGTGATACTAAGTAATTAGATATCCACTGCGCTGCTACGGCTATAGCCATGGCTTTACCTCTAATTTTATTTGGAAATATTTCCGATAGTAAAACCCAAGTCACAGGTCCCCAACTCATGGCAAAACTTGCTACATAGAGCATCATACATGCTAAGGCTAAATAGCCCGTTGCTCCACCATAAAATACAAATCCTAGTGAAAACATGGCTACGGCCATTCCTAAAGCTCCAATGATCATCAATGGTTTTCTTCCATATTTATCCACTGTTCTTATTGCTATTATGGTAAATAGGAAGTTTACAATACCAACTATAATAGTTAGCAGTAATGCTCCATCTGTATTTGGATCTATTTTTTTGAAAATTTCTGGCGCATAATAAAGTACCACATTTATACCAACAAACTGCTGGAAAATGGAAAGTGCTACTCCAATAATAATAACCAACCACCCAAAGGACAAAAGCTTGCCAGAGTGCTGTACTACTGACCCTTTGATTTCTTCTAAAATCCGATTCCCTTCATCTTCGCCATTGACTTTTATAAGCACATTTAATGCTTCTTCTGGCTTGTTTTTGAGCATTAATGAACGTGGTGTATCTGGAACAAAGAATAATAGCCCTAAAAATAAGCCTGCCGGAATAACTTCTGATGCAAACATCCATCGCCATCCTACTTCATTTAACCATGCGTCTGAACCTCCTCCTCTTGAAATAAAATAGTTCACAAAATAAACCACCATAAAACCACCAACAATGGCTAGTTGATTAAAAGAAACAAGTTTACCTCTACTTTTTGCTGGCGCTATTTCCGCAATATATAAAGGGGATAACATTGAGGCCAAGCCAACACCAATTCCTCCTAGAATTCTATAAAAAATAAAGATAGTAGAAAACGTATGATCTAATTCACCAATTGGCTTGATAAACATCTCTGGCATTGCAGAACCAAGAGCAGATATTAAGAATAAAATTGCTGCTAGTATTAACCCTTTTTTTCGACCTAGTTTTTTACTAACGAGTCCACCAAAAAGTCCTCCGATAATACAACCAATAAGGGCACTAGATACTAAAAAGCCTTTAAAGGCATTAGCAGCATTTTCAGACAATCCTTTTGGAATTACAAAAAAGCTATCTAAAGAACCTACGGTTCCTGAAATGACTCCTGTATCATACCCAAAAAGTAGTCCGCCTAAAGTGGCCACTAATGTTAGTTTTAAAAGATATCCTGACTTTGCCGATGTTCTCATAGTGTATTTAATTAGTTAGTTTTTATACTTATTTAGACCTATTCAAATAATAAAAATTTGAAAGGTCTTCAACTTTATATGTATTGATTAATTATATTTTCAAATAACTCTTGCTTACCGCTGCGTAGTTGAAGTTCGCCATTTTCTTTAGCGATTTCATACAAGTCTTGCATTGTTAATTTACCGTCTTCAAACTCCTTTCCTTTGCCAGAATCGAAAGAGGCATAACGCTCTGTTCTCAATTTTTCATAAGGGGAAGACGTCATAATTTTATCGGCAATAAGCAAAGCTCTTGCAAAGGTATCTGCTCCACCAATATGCGCATGGAATACATCTTCCATATCGGTTGAATTTCTTCTGATTTTTGCATCAAAATTGATACCTCCTCCTTGCAGACCTCCAGCTTTTAAGAATACCATCATGGCTTCAGTAGTTTCTTGAATATTATTAGGGAATTGGTCTGTATCCCAACCATTTTGATAATCACCTCTATTGGCATCTAGGCTTCCGAGCATGCCTGCGTTGGCAGCAACTTCTAATTCATGTTGAAAAGTATGCTGTGCTAAAGTAGCATGATTGACTTCAATATTCATTTTGAAATCATTTTCTAAGCCATATTTATTTAAAAATCCGATAGCTGTTGCACAATCAAAATCGTATTGGTGTTTCATTGGCTCCATTGGTTTTGGTTCTATAAAGAAATTACCTTTAAATCCTTGAGAACGCGCATAATCTCTTGCCATAGTAAGGAATTGTCCCATATGGTCTAATTCGCGTCCCATATCGGTATTTAATAAAGACATGTAGCCTTCTCTTCCTCCCCAGAACACATAGTTTTCACCACCCAATTTAATAGTAGCATCTAAAGCCAATTTTATTTGACCTCCTGCTCTTGCCACGACACCAAAATCCGGATTGGTTGAAGCACCATTCATATATCTTGGATTAGAGAAACAGTTAGCTGTTCCCCATAACAGCTTTATACCAGATTCTGCTTGTTTCTCTTTTATATAGTCCGTAATTGTCGCAAGTCTTTCTTCAGATTCGACAAAAGTTGCACCTTCTTGAATTAAATCATAGTCATGAAAACAGAAGTAATCAAATCCCATTTTACTTATAAATTCAAATGCAGCATCTGCTTTATCCTTTGCTGCTTGCAATGGGTCTGATGATTGATCCCAAGCAAAATTTTGTGTTCCGGGACCAAAGGGATCACTCCCTTGACCACAGAATGTATGCCAATAGGCAATAGCAAATTTAAAATGCTCTCGCATGGTTTTACCGGAAACCAATTGATCTGGGTTATAATATTTAAAGGCCAAAGGGTTGTCTGATTCCTTGCCTTCATATTTAATCTCACCGATTCCTTTATAATATTCTTTGTTTCCTATAATTGCCATTATAATTTATTTTGTGTTATACTTTATTTAATATGAGTTCTAATTCTTTTTTCCAGTTGCTGTAAGCTTCCAAATAAGGCGTCTTATCTTTAAAAGGCATAAATGTCATGACGTGATCGTTATCCATAATTATTTTCCCAAATGCTTCAAAATCTCCTTTATATAAATTTGCAGCTCGCGCTGCCCCAATAGCACCTGTGGTATTGTAAATTTCTATTTCCTGTTCTATTAAAGTTGCTACAGTATTTGCAAATATTTCTGAACGAAATAAATTATCATTTCCGGCACGAATGACACTTGGTTTTATACCATCTGATGTCATAATTTCCATACCATATACAAAAGAAAACGCGATACCTTCCAATGCTGCTCTGCACATATGTCCTTTATGATGGTTGTTTAAATTCATATTGACGATTCGTGTCCCTATCTCTTTATTATCGAGCATACGCTCTGCCCCATTTCCAAAAGGAATTAGACATACACCATCCGAACCTACAGGGATTTCGGATGCTAGATTATTCATCTCTTCATACGAATTTAACGATAGATTATTTAATAACCAACGGTATTGAATACCAGCTCCGTTTATACATAACAATTTACCTATTCTTGCATCTTTACCTTTCTTGTAATTTACATGTGCAAAGTTGTTCACTCGAGCGCTTTCTTTTACAGACAAGCTATCAGTAACGGCATAAACAACACCAGATGTGCCACCTGTTGCAGCTACTTCTCCAGGATTAAACACATTTAAGGATAATGCATTGTTTGGTTGGTCACCAGCTCTGTAATAGATAGGTGTGCCCGCAGCCAAACCACTTTCTAATTCACCTTTTTTATCGACTAATGATTGAATACCAAAGGTTTCAACAATGTCTGGCACAAGTTCTGTATCGAAACCATAATATTCCAAAAGAAAATCTGCTACACTATTTTTTTTATAATCCCAGAAAATACCTTCTGATAATCCAGATATTGTTGTGTTTATTGTATTTGAAAACTTGAATGCTATATAATCACCAGGCAACATAAACTTATAAATGCTTTTGTAAATGTCTGGTTCATTTTCTTTTACCCATTTTAATTTTGAAGCTGTAAAATTTGCTGGTGAGTTTAATAGTCGTGATGAACATTTATCGTTACCAATGTCTTCAAAGGCTTTATTTCCAATTTCCACGGCTCTACTATCACACCAGATAATACTTTTACGAAGTGGATTACCATCTTTATCTATTAAAACGAGTCCGTGCATTTGATACGATATTCCAATGCCTTTTATTTGTGTTCTTGAAATGTTATACTGTTTCTTTAAACTTGATATTGCATTACATATATGTTGCCACCAATCATTTGGACTTTGCTCTGCCCATCCATTTTTTTGTGCAAACATGCCCATTTCTTCTTTGGGCTCTTGTACAACACCTAAACTCTTTCCTGATTCAACTTCTACTAAAGCCGCTTTTATGGATGAACTTCCTATATCTAATCCTAAGTAATAATTCATTTATAAATAAACTCTTAATGTTATTTTAATTGTTTTTTAAACGTTTTGGGAATACGATTTATAGATTTTATTTGGGCATTTTTATAATACACTTCTGCTGCTTCAGATTGAATTTGAATACGTCCTTTTGTAAGTGGGACTATCTCGTTATCTGCATTCTTATATTCTGAATTATATAATGCCATAACCACTTTACCGTTTACTACATGTAAACTTGTTCCCTCAAAACAAATAAGTTCAAGCGTATTCCATTCTCCATGGTTATTTTCATTATCAAAACCCTTGTTACAATGGTTTGGTGGAAAACGTTGTAAACTAGAATAAGGTTTTAAGGTATTATTTTTTGAATAGCTAAATTCTTTTTCTCCTACTTTTTTATTTGACGGTATATCTATTAAAACATCCCCTAAACCATAGTAATCTCCTACATCTGTTTCCTGAACCTGAAACTCCTGAGATGCCATCCATACATTCCAAAAGGCAGTATTAGAGCCATGGCAGTGATATAAAATTCCACTATCTCTTTTTCTTAATAATCTTGGCTCCCAAACGTTTTCTCCCCATTTAAATTGTATTTTTAAATGGTAATTTTCATAGGCTTGTTTTGAAGTCAAAGCTCCATAAATTTCTCCTGAAACATACAGTACGTTTTCACCATTTTCATCTTTAAAAGTGAATACATTTTTTGGATCATTGTTTAGACCTAGAGGTTCAGCATTTTTACCATCACTTCTTGGATCTACATTATCCAAATCTCTGACAGTGGCATGAGGTGCTCCGATAAATACATCCCAATATTTGCTTGGGTCACCTTCAAAAAGATTAGTCCAATTTTTATTAGACGGCTTTTTAATCTGTTCCACACCGACTGTCCAAAGTATCGCACCTTTAATTAATTTTTCAAACTTTAGATCCTGATAAATCTCGTTAGTATGCCCCATTCCTGTATAAAATACTCTACCTCCATCAAAATGATGATACCAAGTAATTGGATGGTTTTTGGTATTCATTTTTTTACCTTGATAAGAATCTTCATCTAAAGTGGCCAAAACATTGACATGTCTAGCAACAGGATTTAAAAAATTATACCATTCGTCCCTAAAAACTTCAATTTTATTTAAATGATTAATTGATGGATGCTCACTCGCTTTATCAATATGCAATGTTGCATTTTGTACTTTAGGGTGGTCTTTGAAAGTAGCTCCAATCATTTCTGTAAACCAAGGCCACTCCATTTCGGTATTGGATGCAGCATGAACACCTACAAAACCATTACCATTGGCCATATACTTTTTCAATGCCTTTTTTTGATTCTCGTCAAACAGATCTCCTGAAGTGTTTAAAAACACAAGGACATTATATCGCTTCAAGTTTTCATCGTTAAAGTCATTAGAATCTTCAGAAAATGAAATTTTCCAATTATTCCTTTGTGCTAATTCAGTCATAAATGTAATCCCGGTTGGAATCGATTTATGACGAAAACCTTCTGTTTTTGTAAATATCAGAATGTTAGGATTGCTTTGCTGTGCCTGCACCATGCCTAGCACGATTATTACTAGTAAAAAACAAATTAACTTCTTATGTATCATTTAAAATATTTTGAACAGCAATATAATTTTGTAATTGGTATAATATATCCTGTAGTGTGCTAATTTAAAAATTTTAATAATTATGCCTTTTATTATTTTAGTTTATTACATAAAAAAACAATTTTTTATTTTTTTGTCCTAACCATGATGTAGTTTGACATATTCGCCATTATTAGAAAAGCCACTATCTTTATTAAATTTAAAACTACGAATCCCTATTGGTGTTTCATAAGCATCCACTACTTCATCGTCTTCCTTTAAAAGTGTCAAGACTTTATAGATATAAGGATAAAGTGTGTGTGCCAGCGATTTGGGTTTTCAAGACTTGTTTGAGTTAAAAATGTGAATTTTTCTCCAATAGCGAAAGTTTTTTTTGAAGTTGACGTTTGAACCACCTTTCCATCTTGATCTATAATTTGAGCTTCTAAGGTTATTGTTTTTTCTGTATCGGAGTCGTTTTTAACCTCCGTATTAATAAAGACATCTGCGTTTCTATCACTTATGTTTTCAGCATAAACATATGAATACAATAACTGGAAGAATATTGAAATGTATCGCTTTCATTTATGAAAAATTATTTTAAACTCACATATTAAATTCATTAGGATAAACAATTTATTCAAAATTAATATAACTTAGATAATATATTATCCTGTACTATGCTGAATATAAAAATGAGGTTTATAGGTTTGTACCAATCTTACTTGAAAATAATTCATTAATTTTAGTAAAACCTTACAAGTAATATTAATCAGCACAGCACAGGACGGAACAAATTAATAACTGGGTTATTTTAGTTCTTTAAACTAAACCATATGAATACACTTTAAATTGGTTAAAAATATATTAAATGAAATCCTTTATAAACGACAATTTTCTTTTACAGAGTGACTTTGCAAAAACGCTTTATCATGATTATGCAGAACCACTTCCTATCATAGATTATCACAATCATTTATCACCACAGCAAATTTTAGAAAACACAACTTTTGAAAACATAACGCAAGTTTGGCTTTATAGTGACCACTATAAGTGGCGTGCTATGAGAGCTTATGGCATTAACGAAAAATATATTACTGGAAATGCATCCGATAAGGAAAAATTCTTAAAATGGGCAGAAGTGGTTCCTTACACGCTAAGAAATCCTTTGTATCATTGGACACATTTAGAATTACAACGTTATTTTGGAGTACAAGATTTGTTAACACCAGAAAATGCTGAATACATTTACACTATATCTTCACAAATACTAAAAAAACCTACCCATACTTCTTGCGGATTATTAGAGCAACAAAACGTAGAATCGCTTTGCACAACTGATGACCCAATTGACGATTTAAAATATCACAAACAGATAGCTGAAAGTAATAAAAAAGTAAAGGCTTTCCCTACATTTAGACCAGACAAAGCCTATGCCGTTGAAGACAGTAAGGCTTATACAAGCTACATTAGATCCTTAGAAAAATCCGTTGGTTTTAGTATTACGACCTACGATGATTTATTGACTGCACTAGAAAACAGAATAGACTACTTTGATGCTCATGGTTGTAAACTTTCCGATCATGGGTTGGAACAATTGCATCATTTTTCAAATAAAAAATATAATATTTCAAAATTATTTACTTCTGTTACTAACGGAAAAAATTTATCTAAAGAAGAGGTTCAATTTTTTAGAGCAGAAACCATGCTTTCATTAGGTAAATTTTATCATAATAAAGGATGGACGCAACAATTGCATTTAGGTCCAATTCGTAATAACAATAAACGTTTATTAAAGGAGTTGGGGCCAGATACCGGATTTGATTCTATTGGAGATTTCTCCCAAGCAGTAGGTTTAAGCGGTTTTTTAAATGCTTTAGACAGTACAAATCAGCTTGCTAAAACCATCGTTTATAATTTGAATCCAGCAGATAATGAAGTTGTTGCTACGATGGTTGGTAATTTTAATGATGGTAGTATTAAAGGTAAAGTACAATTTGGTTCTGCATGGTGGTTTTTGGATCAAAAGGATGGTATAGAAAAGCAAATAAATACACTTTCCAATCAAGGTTTATTGAGCTGTTTTGTTGGTATGCTCACAGATTCTCGTAGTTTTTTATCTTTTCCTAGACATGAGTATTTTAGGCGTATTCTTTGCAACCTCCTAGGAAATGATGTTGCAAACGGCGAGCTGCCTAATGATGAAAAACATTTGGGTAAAATTGTAAGCAATATCTGTTATTACAATGCTAAAAACTATTTCAATTTCTAAACACTATTCAATATGAAAACTGTTATTTGGGGAATTATCGGATGTGGTGATGTTACAGAGATAAAAAGTGGACCTGCATTTAATAAAGTTAAAAATTCTAGTTTGTTAGCTGTAATGCGCAGAGACGCAAAAAAGGCCAAAGATTACGCAGAAAGACATGAGGTGCCTTTTTGGTACAGCAATGCTGACGATTTACTTAATAACAAAGCTATAAATGCCATATATATCGCGACACCACCATCTAGTCATCTGGAATATGCCTTAAAAGCGATAAAACGCAATAAGCATGTTTATTTAGAGAAACCAATGGCTTTAAACGCACATGAGGCACAACAAATTTGCGAGGCTCTTAAGTCGAGTAAATCAAAATTAACCGTTGCACATTACAGAAGGCAATTACCAATGTTTCTTAAAGTGAAGCAGCTTATTAATGACGGTGAAATTGGTGAGATTCGCTGTGTAGACTTACGATTATTACAGCCTATAGGAACAGATTTGATAACCGTTACAGAAGATAATTGGCGTACTAACAAAAGTATTTCTGGTGGTGGGTTATTTCATGATTTGGCACCACATCAATTAGACTTAATCTATTATTTTCTAGGTGATTATAAAAACGCTTATGGTTATGCTATTAATCAGAGTAAGACTTACGATGCGGATGATGTTGTAAATGGAATAATTCAACTAAAAAATGGGATACAATGCAGAGGGTTGTGGGCATTTAATGTGAATGATTCTTCGAGAACAGATGAACTAAAACTATATGGAAGTCTGGGAGAAATAAAACTCTCTATTTTCGGAAATGAAATTGAAATCACAAAAAATGGAACTACTAAGGTTTTAAAACTTGAGCATCCAGAACATGTACAGCAGCCTATGATTACCGCAACAGTAAACTATTTTCTTGGAAAACAAGATAATCCGTGTGCTGCTCACGAAGGCTTAAGAATCATGGAACTTATAGATACTTTTAGTGGCTGATAATGTGTAAAACATAATAACCGATTAAAATTTGTGCTATTGATTTAGTAACTAAAACGAACATTACAATACTAGACAAAAAAACATTTAAAAGTGAGTTAGTTAATGAATCACCTGTAAGAATAAACTTAATCGTAGAACATATTGATTATAATGGAGGTCATATACTGACTGCTGCCGTAGTCAAAAAAATAACCATGCATTTCAGAAAGAATAACTCGTAATTCTGCAAAATCCATTCTAGCAACTTTAAGCGTAGTTTCACAGTACAACTTAACAAATTAAAAAGAAGTGATGTTGAGTAGCACAACTTTATTTTAGGCGTTCTTTTTCATATCAATGCTATTAACCCGAATTCTTTAAAAGGTTTTGATTGTATCATAGAAATCAATATTTCTCTTGGTTCAGGAATGAGTTCCTCCCAGATCATTCCTTAACCTTAGCTTTAATATCTGTTCACGAAATTAATGAGGTTATATGCTTATAGAAACAGCAATACGCAGAACTTGGAGTGCATTCTCATATAAACCATGTACAAATTTTTGAAAACAAAGGGGATATATGGGTTGTACTAATCCACATCCTCAGGGTCAAATTTGTGTACTACAATCTATTCCAGAATTAGTTTTAAAAAAGAAGGTTTAACAACAAAAAATATTGGGGTACCAATAACAAGAGTTTGTTATCATGTTTATTTTAGTAGCTATTTATACTGTTTTCAGGAAATAATAACAACTGCATAAATTGTGGATATATTAACTACCTGCAGTCACAGCAAAGAGTCATCTTTAATCACTTTAACAAAACTACAAACCAAATAATCTAGGCAAGAACAATGATATTTCTGGAATAAAACTTATTAGCATCAATACAAGCACCATAATTAACAAAAATGGCAAAAGTGGTTTTATAACCTGAGTCACCGAAACTTTGGCAACACCACTTCCAACAAAGAGTAGTGTGCCGACTGGAGGTGTGCAAATGCCAATACATAAATTCAGTACAATCACTATTCCAAAATGTACAGGATCCATACCTAAAGCTGTTACAACAGGAAGAAATATTGGTGTAAAAATGAGAACAGCTGGAGTCATATCCATGAATGTTCCAATAACTAATAAAATAAGATTAATAGCTAAGAATATTGCGAACTTATTATTTAAAGATTCTAATAAAAAGGTACTAATCATTTCAGGAATGCCTTCAAACGAAAACAACCATGACATTGCCATTGAGGTACAAATCAAAAACATCACAACGGCTGTAGTTTTAGCACTAGACAACAGCACTTCAGGAAATTCTTTCATTTTTATGTCACCGTAGACCAATGACAGTATTGCAGCATAAAGTACCGCAATTACCGAAGCTTCGGTAGCCGTAAAAACACCAGCTACAACACCTCCAACTACGATTACCAATAATAATAAACTAAAAAATGCTTTTCTAAAGAATGTCCAAATTTCAAACAATGTAGCACGCTTACCTCTCGCATAATTTTTGCTAATTGCAATAAA
>ENA-OUOG01003211-OUOG01003211.1-marine-metagenome-genome-assembly--contig:-NODE-3211-length-15690-cov-2.693204_pt1 | contig 15690 bp, 10 predicted proteins | sample MGYA00248635_ERZ508505 | MGnify/ENA primary metagenome ERZ508505 (study PRJEB26176, sample SAMN06267871) | marine metagenome | isolation source: Saanich Inlet, British Columbia, Canada | place: Pacific...
ATCGTGGTCGATGACTCGATTATCATTGCTGAGAATATGCACCGACACTTTAAAATGAAGCGATTACCGTTTAAGCAAGCGGCAATATATGCCATTAATGAAGTGGGTAACCCAACCATTCTTGCAACCTTTACGGTTATTGCAGCGATTCTTCCAATGGCCTTTGTATCTGGAATGATGGGGCCTTATATGAGTCCAATGCCCATTGGCGCTTCAATCGCGATGCTGTTATCGCTATTTGTTGCACTTACCGTAACCCCTTATTTAGGTTATCACTTACTACAAGAAAAAGACACCCAAGAGCATAAAGAAGAAGAGGGACACCAGACAAGCTGGATTTACAAACTCTATAAAAAGATAGAACAGCCCTTACTCGACAACCGCACCAAACGTTGGACAATGCTCGGTCTTACCGTCGTATTACTAATAGGCTCGGTTCTGATGTTCTTTACCCGCTCGGTTGCTGTAAAAATGCTCCCATTCGACAATAAAAACGAATTTCAGGTAGTGATAGATATGCCCGAGGGAACTACCCTAGAGCGCACTGCGGCAGTAACCAAAGAAGTGGCTCAATACCTCGCTACTATACCTGAAGTGGTTGACTATCAAAACTATGTCGGCACTTCAGCCCCAATCACGTTTAACGGGCTCGTTCGCCATTACGATTTGCGTGGCGGAAGCAACATGGCAGATATTCAGGTAAACTTACTGCACAAAGAAGATCGCGATGCTCAAAGTCACGACATTGCACGTCGTGTGCGCGCCGAAGTTCAGCGAATAGGAACTGCATACGGTGCTAATATCAAAATTGTTGAGGTTCCGCCTGGGCCTCCGGTACTCTCTACGCTCGTTGCAGAGATTTATGGTCCAGATTACGAGCAGCAAATTGCTCTTGCACAGCAGGTAAAAACGCTTTTAGAGCAAACAGAAGATGTAGTAGATACGGATTGGATGGTAGAAGCACCTCAAACCGAATACCGCCTCGAGGTTAATGCTGAGAAAGCCATGAGTCACGGAATCGCACCAGCTCAGGTTGTTGGAAATCTAACCTATGTGTTGCGTGAGGTTCCTGTTAGTAATTATTATGATGCCTCGTCTGTAAATCCTATTCCGATAACCTTGGGGCTTAATGACGCCGATAAAGCTTCTTTGGCCGATTTAGGACAACTAGAAGTTAGAGGAACTACTGGCTCAGCTGCGATAAATGATCTAGTAAAAACCACCGAGGTTACGCTAGAAAAAACAATTTACCGCAAGGATCAAAAACGAGTAGTGTATGTTCTTGCAGATATGGCAGGGGCGCTTGAAAGTCCGGTTTACGCCATTCTCGGAATGACCGATAAGTTAAAAGCACTCGAGCTACCCGAAGGATATACTATCGAGGAACGGTACATGGAAACTCCTTCTGATGAGTCTAATTTTACGGTTAAGTGGGATGGAGAGTGGCAAATAACTCTTGAAGTATTTAGAGATTTAGGAGCTGCCTTTTTAGTAGTAATCCTTGTGATTTATATGTTAATTGTAGGCTGGTTCCAAAACTTTAAAACACCGATTGTGATGATGCTAGCTATTCCGCTATCACTTGTCGGAATCGTGCTTGGCCACTGGCTGCTTGGCGCTTTCTTTACCGCAACTTCATTTATTGGAATGATTGCCCTCGCGGGGGTGATGGTTCGAAATTCGGTACTGCTTATCGATTTTATCGAAATCCGTCTGAACGATGGTGTGCCATTAAAGCAAGCAATTATTGATGCCGGGGCTGTACGAACTACACCTATTCTATTAACCACGGGGGCTGTGGTAATTGGAGCTTCGATCATTTTATTTGATCCTATTTTCCAAGGTCTAGCCATCTCGTTAGTTGCTGGTGCTATTGTGTCTACCCTGTTGACCCTTATTGTAGTGCCACTTATCTATTACATCACTGAAAAAGATAAATGGGAATCTAAAAATTAACATCTATGAAATTAATTGTATTAACTGCTGTATCGGCCTACCACAAGGAAATTAAACGACTGTTACAAGACAACAAAATTCCCCAATTCTCGTATCAAAAGGTTACTGGATTTCGTGATAGCACCCTAGAAGGTGTAAGCTCGAACTGGTTTGCCTCGGAAATGAATGAGAGCGATTCTATGCTGTACTTTGCTTTTGTTCCTGACCAGTGCGTAGATCCGCTTTTAGCTGCTGTAGACGCTTTTAATAGGGAACTCAAAGCGCAATCCAAAGTACACTTATTTATATCACCTATAGAAAAACATTCTCAATTATGATTAATAGAGTTATTCGAGCTATTGCAGGAACATTCGTTCTAATTAGCGTGTTATTGGCCGTTTATGTCAATCAAAATTGGCTGTGGTTCACAGGCTTTGTCGGACTCAATTTACTTCAATCTTCTATCACTCGTTGGTGTCTTATGGAAAAGATATTGTATCGATTGGGCCTCAGAGATACTGCTGAGACGTGTTCTAAATAAGAATTTTAGGCTAACAAAAAAGCCCTGCGGATCACGCAGGGCTTTTTTTATGAAGTTAAAATACTTACACGTCCTCTCCCTTAAGCATCTTGTTCCAATATAGATAGGGAAGTCCAAACTTTTTAAGCATCCACAATCGCCAATGTTCTTTTGAAGAGTCAAACACGAGCATTTGTTTAAGCTTAGGATCTGGGGTGAAATTGTTGTCGTAATCGAACTCTGCCAGTACCATTTTTCCGTATCCGGTTACAAGCGGACAAGAAGAGTATCCATTGTAGGATTTATTGCCAATGCTTCCGTCTTTCATCATTTTTTGAATGTTGTCTAGTACAACCGGTACTTGTTTTCTAACGGCAGCACCGGTTTTAGCGGTAGGAACTCCGGCTACGTCGCCAAGTCCGAAGATATTGGCATATTTGGTATGTTGTAAGGTATGTTTATCGACGCTCAGCCAACCGCCTTCATTGGCAAGAGCAGATTCTCGAATAAATTTCGGGGCTGCCTGAGGCGGAGCAAGGTGCAGAAAATCGAAAGGTACAGCTACCCGGCCATCTTCGGTTTTTGTGGCTCCAAAACAATTGTGCTCGTCGAAAGAACACCCTTCTTTTTGACTAAAACAGGCGTGATCTTCAGGAGTCTTGTCGACGAAATACACGATTTTTTTGTCTGCGTCAATTTCGACGGGCGTATTATACGGATGAAACTTGATATTATATCTGCCAATAACCTTCATTAAGGTTTCCCGAATCACGGGTACACCAAAGATTACGGTACCTGGAGTGGCAAACATCAAATTGGTTTTATTGGCCAACCCTTTTTTACGGATATAGTCTGCTGCTAGGTATGCGATCTTTTGAGGAGCACCTCCGCATTTGATAGGAGTGGCAGGCTGTGTGAATATGGCATTACCTCCTTTGAATTCTTGTAACAGCTTCCAAGTGTGTTCTGGGTCAGTATAATTACTGCAAACCACACCGCGTTCTAACGCCTCGGGAAGGCCTTTGATCATACTTGGCTCCATTACAAGCCCTGGCGCTACGATAAGGTATTCGTAGGTGATTGTTCCTGAATTTTTGGTGTCTACTTTGTTATTGTCGGGATCAAAAGAGGCCGCATAGTCTTTAATCCAGGTAACTCCGTCAGGGATGACCGAAGCCATTGGCCGAGCGGTTTTTGAATAGTCAAACGTTCCTGCTCCGACTAGCGTCCAAGCTGGTTGATAATAGTGGGTGTCAGCGGGTTCAATAATTCCGATTGAAATACGCTTATCGAGTTTATGTAGCCTCGCAGCTGCCATAATCCCAGCGGTACCTCCTCCGATGATAAGTACTTGAAATGAAGTTTGCATAGGTTGTTTATTAGTATTGTTTAGGCAACCTTTAAGCTAGAAATAAAAAAGCGATCCTTATGTAACCTTGGTTACATAAGGATCGCTAAACTGATATAAAAACTACTTATTTAGTAGGCATTGTCGATGGACAAACGTAGTTAGTAAGGGGTACGCCAGCTTCTTCTATAGCTTTGAAGCCACCGGTGATATCAATGAAATTATGAACACCTCGGCTTTTTAAAATCGATCCAGCGATCACCGAGCGGTAGCCGCCCGCACAATGCACAAAGAAGGGTTCGTTTTCTGGAAAGTCTCCTAAGTGATGATTTAAGTAATCTAGCGGAGTATTGGTAGCAGTCGGAATGCGATGCGCATAAAATTCAGTGTCTTTGCGAACGTCAAAAACTTTAGCTGTTTCTGCTTCAACTTTCGGTTTTAGAGCCTCGGCAGTTATGGTATCGATTGAATCGAATTCCTTTCCGGCTTCTTTCCACGATTCGAAACCACCTTCTAAGTAACCAAGGGTGTTGTCAAAACCTACACGTGCAAGACGAGTGATGGTTTCTTCTTCTATTCCTTCGGGAGTAACAAGTAAGAGGGGTTGTTCAATATCTGCAATGAGCGCACCGACCCATGGAGCGAAGCTACCGTCTAGACCGATGAAAATAGAGCGCGGAATATGTCCTTTTACAAAATCGTCCTGATGACGAACATCAAGTACTAGCGCTCCAGTTTGATTAGCCACGTCTTCGAAGGCCTCTGGTGATAGTGGGCGTGAACCGCGCTCAAGAACTTCGTCAAAGTGATCGTATCCCTCTTTGTTCATCTTTACGTTAAGAGGAAAATATTGAGGTGGAGGCATGAGCCCATCGGTTACTTCTTTAACAAACTCTTCCTTGGTCATGTCTGCGCGTAGCGCATAGTTCATTTTCTTTTGGTTGCCTAGGGTATCAACTGTTTCTTTCATCATGTTTTTACCGCAGGCCGATCCTGCTCCATGTCCGGGATATACCGTTATATCGTCAGACAGGGGCATGATTTTCGTTCTAAGGCTATCAAAAAGCGTCTCGGCAAGTTGCTCTTGGGTCATATCTGCTGCTTTTTGAGCTAAATCAGGACGTCCAACATCACCTAAAAACAGTGTATCTCCACTGAATATTGCATGGTCTTTACCGTTCTCATCTCTTAAGAGATAGGTGGTCGACTCCATAGTGTGACCCGGAGTATGCAATACTTTTATGATAACGTTTCCTAATTTAAATTCCTGACCGTCAGTAGCAATGATTGCATCAAAACTCGGATTTGCATTTGGGCCGTAAATAATTGGCGCACCAGTTTCTTTCGCAAGGCTCAAGTGCCCACTTACAAAGTCTGCATGGAAATGCGTTTCAAAGATGTATTTGATACGAGCGTTTGCAGCCTTAACTTTTTCGATATAAGGTGCAACCTCGCGTAGTGGATCAATAATAGCAACTTCTCCGTTACTTTCGATATAATAAGCCCCTTGAGCGAGACATCCGGTATAAATTTGTTCAATCTTCATAGTATATTCTTTTAAAGTGCTGACAAAGTTAAGGGGCTGTCCCCTAACTAAGGGTTACCTAAGTTACAAATCGTTTGTTCTCGACTCAAGCGCAATAGTTCTAGATAGGGCGCTTATCTCATCTTCTTTTCCTTTTAACCACAGATGGGCATTGTGCGCCGTGTCAAAAAAGCCTGAATCACCAATCATGGCAACAATTTCACTGCGTTTTAAAATATCTCGGATGGGTCCAATAGGTCCTGAGATTGCGATTTGAATACCGCTAGTTTGCAGTTGTCCAAAAAGTTGTCGAAGCATATGTGCTGCGGTAGAATCGATATAATTAATAGCTTCTACCGATAAAACAAGCCCTTTTATTTGGGGTCCGTGTGCTGCTATTGAGCTGAGTAGTTCTTGCTTGAAATAGTCCTTGTTTCCAAAGTATAACTGGCCGTCAAATCGAAAAAGCATCACTTCGGGGTCTATTTCAACCTCGTTTTCGAATCGTTTGATATTGCGGTAATGCGTAGTGTTTTTCAGTCTTCCGAGTAGTGCGTAGTGGGGTTTAGAGATTCGGTAGAGTAGCAGGGCAAGCGAGATCAGTACACCTATTAAAATTCCTTGGGTGATTCCGACCAGTAATGTAATTAAGAAGGTGATTACCAACACGGCAAATTCGTCTTTACGTTTTTTGAATAGACGAATCGGGTAAGCGGTATCAATAAGTCCAAAAACCGCCACCATGATAATCGCGGCAAGTACCGTTTGGGGCAGGTAATAAAATAAGGGGGTAAGGAATAACAGGGTTAGCCCGACAATTAAGGCACTAAAAATTGAAGCTAGCGGTGTTTGAGCCCCGGCTTGATCATTTACTGCTGTTCGTGAAAAACCACCAGTTACCGGATACGATTGAAATAGCGATCCGAATACGTTAGCGAGTCCTATGGCGATGAGTTCTTGATTGGGCCGGACTTCTTGTAATCCTTTGCGCTCTTCGATTGCTTTAGAAACCGAAATCGCTTCCATAAAAGCAATCAGGGCAAGGGTAAGTGCAATCGGAAAAAGTTCTGAAATGCGACTACTATCAATACTAGGAAGCGAAAGTTTCGGAAGACCGGAGGGTACATCCCTAACAATATTCAGCCCACTTTGATCGAGCTTAAACAGGTAAACAACCACTATCCCTAAAACGGTTACTACAAGAGCGGCTGGTATCTTTGGAAGGTATTTTTTAAATAATTTGATCGTTATTATAGCTCCAATTCCTAAACCAATAGCATAGAGATTTACCTGATCAATAACAGCTATGGTATTGCGAAGCAGTAAATGAATTTGGTTACTATTACTAACCGGAGCGCCCAGTAAATGCTTCAATTGACTAAGACCAATGATTAGTGCCGCCGCTGATGTGAATCCACTAATTACCGGTTTTGAAAGAAAGTTGACCAAAAACCCCATTTTCACTACGCCAAGTAACAACTGAATAGACCCCATAAATAGGGCTAAGAAAATAGCCATTGCCGTGTACTGTTCGATTCCGCTAATGGCGAGTGCGCCAAGGCCTGCCGCCACTAGTAACGAATCCATTGCTACGGGTGCTACGCTTAATTGTCTAGAGGTTCCGAGTAGAGCATAAATGATTTGTGGAATGAGCGACGCATACAAGCCAAACACCGGGGGTAGTCCGGCGAGCATGGCGTAAGCCATTCCCTGCGGAATGAGCATAATACCCACGGTTATCCCTGCCGAGAGGTCTCCAGATAATTGAGATTTTTTATAAGCCGGAAGCCACTCAAGAATAGGAATAAAACGTTTCAAGATGTGCATAAGCTAGAGGTTGATTATTTCTATATGGTTGCGATGCAGCTTAATACGTCCCATTTTTTCTAATTTTTTGAGTAGTCTTGAGATTACCACGCGGGAGCTGTGCAATTCATCGGCAATCTCTTTGTGGGTTTGATGAATGCTATTTTCTCCACTAATTCGCCCTTTTTCTCTAAGGTATTCTTCTAGACGCTCGTCAAGTCGTTCAAAAGCTACTTTCTCGAGGCTGGAAAGCACTTCTTCCATTCGGTTTTGGTAGTTAGCGAATATAAAGCTTCTCCAACCCGGATATTTACCGATCCACTCCTCTAGCTTTTGATTCGGAATCATAATTAGAAGGGTATCCACCTCGGCTATGGCTTTTATGTTACTTTTTTTCTGTTCGGTGCAGCAGGCCATAGACATCGAGCAGGTATTGCCTTGTTCGACATAGTACAAAAGCAATTCCTCGCCATCGTCGTATTCTCTGAGTACTTTAATTGCCCCTGAGATCAGTAGCGGGATACTTTTTATGTATTCACCAGGCCGGATTACTTCGGTCCCTGCTTTTATTTGTCGGTAAGTACCCACTTGATTAATCTCATTTAGAAGCGTAGCTTCAAATAACGATCCGTAAATGGCTTGAAGGTCGGTAAGCATAAGTTGTTTGGATAGGGTTATTTCAAAAATAGATTGAAAACAAGAGCATTCCAAAGATAGGCATAGAAGGTAGGCCGCTTCAGTAACCTGTGTTACATTATCTTTATTCTCGCTATGAAGAACCCTCGAACTAAGATTGTTTTAGTTTGGCTTAAGTGCGATTTGCGCTGGTATGATCACGCACCACTTAAAGCGGCAATTGAATCTGGGTATCCGGTTTTATTATTCTATTGTTTTGAGCCCTCATTGCTTGTAGATCAGCACACTAGTGCGCGCCACTGGAACTTTATTTCGGAAAGTTTAGACGATTTCGATCATTTTTTAACCTCCTTGGATACTAAAATTCTACGCGCTCATTCGGAGGTAATTGAAGCATTGACAGAATTGCTGGTGGAATTTGATATTCAGCAGGTTTTTAGCTACCAAGAAACGGGTATAAAGCTAACCTATGATCGTGATCGTGCAGTTTCAGCATTTTTAAGGCAAAGAGCTATTACTTGGACCGAGTTCTGCTCAAATGGAGTAGAGCGGGGCCTTACACATCGATTGGGTTGGCGAGAGCGTTGGGAGGCATTTATGGCAGAGCCAATTAGTGTTATAGATTGGAATAACGCGGTTCTACTTCCTTGTAAGGTGGTTGACAGCTTGCCGGTATCCAGGGAGTTAAGCCTTTCGATAGATGATACTATAGGTAGGCAAAAAGGAGGGAGGCTAGTTGGTCTAAAGTATTTGAAGAGTTTTTTAAATTATCGTTACCCGCAGTATAACCGACATATTTCAAAGCCAGAGGCTTCTAGGTTTAGTTGCAGCCGATTATCTCCTTACATCGCTTATGGTTGTTTATCTATTCGTGAGATTATGCAAGCAAGTGAATTGGTGGTAGGTTCAAAACGGGCAATAGGATCTTTTCGTTCTAGACTTCGGTGGCAAGCCCATTTCATTCAAAAATTTGAAATGGAAGATCGTATAGAGTTCGAGCCGGTGAACAGAGGCTATCTTTCTTTGGAAAAGCCAATAAACACCGAATTCCTTGAAGCTTGGAAGACGGGTCAAACAGGAGTACCACTAGTAGATGCTTCAATGCGCTGTTTACAACAAACAGGGTATGTAAACTTTCGTATGCGAGCGCTTCTAGTATCTTTTGCTACGCACCATCTGTGGTTGCCTTGGCAGGCCATATCAAGCCACTTGGCTCAGCTTTTTTTGGATTTTGATCCGGGTATTCATTATCCTCAATTACAGATGCAAGCCGGTGAGACGGGAATTAATCAAATTCGAATTTACAATCCACTAACCAACAGTTTAAAACACGATCCGGATGCTATTTTTCTGCGTAAATGGTTGCCTGAACTTGCGCATTTGCCTACGCCGTTTGTGCATCAGCCCGAATTGCTGACTCCAATTGACGAGGTATTCTTTGATTTCAACAGGGGGGTGGACTATCCAGAACCGATTATTGACGTAGATCGTGCTCGAAGGGCAGCAGGCGATCGGCTATATGCGCTACAAAAAGAGTTAGCCGTGCAGACCGAGAGTAAACGGGTGATTGCTACACACACGCTTTCGAATCGTAATCCGTTTAAATAAAAAAAAGGGCCCCGCATGGGGCCCTTTTAGGGAATCAAAACGCGAGGGTTTTGATTATAAGTTTACGCGTAGTGAAGCGTTCCAGGTTCTTCCGAATCCGAACCATACAGAGTTACGAACATCTACACCATTCCAAGTAGTTGCACCACCGTCAGCATGGATGTTAGTGTTAGATTCTGCAATGTATACAGTATCGAAAAGGTTATTGATGTTAATTCTGAAGCTAGCATCGTTTCCGAATAGATCGAAACGAGCTGTTGCGCCAAGATCAACTAAACCGTATGATGGAAGCTGTACAGCACCTTTGTTGTTTGGTGATAGGAAATCTGAATCTACAATTGAATAGTCAGCGTATAGTCCATCAATGAAACGGTAACTAAGGTCAAAAGAAAAATCTCCAACGGTGTACTGAGCCTCAGTGTAGGTAGTAAACTGAGCAGCATCACCCACTTTTGCATCTTTTACATAGATAGTTCCTTCTCCAACTAAGTTGTTGTTGTCATCAAACACTTCAGAAGTAAAGTCCTTAGTATATCTCCAGTTACCTGCAGAAAGCATACCTTTTAGTCTAAGTGCTGAAGAAGCATAGTAGGTAGCCTCGATTTCAAGACCTTCGTGAAGAACGTCAACATCTTTAAATTGAGCAGTACCATCGATACCTCCATCGAGGGTAAATCCACGAGAGATGAAACGATTACCCCATGTAGTAGAGTATAAGTTTACGTTTGCTTTGAAATTAGATGAAGTGTACCCGTAACCTAACTCAACAGAAGTGATTTCTTCGTTTTGTAAATCAGGGTTAATGTTGTTAGCAAATCCTGGGAATACAGCATCAAATAATGGCTGACGGCTGATATAACCTGCATTGAAGAATACATTGTTTGCCTCATCAAAGTTGTAGTTTGCACCTCCTTTAACGTATCCTCCAGGAGAATCGTTTTTAGAAGATTCTGGGTTACCTACTTGATCGAAGTAATCTAAACGCTGATACTGCTGGTTAGAGATACCACCTTGAAGTACTGCAGTGAAAATACCTTCATTGTTGTATTCAACAAGTCCGTTAACACCAGCCCACTTTACAACACCGATGTTGTAGTAGTCAATTTTAGCTCCACGGATACCTGTATTGCGGAATGGATCAGCAGCTACAGTAGTCTCAATGATTTGACCGGCAGAGTTTTTATTACCTGTAGAGTAGTAGGCATCAAGACCTAGTAGATCATTGAGTACTCTGTAGTGATATCCAGTATAGCTTCTAAGGTCAACACCTAAAGAGTAACGGAAATCACCTGATTGAATGTCAAGGTTTGAGATCGCTCCAACCCAGTCATGTGAGTTCATTGAAGAACGACGGATTAAGATTTCACGACTAACACCATCGTTACGGAAACCGTTAGATCCGATTAGGTCTCCAGTGTAACCAGAGATTGCACCGCTATAAGGTTGTGCATTTGCACGGTTTACGGCAACTACTGCGTCGTAGTTAATATACCCATTAGGTAAACGAGTACCGCGGCCTTCTTCTACATAGTGCTGATAAAGGTCTTTTCTAAATGGGAACATGTCGATGTCTGCATCGCGGAAGTTGTTACCACGTGCTCCAGTTCCACCACCACGACCTGCAGAGGCGTAGAATGAAGTGTTTAACTGAACGTTTTCAGAGATATTCCAGTCCCAGTTAAGGGTAGCTAGAGGCTTGTTGTAGAAGTTTCTACGAATATTGTACTCTTCTCCGTTTAAGATACCGTTATCGGTATTCCAACGTCTGTCAATGCCTTCTTCTCCGAAATACTCGTAGTCACGGATAGAGACCCAAGTAGATCTTTGGTGGTGCCATTGACCTGCACCTAGGATAGATAGGTTAAGTGCGTGGTCAGAACCTTCTGGAGCATAACCAAGCGCAGCGAAGTATGTCCATCCCTCACCTTGAGTTCCGTAAACATAACCGTCACCTTTCCAGTAGGTAAGAAGTACAGATGAAGCCCATCCGTTATCATTCTTTCCGCTGTTGTAAGCTGCAGTGGTTTTGGTGTAACCATCGTTACCAAGTACTTGAGTAAACGATCCACCTTGTTGCTTTTCAGCAGTTTTAGTGAAGATAGAAACAGTACCACCAACCGAAGGAACAGCTAATCTTGAAGCACCAAGACCTCTTTGAATTTGAATACCAGAAGCAACATCAGTCAGACCTTGCCAGTTTGACCAATAAACCCATCCGTTTTCCATATCGTTAACCGGCTGACCGTTGATAAGGAATGAAGTGTTTCTTTGATCAAATCCTCTTAGGCTGATACGGCTGTCTCCGTAACCACCACCTGTTTTGGTAGCGTAGACCCCTGGAGTAGAGTTCATAATTTCAGGAAACTCAAGGTTACCTACTTTTAAAGAGATGTCTTTTGCAGTTACTGTCGAAACGGCAACTGGTGTAACACGCTCTTTAGCAACGTCAATCACTCTTGAAGAAACAACAACTTCTTCAAGTTCGGTAGTTAACATTGTGTCAACTTCTTGTTGTGCTTGCGCAACTGCAAAAGATGCAGTAAAAATGGCTAGCAACGAAAAGAATTTTTTCATGTTAGAAAAGTTTAGATTTAAGTTTATGTCGCGAAATTATAAAGTATTCCAATACCGTAGTGTAAACTAAACTTTAAGATTTCTCTAACACTTTAGAATACTGAAGTTGTGATAGCTTGTTCAATTGTGCTGAGGTATTGTAAACAGTAGTGTTAAGGAGCTTAATACTCCTTTAAATAGCTGTTTAAATTTTAACATAAAAAATTAAACAAATTTTGTTTTTTGAAGGCTATAATCTGCTAACTCGAACATAGTCTACCTCCATAACTGCTGGTTCAAAGTTTTCAGGAACAGCCCCTCCGAGTGTTCCGCCAACAGCAATATTGAGTAGAAGGTAATGCGGATTATCATAAGGTTTAGCCTCATCATTAGGAGCTGTGTAAAATACTTCGTTGTCAAAAAGAAGCGTGATTTCTTCAGGTGACCAGATTAATGAGTACAAGTGGAAGTCGTCGTACGAATTCGGTATTTCTTTCGTGGCTCCTTCGTGATTATATTCTTTAGTAGTGGTGTCTCCCCAGTGAAGGTGTCCAATAAGGTTGTTCTTATTCCAGCCGTTTTGTTCCATGATGTCGATCTCTCCACACATCGGCCATCCTGCATTTCCTTTACTGTCACCGAAAAAGTTGCCAGTCTCGTTTACATTGCTTCCTAATGTCCAAATTGCCGGCCATGTACCTGCTGTTTGAGGAAGTTTCGCACGCACGTCAATGCGACCATACTTGAAATCGAATTTCGAATTGAGTCGGGCCGATGTGTACTCTTTAGTGCTGCCGTTAACCGTGTAGTTTTCTTTTCGAGCAATAATCTTAAGTGTTCCGTCAGACACATAAGTCGTTTTCTCATCATCAATGTAGTGTTGGAGCTCGTTGTTGTACCATCCTCCATTTTCTGGTGGAACGATTTGATGGTGCCATTTTTCGGTATCTGGTCTTCCGCTGTAGTCAAATTCGTCTGCCCAGATAGTTTTTGATCCGATGGTGTTACATGCAGATAAGGTTAGTGCGGTAATTGCTAGTGAGAGTGTTTTTTTCATAGCCTGAAAAATATAAAAAAAAACCGACTCACTCTCGTGAATCGGTTTCTTGATTGCTTTGCGGTCTGGACGGGACTCGAACCCGCGACCCCCTGCGTGACAGGCAGGTATTCTAACCAACTGAACTACCAGACCAGATAGTCTTGTGCTTACAAAGCGGGGGCAAATATAATCTTTTTTAATGCTTGTCCAAAAAAGGAATAAAAAAAAGCAGCGAGAAGCTGCTTTTTATTTTTCTCAGATCCTGAAATCTTATAATGCAGCGTCAATCGCAGCGGCGTAAACGTTTTTGGCGGCAACACCCACTTGACGATTTACAATCTCTCCGCCCTTAAAGACAAGAACGGTAGGGATGTTTCGAACGCCATATTTTGCAGCGAACTGCTGGTGGTTGTCAACATCTACCTTACCAACAATTGCTTTGCCTTCATATTCGGTAGATAATTCGTCAATGATTGGACCAACCATTCTACAAGGACCACACCAAGCAGCCCAAAAGTCAACAACTACGGGTTTATCTGATTTAAGAACTACTTCTTCGAAAGTTGCGTCAGTTATTTCTAGTGCCATAATCAAAATTTAAAATGCAAAGTTAACGATTTATAACGAGTTGTATTTATTGTAATTGATAGGGGATTCTTTCAGAATCTAAAAAATCGAGCAGCGATTCATTTATATGTACCTTTTCTTTTCTGCTCTTGAGAATAAGTGAAAAATCAGCGTCGTGCAGGGTTATCGAAAGCGGCTTAGTTCCTTTGAAATGTTTGAGTTCAGCGTGAATGGAATCGATGGTTTCGTTCGATAATTCACTTGCCTTAAGGTGTAGGGTAATTTTTTTCGACAACTGTTCGATAATATCCTGTAGTATCCGAACCTCATTAAATTGTATTCGAGGCTCGCCACGAGTTCCTGAATCTCCTATTGGGTAGCCTTCTCGTACTAGCAATCTAAGGTGTAAGAAATTCTGCTCCTTGAAGAAGTGCTCAAATTTTAAAAATTCTTCAGAAAACACTCTAAATTCATACGACCCGCTATAGTCTTCAAGTGTAAATGTGCCCCAACGTTTACCGTTTTTGGAGATGCGTGATTCTGCTGCGGTTACCACTCCTCCAAGGGTAAGTTCTTTTCCGATGTATGGGCTCAAGTCTTGGTTGAGTTGAGCAACTTCATTTTTGGCAAAATGCTGTAAGGCTTTTTTAAAATCGTCTAGCGGATGTCCGGTCAGGTATAATCCTACCACTTCTTTCTCTTTGCGGAGTAATTCCATGGTTGGCCAGGGTTCGCACTGGGGTATTTCGGGTGCTACTATTTGGGAGATAGGGTCCTCTGCAAAAAGGCTTACTTGAGCCGCATTTTCATTTTCTTTGAAGCGAACAGCGGATCTGATGATTTTTTCTAAATAACTGATGCCATCGGGTGTTTCTTGAAAATATTGACTTCGATGGGCTCCAAAAGAGTCAAAAGCTCCCGCTAAGCACAAGTTTTCAAACGTCCTTTTATTAGCTGACCTGAGGTCGATTCGCTTTGCTAGCTCAAATACGGATTGGTAATTGCCTTCTTCTTTTCTTTCATCAACGATAGTGTCAACGGCATTTTTTCCGACCCCTTTTATTGCACCCATTCCAAAACGGATAGCGTTTTGTGCATTTACGCTGAATTTGTAAAAAGATTCGTTAATGTCGGGTCCGAGTACCGGTATTCCCATACGTTTAGCCTCTTCCATGAATAGGGTGACTTGATCCAGCTGGTTCATGTTGTTTGAAAGCACTGCAGCCATATATTCAGCTGGGTAGTGTGCTTTCAAATAAGCTGTTTGGTAAGCGATATAGGCATAGCAGGTCGAATGGCTTTTGTTAAAGGCGTAGCTAGCAAATGCTTCCCAGTCTTTATAGATTTTTTCAAGAACTTCCTGCGGATGTCCTTTTTGAATTCCTCCATTGATGAATTTTGGGCGTAGTTCATCAATCAAATCCTTTTTCTTTTTACCCATGGCCTTTCGAAGGACATCAGCTTCGCCTTTGGTGAATCCGCCTAGTTTTTGTGACAACAGCATCACCTGCTCTTGATATACCGTAATTCCGTAGGTGTTCTCGAGATACTCTTTCATCTCGGGAAGGTCGTAGGTGATCGGCTCCTTTCCGTGTTTACGTGCAATAAAACTAGGAATATACTCTAGCGGACCAGGCCGGTACAGTGCATTCATAGCAATAAGGTCGTCAAAGCTAGTGGGCTTTAATTCTTTCAGGTATTTCTGCATCCCCCTAGATTCGTACTGAAAAATACCTATCGTATCGCCGCGCTGAAAAAGCTCGTAAGTCAGTGGGTCTTCTAACGAAAATTCATCCGGATTGAGATCTTCGCCGGTACGAGCCTTGATTATTTTTAGGGTATCCTTGATAAGGGTGAGCGTTTTGAGACCCAAAAAATCCATTTTTAGTAGGCCGGCACTTTCTACTACGGAGTTGTCGAATTGGGTTACCCACATCTCGGCGTCCTTCGCGGTAGCTACCGGGACAAAGTCGGTAATATCGCCCGGGGTAATAATAACGCCACAGGCATGTATTCCTGTATTTCTTACGGTACCTTCTAGACGTTTGGCCAGTTTAAGTGTTGTGCCTGCTTCGGTTGAACTCTGGGCGATTTCTTGTAATTCCTGGATTTTTTGAGCCTCCTCGCTACGGTATTGCTGTTGAAGTGACTTT
>ENA-OUOG01003215-OUOG01003215.1-marine-metagenome-genome-assembly--contig:-NODE-3215-length-15677-cov-4.206603_pt1 | contig 15677 bp, 15 predicted proteins | sample MGYA00248635_ERZ508505 | MGnify/ENA primary metagenome ERZ508505 (study PRJEB26176, sample SAMN06267871) | marine metagenome | isolation source: Saanich Inlet, British Columbia, Canada | place: Pacific...
TCAACGCCGACCTATACGGCCTTTCGAGCCCAGGATCGAACGGCGTACCCGTTTTAATTGACACAACCGATGCCCTGAAAATTACCGTAACCATAAAAGACTTGCAGCCTTCAAGCGCCACCACCATATGGCCCGCGCAAAACCTAATTAATGATACCTCAGAACTCATACTTACAGGAAGTGAAGGCCTCCAACTCGATTTCGGAATCATTAAATCAGGAACCGTTGTTACGAATATCATATCCACCATTGAGGACAGTATTAAATTCCAGTACATCATTCCAAATTCCGTACTGAATGGAATACCCTTTTCCATCGTTGAAGCACTCCCCCCTGCTCCAGCCGGAGGCGTGAGCACCACTTCGAATACCTATGATTTTAGCGGCTGCGAATTAGATATGACCGGTACTGATGGAACTAAATTCAACACCATTTCTACCATCACCCTCTGTCGAATCGACTCCACAGGGCAAATTGTTACCCTCTCCACTGAAGATAGCATCATCGTAGAAATTGAGATGCGCGACCTCATTATCGACTATGGTCGAGGAAACCTCGGATCCGATTCAGTAGATATAGGTCCAGAACTCACCACCCTTGAAGGCCTCAGTAATATAATAGACGGATCCGTCGAGCTTGCTGAAGCAAAGGCTTCCTTTGAAATTGAAAATAAAATAGGGGCTGGAGCACAGTTCGATTTAAATTCAATAAAAGGAACCAATACACGGACCAACGTAAATGTGAGTCTCGATTTCAGCTCCTCGGGCAATTCTCTAGTTGTTAATCCTGCAGCAGAAGTTCCTATCGGAACGATCATCCCTGAGTACGCCGAATTAGAATTAAATGAAACCAATTCCAATGTTGCTGCATTCTTATCCAATTTACCCGACGAAATTGAATTTATTGGTAAAGCCTACCTCAACCCAAACGGTCCGCACATTGGCTTCATGTACTACGATCACCCGCTGCGCGCTTTTCTAAACCTGGAAGTGCCGCTCCATCTTTCAACGACCGGACTTACACTAGCCGACACAAGCGATTTTGACATCGGTGATTCCGACGAGTGGGATCAAATACAAGGAGGCTCTTTGAAATTACTTGCTGAAAACGGATTCCCGTTTACCGCCGTAGCGAGCCTCAATTTACTCGACGTCGATGGCAACGTTATCGATCAAATTATTTTCGAAGAAGTGATTTCTTCCGGTAACTACGACCCATTACAAGAGCGCGTTGTAAATACCGTCAAAAGCGAGATCGTTATTCCATTGACTCCGGAACGACTCGAATCCATAAAAAATGCTACGCGCGGCAGCTTTAAAGTCATCTTCGATACGGCGAATCAACCCGATCTAGTCAAAATTTATTCTGATTATGAAATGGGACTCAAATTAATTGGAGACTTCACTTATAGACTCAATAATTAATGAGACTAATTACTCTTCTACTCTGCTTGTCGCTGACTGTTGCCAACGGTCAAATTATCCAAACCGGATTGTGGGATACCAATACAAGTTCTAACCGAACCGTTAGCCTACATTATTCCTACGCACTGGGATCCGCATCTATTCCGTTTTCCGCGCAGCGAAAAGTATTATTTGATGATTTCCTCGATGATGCCGATAAAGAACTCTTCTTATCGAAAAGTCAAAAGAACAATCGCAGCGCACTGAACGATTTATTTGAGTTTAATTACACCTACACCCTTGAAGGAGCTAAAGCAGAACGACGTGCCTTCGGAATCCACTACAACAGTTTACGAGCGGTCAATTATTCCGAAAACACACTCAAACTAGCTCTGTATGGTAATGCGCCCTACGCCGGAGAAACACTTGACCTAGCGCCCACAGCATGGTGGCGAATTCAGTATTTCGAGCTGTTCTATACTTGGGGTTTCGACAACGACCGCTGGAGCTACAACCTAACAGGAGAAGTGCTTATCGGACTCAACGAACAGCGCTTTCAAGCCGATAGGCTTAATTGGTTCACACCCGAATCAGGAGAATACATCGAACTCGACACCAAAGCTCAAGGATCCTTAACAGATACCTCCGCATCTCGAAATTCAATCAACGGCGTGGGCTTGGGAGTTGGCGTTAGCGGCGAATACCGCGGCGATAAATGGACCTTCCGCGGAGCACTTGAAGATTTCGGCTTCATAAACTGGAACAACAAAACGAACACCTTTGACGTCGATACCCTCTACAATTACGAAGGGCTTTATGTCGACAACCTATTCGACGTTCAAGAGAACTTTTTCAATGATGCCATCGACAGTTTAGGACAAGCGTATTTTGCCGGCGAAGAAGGTAGTAGGCTCGGAATTACCCCTTTCCTTCTTAGAGGTGAAGCAATTACTCAACTCAATAGCAAAACTCAGTTGCATTTAGGGGTTCAATATCGATACCTCATTTTTAATCTTCCCCTCTTCTATGCTCGGGCCGATTTCCAATTGAACCAAAACCATCGCTTGAGTCCGTCCGTTCATTACGGAGGATATAATCGCTTGGGGATATCACTGGACTACGGACTTACAATGAACGATTTCACTGCTTTAGTTCAAATAGGTAACCTGAATTCGTGGGTGGCTCCAGATTTAAGTTATGGAATACACCTCGGCCTTGGAATTAGCAAAAGATGGTAAAATGATCGAACAACTTCCCAAAATAAAGAATACCGACTCCAACGCCTTTTTCCTTTTAGCAGGACCCTGCGCTATTGAAGGAGAAGATATGGCGCTTCGTATTGCCGAACAGGTCGTAAGCATCACGGATAAACTTCGTATACCGTATGTTTTTAAAGGATCGTACCGCAAAGCAAACCGCTCGCGTATCGATAGCTTCACGGGCATCGGCGACGAAAAAGCATTGCGCATTCTTCGAAAAGTAGGCGAGACTTTTGATATCCCAACGGTGACCGATTACCATTCTGCTGCTGAAGCCGATATGGCCGCCGAATTTGTCGATATCCTTCAAGTACCCGCTTTCTTATGCCGTCAAACCGATATCGTGGTGGCCGGAGCCAAAACCGGGAAATTCTTAAACATCAAAAAAGGTCAATTCCTTTCTCCTGAAGCAATGAAGTTCACCGCTCAAAAAGCGGTTGACTCTGGAAACAACAAAGTCATGCTCACCGATCGCGGGGCCTCTTTTGGATACCATGATTTAGTCGTTGACCCGCGCTCCATACCCGAAATGAAAGCATTCGGTTTTCCAGTGGTGATGGATATTACACACAGTCTTCAGCAACCCAACCAAAGCTCTGGCGTTACTGGGGGTAGACCCCAACTCATAGAGTCTATTGGTAAAGCGGCAATTGCCGTGGGTGCAGACGGATTATTCCTTGAAACACACGACCGCGTTCAAGATGCGAAAAGTGATGCGGCCAATATGCTGCCGCTCGATCGTTTAGAAGACCTACTTACAAAGCTTTTACGCGTTCGCGAAGCAGTGCTTTAAGCTTCGTCGTAATCAATAACCGCTTTATCGCTTAAACAGAAAGTGCTGCAGGTTAGAATGAAGCCCTCCTCAATGTCTGCAGCTCCCAAACTTATATTTTTGGAGGTATCGAACGATCCTTCTGTTTGCTTTGCAATACAGGTAGCACAGATTCCACTGGTACAACTATAAGGCGCATCCAATCCAGCATCCGTTACTGCTTCCAATACCGATGATCCGGCCGGAATTAAAACGTTCCGCTCTTCCCCGTTCAAACGAATGGTAGCGTTACAATCTACTCCGCCCGCAGTTTCAGCATTGGCGGTTTCGGTCTCCTCTCCGGCATGGCCCGTGGTAAAGAATTCGGTTTTCACGTTCAAGCGAGGAACCAATATCTCGTACAAGTATTCCTGAAGATCTTCAATCATTTCACCCGGACCACAAAGCATGTACGTCGGAACTACCGGATGCCCTGGGTATCCCAAGTTGTTCTTTACTACCTCGTACAAATTCTCACGCGAAACTCGTCCCGGTTCCCAATGAGTGCAGTTTTGCGGGTTCTCTTCACGCGAAATAAAATGGACTGCTTTAAACAGTTCGTGCTTCGCTTCGAGCGCATCCAACTCATCCTTAAAAATAATATCTGCTTCCGATTTATTCCCGTAAAGCAACAATAACTCCGTCTTTGGCTCATCGACCAACAACGTTTTAATGTGCGACATCAAAGGTGTAATTCCACTACCCGCAGCTACAAATACTACTTTACGCGCCAAATTTTTGTCGGTATCCAAAGTAAAGCGCCCTTCGGGCGGATGAACCATCAAACTATCGCCCACCTTTACTTCACGATTCAAGTATTTCGACATCGTGCCGTTGGGCATTTCTTTTACTGTAATAGTAACCGCCTTTTCATTAGGTGCGCTGCTAAACGAATAATTACGACGTACTTCTTGACCGTTCAAATCGGCCTTGATCGTTAAATACTGTCCAGCCTTGTAGCGGAAATCGCGCTTGCGAAACAAGGGGACTTTAAAACTGATCGATACCGCTTCAGGGGTTTGTCGTTTTACATCAACGACTTTAAGTGACAAGAAATCCATTTAATTCTGAATTATTTTTAACTCGGTACGCCGGTTTCTTTGGCGACCTTCTTCTGTTTCATTTGTAGTAATGGGCTGCTGATCGCCGTATCCGGCATATTCCATCCGAGAGCGTTCAACCCCAGCCTCAACCAAATAGTTCACAACAGCAAGTGCCCGAGCTTTGCTCAATGCCTCATTTGCACTGGCCGATCCTATATTGTCTGTGTGTCCGGAAAGCTCGCATCGGACGGATAGGTTCTGGTTTAAAAACTCCGCCGTACGCTCCAATTCCGGGTAACTACTCTCCCTCAACTCCGAACTACCCGAATCAAAGAATACATTCTTCAATGTGAGCTTTTCACCCGCCTTAATTGGAATCAAGGCAACATCGAGCAGCTCGGCGGTACTCTCCGTAGATTCCGTAAGCTCAAAGTTCTCCGAATAAAATAAGTAGCCCTTCTGGCGAACGTTCAATGCAAAATTCTTTTGGCCAGGCAAACAGGCAAAGTAATAGCCCTGCGAGCCCGTGGTCATTTCTAAATAAGTTTCGCCAGTCTCTAAATCGACAAACTCAATGGTGGCCGACAAAGGCCTTTTTGTAAGCGCATCGGTGATGGTTCCCTTCACATAGGCAATGGGTAAGGCGCGCGTTTTTTCGGGCAAATCGAAGCGATATAAATCGAGCATCCCCCGGCTATCGGCATATCCTTCCCGACTGTAATAGCCCGTTTTACCATCCGGAGCTACAATGAGTCCGTTTTCTTCACGCACCGAGTTTATCGGGTAACCTAAGTTCTGCGGTGTGCTCCACTCCTCTTCATTCTTTTTTCGCGTTACGTATAAATCAAAATCGCCCACCCCGGGGTGACCATCACTCGCGAAATACAACGATTGACCATCCCAATGCATAAAAGGTGTTACTTCATCGTCTTTGGTGTTAATGGAATCGCCCAAATTTATCGGTTCGCCCCAATCGCCGCTTCCTGCGTACACCGATTTCCAGAGATCTTTTCCGCCAAACCCACCCGATCGGTTCGATGTGAAGTAAATAGTAGTACCGTCGGGACTTATACTGGGCTGACTTTCCCAAGCGTCGGTATTAATTGGGTAGCCCAAATTAAACGGTTTGCCCCATTGTCCATTTTCGCGAATGGTCATGTACAAATCACAGCTTCCACGCCCATCTTCACGCTGGCAAGCGGTAAAAACAGCCACGTTCCCGTCGGCACTCAAACAAAGGGCTCCTTCATTTCCGGCCGAATTCACATTCCGATCTAGAGGTTGTGCCATTGCCCAAGATCCTTCTCCTCCCGTGCTTACGTAGAAATCTTCCCGCATATTTCGCCCTTCGGGCTGATTCCGAGTGAAGGTCAACTCATTTCCATCAGCCGTAATCGCCGGGAAATACTCCATGTAGGGTCCGTTAATTTCATCGCCCAAATTCACGGGTGAAAAAGGTACGGCATTCGCTTTGGCGATTTTACCGAATCGGGCATTGGCCAGTTTTTTTTTCGCTTCTTTTTTCCCTCGGTCCGATGCTCCATCCGATTCCAAATACGCTTCCAGATCGTCAATGGCGCCCTCAAAGTTTTCAGAATAAAAAAAGGCGTTTCCCCGGCGGAACAAGGCTAAAAAATAACCGGGCTGAATGGTAAGTGCTTCATCGAAACTTGAAATCGCGGACTCGTAGTTCTTTTGGCGCAAAAAGAGTTCTCCGAGCATTACGTGGGCATCGCGGTAATCGGGATCGCGATCGACGGCTTTCTTGAGTAATTCTTGAGCACGGTCTATATCGCCTTGGGCCATTGCCTCACGGGCGTACTGCATGTCGCGCAGGCTCTGGCGCGATTGTCCGGCCGCGAGGCCGAAAGTGAAAAGAAAACTTAAAACGAATAAGATCCTCATTAAGGAATATTCAAATATTTATGGGTTTGCAGCGATATTTTCCAGCGCGGATGGTCCTTTACGTAGTCAACGATCAAAGGCATCATTTCCGTGCGTCGGTCCCATTCGGGCTGCAAATACAAGGCGCAATCGGGCGATACTTTTGCCGCGTGCTCTTCGGCCCACTTAAAATCGTGCTTGTTATACACCACTACTTTCAATTCCTGTGCCAAAGGATAAAAGGCCTCTTTGGGCGCTTTAAATTTCTTGGGAGAAAACGTAATCCAATCCCACTGGCCCGATACCGGATGCGCCCCAGAGGTTTCTACGTGCGTGCGAATTCCCGCATCTCTCAGTTTGCTCGTCAAAAAATCGAGTGAATGCATAAGGGGTTCGCCACCGGTAATTACGGCGATTTGTGCGCCCGAGGCAATCACCTTTTCAACCATGCTTTCCGCCTCCACGGCGGGATGCGCATGGATGTCCCAGCTGTCTTTTACATCGCACCAAATACAACCCACGTCGCAACCGCCCAAGCGTAAAAAATACGCAGCCGTTCCCGAATGCGCTCCTTCCCCTTGAACCGTGTAAAAGTCTTCCATTAATGGAATAGCCGTTCCCATAGCGCAAAGATAGCCATATAAAGATTGAGAATAAGTTGAAACGAAGGCGTTTTTATGAAGGAGTGAAAACCTATCTACTTACCGAAACAAACGTATGCTTCCCTTCTCTTGCAATGTGCGGCCATTCGGAGCGGTGGCTTTTATAAGCACGTAATACATTCCATCGGGAGCATTGCCGCCCAGCCAGCCAGAAAATACATCAAAAGATCCCGAGTACGAGAATACTTCGTTTCCCCATCGAGAGTAAATAAGAATTTCGATTTGGTCAATATCTTCGGCAATGGGCATCCATACATCGTTGTTTCCGTCGTCGTTTGGGGTGAAGACGTTGGGGAATAGTCAAGGTATTACCGTGAAAAACGAACACATCGCCCCACAATCGAAGGTTTGCGGCTATTCAATTTTAAAAGCGGAGAACTCAAAGGATGCGATGATTCTGATGAACGACCATCCCCATATTAATGGATGGAGCGATCAATGCAGTATTGAATTACACGAAGTACTTCCGATGAACTAAAGCGTTTTTGCTTTATTCCAGTATACGTCCATTTCGGTAAGTGTCATATCGGAGAGCGACTTCCCTTCTGCCCGAAGGGCATTTTCCATGTATTGAAACCGTTTAATGAACTTCTTATTTGTGCGCTCCAGAGCATCTTCCGGATTCACATCAATAAAGCGGGCGTAATTAATAAGTGAAAACATAAGATCACCGAATTCAGCTTCCGTTTCGGTTTGGTTGCCCGCATCCACCTCAGCTTTAAACTCGTTCATCTCTTCTACTACCTTTTCCCATACCTGGTCGCGGTTGTCCCAATCGAATCCCACTCCCTTCGCCTTATCCTGAATACGGCTCGCTTTCACCAAGGCAGGCAAACTTTTAGGCACTCCTTCAAGCACGGATTTCTTACCCTCTTTGAGCTTTAGCTTTTCCCAGTTCTGCTTTACCTCTTCTTCATCCTGCACCTCAACATCGCCATAAATATGAGGATGCCTGTCGACTAGTTTATCGCAAACAGAATGAAGTACATCGGCCACATCGAAGTCATTGGTCTCCGAACCGATGCGCGAATAGAATACCAAGTGCAGCATTAAATCCCCCAATTCCTTCTTAATTTCGGTCATATCCGCGTCCAAAATAGCGTCCGCCAGTTCGTAGGTCTCTTCAATGGTGAGGTGACGGAGCGATTCCATCGTTTGTTTTTTATCCCAAGGACATTGCTCGCGCAATTCGTCCATAATAGTCAACAAACGGTCGAAGGCTTCTAGTTTCTGTGCACGGGTATTTTCAGGCATCTTATAGTTTTTTCCACTCTTGATAAACGAAATCGGCTAGCTCTTGAACATAGCTAGGGCTAAAATCGAAACGAATCCCGGCACGCTCATATATTTCGCCAATTGTTTTTGTATACCCCAATTCAAGGGCAGCTTTGTAATCGGCCAGCGCCCCTTGCGGGTCGATTTTATACCGACGCCAAATCGCAATTGCTCCCAATTGAGCCATTCCGTATTCGATGTAGTAAAAAGGTACCTCAAACAGATGCAGCTGACTTTGCCATTGAACGGCTTTTATCTCTTCCAAGCCGGTCCAATCGACCGATCCAGTACTCTGACGAGCACGAATACTTTCCCACGCAGCACGGCGCTCCTCTTGACTGTGTTCATTCGTGTAAATCCAATGCTGGAAGGCGTCAATCGTGGCAATCCAAGGCAATACCTCTAATACTTTCTCGAGGTGCTCTTTCTTCGCTCTTTTCGTTTCACTTTCATCATCGAAAAGCAAGTCCCAGTGTTCCATGCTAATGAGCTCCATTGACATCGATGCCAATTCGGCTACTTCAGAAGGCGTGCGTTGAAACTCCTTCATATCAAAGTCGCGCGTCACAAAGCTATGCACTGCATGTCCGCCTTCGTGAATCAGTGTAACGAAATCGCGTAAAACACCTGCGGCATTCATAAAAATAAAAGGTACCCCCGTTTCGTAGAGCGGGTAATTGTATCCCCCCGGGGCCTTTCCTTTTCTAGATTCTAAATCGAGGTGTCCCATTTGGTCCATGGTCAACAGACAGTCGGCAAAAAAAGGATCTGCGGCATTAAAAACACGCACTGCTTTATCCAAAAGATCTTGAGCCGATCCGTCAAAAACTTTTAAAGGTGATCTTCCTCCGGGATCTACTTGGTTATCCCACGGACGCAAGGTATCGACTCCCAGTTTCTCAATCCGCTCGTCATCGAACGACTTCACTATAGGAACAATGGCCGAAGCGATACTCGCGTGGAAATCGACGCAATCGTCCACTGAATAATCGAACCTGCCCAAATCTTTAAACTTGAAATCGCGGTAATTATCGAAACCTGCATTTTTCGCCACTTCTTGTCGCTTGGCAATAAGTCGGTCGAATAGATCATTCAGCTCCGAACTTTTCGACCCGCGCTCGTTTTGAATTTTTCGATAAATCTCCTCGCGGAGCGATCGGTCATTTTCGCGAAGCATAACACCTGCTTGTTGCAAGGTCAATTGTTCGCCTTTCCAATCGACAGACATTTGTCCGGTGATAGAACCGTATTCCTGCGCCAGTTCTGCGAGTTCCGTATTCAATGGGATGTTTTCCTCGTGGAAAAGTTCAATCTGGCTCTTAATGCTCCTCAGATAAATCCGATAGGTCTCTTTATCGAGTTTTTCGAAATAAGGCGATTGGGTGAGTTTTAAATTGAGCGCGTGCTCCAGGGGTGCTACCTTCGGTAGGATCTCCCCGATCATTTTTTTATACGCAGCAGTCGCTTCCTCGCTACCCGTATCTCGACTCACGTGAATATAACGCCAGCCGAGCTCTTCGGCTAATGCCGACTCGAGTTCACTGCGATCGCGCATCCATAATTCGAGCTCCTTAACGGAGTTAAGTTCTCTCTTTTCAAGCGCATCAAAATAGGGTTCCAATAACCCCCAATCGTCTAAATCAATATTCGAACTGAGGAACTTTCGAACCGCCGGTTTTAAATCGAGCATATTTATTCCTCTTCTTCCTTCGACGATTCTTTTACTTCCGGAGCGTTTTCTGGCTCTTCTTCAACTTCAACAAGCAAACCCTTCTCTTCGAGCGTGTTGTACCATTGAATCACCTTTTTGATATCCGATGAGTAAACGCGATCGGCATCGTATTCGGGCAATACTTCGGCAAAATAGGCTTCTAATTTTGCTCCGCTTTCTTTATGCTTTACGGGTGTTAAGCCACCTTCTTTTTCCTTAAGAACACTGAAAATTTCGTGAAGTGGCTTTTCCTCAGTATGCGTGTAGATTGCAATGTCGCTCAATGTTGAAATGTTCTGTGCAGAGCTAATAGGCATTCTTTTGCCATCCATTAGCGATTCAACGATAACGCCATTTCTAGATTGCGCTACCAATTTGTACAATCCCGGTTTTCCGGCAATCGATAAGATTCCTTCTAAATTGATCATTCTTTCTCTTCTGTATTTGAATTTTCTTCCCAGCCTTTTACTACGTCTTCAATAGGCTGATCAATAACAGCCATAATACTGCGCACGTCTTGAGCTCTTTCACCTCGAGGATAATCGAGCAAATACTTCGTATAACACTTCTTTGCGTATTCGATATACCCTATGTTATTCTCAAAAACGAAACCCTGATAAAACAGGGCATCGGGCACCAAATCGTGACCCGGATATTGTTTTTGCAGTCGATTGAATAATTGGATCGATTTCCAATACTCTTCAATGCCCATAGCTACCTCGGCTGCTTTAAACAAATACTCACCGCATTGAATGCTATCGTTAGGAAGGCTATCGACATAGGCTACGTAAAGTGAAATCATTTTCTCGCCTTCTTGTGTATCGATAACTCCTGACGTATCCGAAAATAGTTTCGCCTCTTGTTGTTCCAATAATGACGGTGCCTTTTGCCCTAGTGACTGGCAAGATAAAACGGTGAATGCGGCGATAAGTGCCAATAAAGTTGTCTTCATCATTTTATTACAGAGCCTTTCGGTGAAAAGATTTTCATTTTATAATCGGCGTGAATTTTTCCTTTGGAAATATTCGTCATACGCCCTTTCAACATTCTCCGTCGTATGGGACTCACTCGATCGGTAAATACAACGCCATAAACGTGATCGTATTCATGCTGAAGTACTCGGGCCGCTAAGCCTGAATAAGTTTCTTCGTACTCTTTAAAATTTTCGTCCTGATAGCGAATGGTAATCGTCTCTTGACGCTCAATATCGATCCGTAAATCGGGAAAGCTAAGGCATCCTTCATTGAAAGCCCATTCCTCTCCTTCTTCATTGAGAATAACCGGGTTTATAAATACTTTCTTGAAATTTTCAAGATCGGGTTCGTCCTCGGCAAAAGGCGAAGCATCTACGATAAAAAGCTTGAGTGATTTTCCGATTTGCGGAGCGGCCAAGCCGACTCCGTGCGCTGCATACATGGTTTCAAACATGTTGTCAATCAACGCTTTCAGCTGCGGATAATCAGGACTAATTTCTTCACCTTCCTGTTGCAAAACAGGATCTCCATATGCTACTATGGGTAAAATCATATTCGGTAACCTTTTTGATCGAGCCAGGACTGTAGTATAATTACGGCGCTGATCTCGTCAACGTTTGCTTTATTTTGTCTCTTCTTTTTACTCATTCCCATTTCCACCATTGCCCGTGAAGCCATTTTGGAAGTAAACCGCTCATCGACTCTTTGTATCGGTACTTCTGGGTGCCGATTCTTCAGTGTTTTTTCGAACTGATCTACTAAAGGCATGCTCTCTGCATCTGAGTTGTCTAAATTTCTCGGATCACCCAAAATGAACTCGGAAACAGACTCTTTCGAGAGGTACTCTTTGACAAAGGCAAATATTTCATTGGGTGCTAGCGTGTTTAAACCCGAAGCGATCATTTGAAGTTCATCAGTGACCGCAATTCCGATTCTTTTTTTTCCCACATCGAAGGCCATTGCTCTTGCCATGGCGCAAAAGTAAGCAATTGAAGCAGCTTATTTACATCACAAATCTTCAATCAACCACTCCATAAGGTTTAAGGCTAATTTATAGTTGTACTTGGCCTGTGGCATATTCATCCCAGCCTTAAAAGATTGACCTTGGTTTTGTACTATTTGAGCGGAAAACATCGCGGCTTCGCCCCACATTATAACTCGACCCTGACCGAATTTTGCGATGCCTCCTTGCGACTGACCCTCCATAAACAATGACTATGTTGACGGTGAAAATTGCCAAGCCGTATCCGGCTGAAGGGAAATCCAATGAGGACCTAATTTTAACACATTGGTATATCGATCCGACAATTCCATAGCCTGACCGGTTAAAGAAATTATGGAATCAACCTTCATTCCGGCTCGGAAGCCATCCGTAACCGGGTTGTTTGAGAGTTCGTTGGTCGCTCGGGTAAATAACTCCATTCCATTTTGAATGGTATCGCCAGCAAATCCATCGTGGAATTCTACTTCAAATGCACTGGCGATCTCGCTCGCCGCGCCGGCAAAAGGCATGTGATCAGCTATTACCCACAATCGGCCACCGCTTTGCACCCATCGCTTTAACGCATTTACTTCATCGAGCGAAAAAGCCGTGAAGGTTGGTCGCCACCAACGCCCTAAATTCCTCTCTGAAATCGCATTAGAAATAACGAGGATATCGATAGTATCTAAACTGGCAATCGAAAATTCTCGTTCGAACGAGCGAACTTGATAGCCATCCTGGCGGAGTAAATTGGCGAACGGGCGGTAACGATTATCAGCCGTGTGAAAATTGTTGTGCGCCGCGTCGATATAGACGGTCGGACCGTCACCTAATTGAAAAAGGGGCTCGAGAATAGGCGGTTGAAAAGTGGTATCCGCAATTTGCTGAGCGTGGAGTGATCCGGCCGTGAGGCCGAAACAAAAAAGAGAGAGGAAAAATGTCTTCATCTAGGGAAATTATCAATTTGAAAGCACATTCTGCTACCTTTGCAGGATGAATGAGCTAAAGTCGAAAGTTGAAGCCGCTTGGGACGATCGATCCCTGCTAGAGAAGCCCGAATACATCAACGCCGTTGAGGAAGTCGTTCGCTTAATTGACGAAGGCACTTTGCGTTGCGCTGAGCCAACAAACGATGGCTGGGTCGTAAATGAATGGGTTAAAAAAGGAGTAGTTCTGTATTTCCCCATCCGCAAGATGGAGAAAATAGAAGTGGGCATTTTCGAGTATCACGATAAAATTCCTTTGAAAACGAACTACGCTGAACTGGGCGTTCGAGTAGTCCCCCATGCGATTGCTCGTCACGGAAGCTACGTTGCACCCGGAGTGATCATGATGCCTTCCTACGTGAACATCGGCGCCTATGTAGATTCGGGAACGATGGTTGATACCTGGGCTACGGTAGGAAGTTGCGCTCAAATTGGAAAAAACGTTCACCTAAGCGGTGGGGTGGGAATTGGTGGGGTGTTAGAACCTCTTCAAGCCGCTCCGGTCATTATTGAGGATAATTGCTTTATCGGTTCGCGCTGTATTGTAGTTGAAGGAGTGCATGTTGAATCGGAAGCCGTTTTGGGCGCAAATGTGGTTTTGACCTCATCGACCCGCATCATCGATGTAACCGGTGACCAACCTATTGAGATTAAAGGCCGTATTCCTAAGAGAAGCGTAGTGATTCCCGGAACCATTCCTAAAGACTTTCCGGCGGGTACTTTTAACGTTCCCTGCGCGTTGATCATTGGAACGCGCAAAGAAAGCACCGATAAAAAAACGAGTTTGAATCAAGTATTGCGGGATTATAATGTGGCCGTTTAATGATCATTGGATTCGATGGCAAACGAGCCGAACATAACGCTTCAGGACTAGGGAATTACAGTCGAGACGTGATTAAGCATTTGGCTACTTTTCACCCTGAAAATAGCTACACGCTCTATTCTCCGAAGCCAGGAACTCTTTTCGAATTCAAGCACCCGTCGCTCAGTCGAAAATATCCAACGACCGTAGTAAATCGACTTGCTAGCAGCCTTTGGCGCAGGAAAGGAATCGTTCATGACTTGCGGAAAGACCAAATTGAATTGTATCATGGACTTTCAAACGAGCTTCCCTCAGGCATTTCCGCCTTCGGCGGGAAAAGTATCGTGACCATTCACGATCTCATTTTCGAGCATTTCCCCGAATACTATTCGGCCATCGATCGAAAAATCTACAAGGAGAAAACCCAAAGTGCGCTGAAAGAAGCCGATGTGTTGATCGCCATCTCGGAACAAACAAAGAGAGACTTAGTAGACATATACGGAGCAGAAAAAAATAAAATCAGGGTGGTTTATCAGAGTTGCCACGCTGCTTTTCAGAAAAAGGTGAAGCCTGAAACGGTTGAACAAATTCGTTTAGGATATCAATTGCCCAAACAATACTTTCTGCAAGTAGGTACACTGGAACCCAGAAAAAACGCGCTCACCTCACTGCGGGCATTAGCACTTCTAGACAAGGAACACCTGGTATTTATCGGTAAAAAAACCGATCACCTAAAAGAACTGGAGGCAGAAATTGAACGGCTCAAATTAGGTCAACGGGTGCATTTCTTAGAAAACGTTCCAGTTTCCTTTCTTCCCGCACTGTATGCTGGAGCCACGGCCAGCCTTTACCCTTCCTATTTCGAAGGTTTCGGAATTCCAATCATTGAGTCGCTTTTCAGCGGAACGCCGGTAATTACCAATAAAGAGGGCTGTTTCGCTGAAGGTGGCGGTAAGCACGCCCTGTACGTCGATGTAAAAGACGCGGAAGCACTTTCCGAAGCAATGAAGCAAATGCTGAACGCTGAGGTCCCAACGGCGTTAATGACGGGTGCTGATGCGCATCTTAGTCAATTTACCGATCGTACGACCACCGAAGAACTCATGAAAGTTTATTCGGATGCGATGAATGCTCATTAAGGAGCGTCCAAAAGCGGGAGTATTTGTACCTTTCTGCCCCGCAAAATCGAACGGATGAAATCCTATTTGGAGTCCCCTATTTTTGATGTTATCCATCGCGCCGCTGAGGCGCTGAACGTAGAAACCTATGTGATTGGTGGATATGTGCGCGACCGACTTTTACAGCGACGTGAACCCAAGGATGTGGATATTGTCGCCGTGGGCAGCGGGATAGAACTGGCCGAAAAAGTCTCCGAACTCCTACCAAGGCACCCGAAGGTGCAAGTATTTAAAAACTTCGGAACGGCGATGCTGCGTCATGAAGACTGGGAAGTTGAATTCGTTGGCGCCCGAAAAGAAAGTTATCGGTCGAATTCGAGAAAGCCCATTGTTGAAAACGGCACCCTTGAGGACGATCAGAACAGACGCGATTTTACGATTAACGCGCTGGCTATCGGACTTAACACAGCGAATTACGGCGAATTAATTGATCCGTTCGGCGGACTAAAAGATTTGGATGAGGGTATTATCAGAACCCCCTTGAATCCGGACGCGACCTACTCCGACGACCCACTTCGCATGATGCGCGGGATTCGTTTTGCTACGCAACTCGGGTTCGCGATTGAAAAGGAATCCTTTGACGCCATCGCTCGAAATGCGCATCGAATTGAAATCATTTCTCAGGAACGAATTACGGATGAGCTCAATAAAATTATGGCGAGTTCTCGACCTTCGGTCGGATGGGTACTTCTCGAAGAAACAGGGCT
>ENA-OUOG01003216-OUOG01003216.1-marine-metagenome-genome-assembly--contig:-NODE-3216-length-15667-cov-4.057216_pt1 | contig 15667 bp, 18 predicted proteins | sample MGYA00248635_ERZ508505 | MGnify/ENA primary metagenome ERZ508505 (study PRJEB26176, sample SAMN06267871) | marine metagenome | isolation source: Saanich Inlet, British Columbia, Canada | place: Pacific...
GATAAATCTGTTGCTTTAATTTCGTCAATTACTAAGGCTGTATTATTACCACCAATACCTAGCACTAATGGCACTCTTCCATTATTAACTTTTATAATACAATCCGTAATGGCTTTCTTTTCTTCTCTAGTTATTGTAGCACTTTCGCCAGTGGTACCACTAATAACTAAGTACTCAAGACCATTGCTAACATTGTATTCTACTAACTTTTCTAAAGCATTAAAATCTACTGATAAATCTTTTTTAAATGGTGTAATTAAAGCAACACCTGTTCCTACAAACTTTGCCATTATATTTTATTTAATACGGTTAAATATTTTTTAAATTCTATCTTAAATATGTCAAAATTATTTGGTGACAAATCTATTATTAAGTCATACAATCTTTCATCCTCATTAGAAATACCAACTTTGAATTTTGCTTGTGACATGGCTGCAATTTGTTTCAATTCGCAATTACTTGCTAAAAAATAACAAATTAAAACATCAAATTTAGTATTTGTAAAATCTATTAAGTCTTGACTTTTTAAAGCGCCTTTCCAACCAAAATGTTTAGGCGTAAAAACCGTATCCCAAAAGTTAGTCTCTGCTTTAGGATTTTCCGAAAATGTTATAAAACGGCATTTGTTAGGTTTTATACCGATTTCCTTTTGCAAAAACAATTCAATTTCAGAATGGTCATTAAACTCTGAATTATTTAAAAGTACACCCACCGAATCAATTTTATTTACGCTCATTGAAACTTTGCGCTCCGCTAATATTCTGTCTATAAATTTTTGATTTGATTTTTCTTTAAATGCTTTTAAAATCATTTATATTTAAACTTTGTACAAATTTAACAAAACTGTGACTGCTTTTTTGTTAACATATCACAAGTTATTAGATGAAAAATAAAGTTCTATTCGTCATTTTTACAGCATTAATGCTAAGCGCCTGTAAACAAGACTATTCTACAACAAAAATAGTAGGAAAACGCAATGCTATTACAGATAGTCTTGCTTCTAAGTCAGAAATTGAAGACTATATTAAGCCATACAGAGCACATGTGAATAGAGATTTAGACAGTATTTTGGCCTATGCCGCCAATACATACTCAAAGTCTGATGGTGACTTAAATACTGCCATTGGTAATTTTATGGCTGATGCTGTTTTTGAGATGTCTAATTCAATATTTAAAAAGCGCACCAAGCATGGTATTGACATGGTTTTATTAAATCATGGAGGCATACGCTCAATTGTAAGCAAAGGTAATATTACGAGTCGCACTGCCTATGAAATTATGCCCTTTGATAATTCAGTATTTGTAACCCCAATGAAAGGTCAACAAATCAAAGAGATGATTACTTATTTGGCAGAAAGAAAACGCGCGCATCCTATTTCAAAATTAAAACTAACTCTTAATGACGACTATACTATTAACGAAGCACTTATAGGTAATAAAGAGATTGATTATGAAAAAACATATTATGTCGCTACAAACGATTACCTCTATAACGGCGGCAGTAATATGCTTTTTTTAAAATCGAAGGATACCGTTTATGATTTAAATTATAAAATAAGAAATCTTCTTATCGATTATTTTAAAAAGATAGACACACTAAAACCAGTTATTGACGATAGATTCACCCAAATTAAAAATAATTAGAAATGAAACGTAGAACATTTTTACAACAAACATCTGCAGCAAGTGCATTAATTGGTTTAGGTGGATTAACACTCTCGTCCTTTGATAGTAAAAGCACTAAGAAGATAACTGTTTTACATACTAATGATGTCCATAGCCATATTGACCCCTTTGGACCAAATGATGGCAGAAATGCTAATAAAGGTGGCGTTGCAAGAAGAGCTTCTTTAATAGAAGCTATAAGAAAGGAAAACCCAAATACTTTATTATTAGATGCAGGAGATATCTTTCAAGGAACACCCTATTTTAACTATTATGGAGGAGAATTAGAATTCAAACTCATGAGTATGCTAAAGTATGATTTAGCAACTATTGGTAACCATGATTTTGACAATGGTATTGATGGGCTTTATGCGCAATTACCAAATGCAAATTTTGAATTTGTATCTGCAAATTATGACTTTAAAAACACTGTCTTAGACACTCATGTAAAACCTTACAAAGTCCTTATTAGAGACGGTATTAAAATTGGAGTATTTGGACTTGGAATAGAACTTGAAGGTTTGGTCGGTAAAAATCTGTACAAAGAAACGGTATATAATTACCCTGTAGAGATTGCTCAGGACATATCGCGAATTTTAAAAGAAGATGAGGCCTGCGATTTGGTTATCTGCCTATCACATTTAGGGTATTATTACAAAAATAATCCCGAAACAATTTCGGATTTAGTATTAGCTAGAAAAACTAAAAACATAGACCTTATTATAGGCGGTCATACGCATACTTTTTTACCAAAACCTACTATTGAAAAAAATTCGGAAGGAAAAAATGTACTTGTGAATCAGGTAGGTTGTTATGGTCTCTACTTAGGACAAGTGGACTTTTATCTAGAGCCTAACAAAGAGAAAAAAGCAGAAGGCGCTACTATAATAGTGTAAGGCTGTAATTAGAATTCTAATTCGTGCCTATTTAATTTTATATCGCTTGTATGCTTCAATTGTGACTGATGATAAAAAAAGCCAAATGCTAATACAAGAAATATAGAATAAATAGCTACTAAATGTGTCATCTCTTTAATATAGAAATAAGCGAGTTGCACCATTTCTGAAAAGAATAGTAGCATAGATCCTACAAAAAATAGCATGGCCTTATTATCTTCTTTATCCATGTAATTTATAAGCGCAACAGATAACAACACCATGATTATGGTATTATATAAAAACTCTGTAATATACTCTGGAGTAGTTAAACTCATTTGAGCAGTCTCCGTAATTAATGTTACACAAAAAATGCCCAATATTGTAAGAATAAGTATAGTAACTGAGAACTGTTTTAAAATTTTTTTGAAACTCATTGTCTTAGAACATAAGATTATCAAAAATATATACGATAACATACAAAGAGAATTCCCTAAATAATATGTTAGATCTAAGTATTCAATAGAGTCTAGGAAAAAATATGCCGAAAGATTTAAAATGTCTGATAAGGAAAAGGCAATTAGAAAATATAAAAATAAAGGTTGTTTTTCATTCTTACCAAAATAATATAAGCCTGTCAGCAATACCAAGAGTGATGTACTAATTATATCACCTAGGAAATCTTTTGTTTGTATTCGAAAAATTATATAAGCAACACTCAGTAACACTAATATAACCTTGAGTATTTTGTTAATTACCATATCATTTTTTGTTAATAGCTGATTCAAACGTATAAAAAAAAATACAATTAAACGAATAAATCTGCTTTTAATCGATAAAAAACAAAAAATATTAAGAAAAATATGACGATATAATTAAATTCTACTCGACTAACTGCAAGAAATCAGCTTCTGAAATAATACTAATTTCCAGTTTTTCGGCCTTTAAAAGCTTGCTCGGCCCGATATTCTCTCCTGCAACCAAATAACTGGTTTTAGATGAAATTGAAGATGAAACTTTTCCTCCATTATCTTCAATTAATTTTTTGAGTTCGGTTCTAGAAACACTTTCAAAAACACCTGAAACTACAAAAGTGTATCCTTTTAATTTTTCTGTCTGGTTCGCCAATTTCTCAGCAGAAATTTCTAATTGTACACCAAAAGACTTTAATCTATCAATCATATTTATATTCCTCTTTAAGGAGAAGAATTCTACAACACTCTCTGCAATTCGCTCTCCTATCTCATCAACACCAGTTAAATCTATAATTGAAGCTGTCATCAAATTATTAATAGATTTGTAATGCTTAGCCAACTTTTTAGCAACTGTTTCTCCAACATATCTAATTCCCAATGCAAAAAGGACACGTTCAAAAGGAATTTGCTTAGAAGCTTCAATACCATTAACTAAATTTTCTGCACTTTTCTGAGCCATACGCTCTAATGGCAATACATCCTCTACATTCAATTCATACAAATCGGAATAGTCATTAATTAATCCACCATTTACTAATAACGCTACAGTTTCTCCTCCTAAACCTTCTATATCCATAGCTTTTCTAGATATATAATGCTGAATACGGCCTATGACTTGAGGTTTACAGCTATTATAATTTGGGCAATAATGTTTAGCTTCTCCATCTGGTCTAACTAAGCTTGTTTCACATTCTGGACATTGTTTAATATATTCAGTAAGTAAAGATTCTGTTGGTCGTTGAGAAAAATCAACTCCAATAATTTTTGGTATAATCTCTCCCCCTTTTTCAACAAAAACGGTATCTCCTAATCTGATATCTAATTTCTCAATTTGATCAGCATTATGCAATGAAGCTCTCTTTACTATTGTACCTGCCAACTGAACAGGCTCGAGATTTGCCACTGGTGTTATGGCACCCGTACGTCCTACCTGATAAGTAATTTCTTTTAAAGTAGTTGTAACCTGCTCTGCTTTAAATTTATAAGCCATCGCCCACCTTGGCGCTTTAGCTGTAAATCCTAATTCTTCTTGTTGGTATAAACTATTAACCTTAACAACAACACCATCAATCTCATAAGGTAGATCATGTCTATGTTTATCCCAATACATTACATAATCTAAAACCTCATCTATAGAATTTACCAACTTTGCTTCACTCGGAACTTTAAAACCCCATGCTCTTGCTTTTTGTAAACCTTCAAACTGAGTCGAAATATTAAGATTATTTCCTTTTATACTATACAATAAACATTCTAATGGGCGTTTTGCGACCTCTGCACTATCTTGTAATTTTAAACTTCCTGAGGCTGTATTTCTTGGATTTCTATAAGGCTCTTCATCGTTGGCAACACGTTGTTCATTCATTTTTAAGAACCCTTCTATAGGTAAAATAATCTCTCCTCTAAGATCAAAACGTTCAGGGTAATCTCCTTTTAGTTGTAATGGTACAGTATTAATTGTCTTAACATTTGCGGTAACCTCATCTCCTTGTACTCCGTCACCTCTAGTAACTGCCCTTATAAGTTTACCTTTTTCGTAAGTTAGATTCATAGAAGCGCCATCATACTTAAGCTCACATGTGTATTGAACAACACCATCTACCATTTTCTTTATTCGAGTCTCCCAATCCAATAAATCTTCTTTTGAATAGGAGTTGTCTAAAGAGTACATTCTAAAATCATGTACTACAGTTTTAAAATTTTTGGTAATTGTCCCGCCTACACGCTGTGTAGGAGAATTGGCATCAAAAAACTCTGGATGTTTTTCTTCCAAAGCCTGAAGCTCTTTGAGTTTTAAATCAAATTCATAATCTGAAATTGTAGGGTTATCAAGAATATAATAGTTATAATTATGATGACGCAATTCTTCCCGAAGTTCCTCTATTTGTTTTTCTGTGCTCATTTATTTAAAACGTATAAAATAGTAATTCTTATAGTCCTTCTTTATTTAACCATTTTGGCATTGGTAATGGCTTATAAGTATTCATTTTTTCTAAAAGACCATCTATTGTATGATCTACTACAACGGCTTCTAAGTTTTCTTGTTTCAAAAACCCCTTCGCAACCATAACTTTGCATTGGTTAATTAAGGCGTCGTAATACCCATTACTATTTAAAATTCCAATGGGTTTGGTATGCAATCCTAGCTGACCCCATGTGGTAATCTCAAAAAACTCATCCATAGTTCCAAAACCGCCTGGTATAATTACAAAAGCATCACTTTTGTCATACATGATTACTTTTCTATCGTGCATATTTTCTGTAACAATAAGCTCTGTTAATTGTTTATTTACAATTTCTTTAGTCTGTAAAAATTTTGGAATCACACCAATAGTTTTACCTCCTCCGTCAATAACTTCTTTTGCAACTGCTCCCATAATTCCTATTTTAGAGCCTCCGTAAACTAAAGTTATATTCTTATCTACGAAGGTTTTACCTAACTGTTTTGATTGTTCCAAAATCACCTTATCATTTCCTTCACTGCTGCCGCAAAATACCGCTATACACTTCATATTATTTTTTATACCACCTAACATTCTATAATTACCGTTTAAATCTTTGCGCAATTCTATTTTTTTAAAATTAGCCTCGACCAAAAGTCCTTTTGTTTCGTTTCCAAGATACTGATTGATTTCAAAATAAAGTTGTCCATTTTCTTTTAAATTATCAACAGCAAAATCAGTAATTCCCTTGTAAAACACTAATGGATTCTCGTCTTTAACAAATAAAGCAAGATGTGGCTCATTGTCTAGGACATTTGGTTTAATTTCTTCTTTTTCTCGGTGTCTGCCGTATCATTAAAAAAAAAAAATTATATCAAATTTTAAATTCTCAAAACAGGTTTTAATTAAGTTTTTGTTTAACACATCCGCACTTATAAAAGTGATTTTTACTGCATTCAATTCTGCATTAGATTTTGCCACTTTCAATGCTTCTTGAGAAACATCCAAAGCATAAACTGCAGCTTTAGGAAAATGCTTCGCTAAAGCAATTGCAATACAACCTGATCCTGTTCCAATATCCAAAATATTTAATGTTGCTTTTTTAGTATTAGATTTTAAAATCCAATCTACCAACTCTTCAGTCTCTTGACGAGGAATTAAGACATTTTCATTGACTTTAAAATTTAAGCCATAAAATTCAGTTTCTCCTAAAATGTACTGAATCGGTTTTTGCTGCTTTAAACCCTCTAGGGTAGAAAAAAAATGATTGTAAGATGCTTTTGAAATCGTGAATTCTGGCTCTAAACTCAATTGAATTCTTGGCATATTTAAGAAATGCTCTAAACACAAAAAGAAAAAACTAGAAACTTCATCTTTCCCGTAAATGATATTTAACTCCTTATGAAAAATGGTTTTTAAATCTAGTGCTTTCAATTCTGTAAATCTTTTAGCATCCAAACAGAACAGGAATAGTGACCAGTATCACCCATTGGAGCATCAATGGATTTAAAGCCTACTTTTCTATATAGTTTTCTAGCATCATCCATATATGGCATGGTTTCTAAATAGCATTTTTCAAAACCAGAAGCTCTAGCAAAAGCCAAGCATTTTTCCATCATTGCGCTACCAATACCTTTACCTCTTACATCTACCATGAAGTACATTTTCTGGAGTTCACAAATATTTCCATCGTAATTATCTAACGGTGAAATTCCGGCACCACCAAAGATTTCATCTCCATTTGTCACTACGTAATAGGATTTTTTCTCTTTATTGTAAGTCTCATACATACAATCTAAAGCCTTATCCTCATATGCGGTTCCTACTTTTGGTACACCATATTCTATTAACACCGAACGAATAGCTTTGGCTATTTTAGTATTGTCTTCTGACTTTATTTCTCGAATAACAATAGTATCTTTACTCACTAAAAAAAATGTTAATTTGAAATTGTTTTAAGGTGATGAAGATACATAATAAACAAGAATTATTTCACAAAATATCAAGATTCAGAACGCAAATAAAAGAATTTAAATAAACAAGAAATTACGCGTAATTTTAAACTTGAATAACCACGAGAAATACATAAAAAGATGCTTGCAAATAGCAAAAAACGGATTAGGCACTACGCGCCCAAACCCCATGGTTGGTGCAGTTATTGTTTGTAACGACTCTATTATTGGTGAAGGCTATACAAGTCCATATGGTGGGTCTCATGCAGAGGTCAATGCCATAGATGCCGTTGTGGACAAAACGCTGCTTCAAAAAAGCACACTTTATGTTACCTTAGAACCTTGCAGTCATTATGGCAAAACGCCACCTTGTAGTGACTTTATATTAAAACACAATATCCCCAAAGTAGTTATAGGCTGTATTGATGATAATCCACACGTGGCAGGAAAGGGTGTTTCTAAGCTTAGAGAATCTGGTTGCAATGTTATTGTTGGTGTATTAGAAGTCGAATGTAAAAAGCACCATAAACGTTTTTTTACTTTTCTAAATAAAAAACGCCCCTATATCATTTTAAAATGGGCAGAAACTAAAGATAGTTTTATTGCTCCAAAAACCAAAAGCGAACAAAAACCTGTATGGATTACCAACACTTACTCCAGACAATTGGTGCACAAATGGCGTGCTGAAGAACAAGCCATTTTGGTTGGTAAAAATACAGTTTTTGAAGATAATCCGAGTTTAACTGTTAGAGATTGGTCAGGTAAAAACCCTATCAGGATAGTGATTGACAGAAATTTAATATTAAATCCAAATTCTTTTCAAGTATTCAATTCAGATTCTTCAACTGTAAAAATTAGCGAGGTTGATATTAATTTTAAAAAACCTCTAGCCAATCAAATTTGTGATTTACTTTATGAGCAAAATATCAATTCTGTAATTATAGAGGGCGGCGGAAAAACACTTCAAACTTTTATAAATGAAAACCTTTGGGATGAAGCGCGGGTTTTTACTGGCCCTACCGTTTTTTCGGAAGGTATAAAAGCACCCAGGCTAAAAGGGAAATTGATTTCCGAAGCAAGTATTTTGCACGACTCACTAAAAATCTATGTTAATGATTAAGGCATTAATCTTCGATTTTGGCGATGTTTTTATCAACCTTGACAAGCAAGGCGCAATGAATAATGCATTAACATTATTTGATCTGGAAACCTTTGAAAACGATATGTTGCAAACCAATATGAAATATGAAATTGGGGGGATTTCAACTACTCAATTTTTAGAATTTTACAATTCTAAATTTCCAGAAACAAGCAAACAAGACATTATAGATGCTTGGAATTACATTATAAAGGATTTCCCGAAATATAGATTCGAATTTCTAAAAAATCTTAAAAAGAATAACGATTATAAGCTTATACTTTTAAGCAATACTAATGCAATGCATATCAATTATATAAAGCAAAATATTGTTTTTTATGAAGCTTTTAAATCGTGTTTTGACGCTTTTTATTTATCTCACGAGATTAATCTAAGAAAACCAAATACCGATATATTTCAATTCGTTATAGAACAGAATAACTTAAACCCAGAAACATGTTTGTTTATAGATGATACCAAAGAAAATACAGACACTGCTGAAAACCTCGGATTTAACATTTGGAATATAAACGAACAAAAAGAGGATGTCGTAAACGTATTTGACATTAAAAAGAACCTATTTTGATTTATTTAGCTCTCAGTATATTATCCTCTACTGGCATTTTTATAATCTTTAAATTATTTAATAGATATAAAATAGATACGCTTCAAGGTATAGTCATTAATTATATTACGGCTTGTATTTGTGGTTTATTTCATAATGACAAAGGTTTTAATCCCGAAGAAATTATATCTTCAAAATGGTTTATTGGCGTCATAGCACTTGGTTTTCTTTTCATTGCTGTCTTTAATGTTATGGCGTTAACCGCTCAAAAAAATGGCCTTTCTGTAGCTTCTGTTGCCAGTAAAATGAGTGTTATTATTCCAATAATATTTGGACTTTATGTTTATAACGAAAGTTTAAATATTCAGAAAATAGTTGGTATTTTAATAGCTTTAATTGCGGTGTATTTAACGTCTATTAAACAGAAAGACACAAGTGTTATAACACAAAACCTATATTTACCTCTTCTTTTGTTTTTTGGTTCGGGAATCATTGATACTTCTATAAATTATTTTGCTCCTGATGATAGAATTCCATTGTTTTCCGCACTAATTTTTGGTGTTGCTTTTATTATTGGCGGCGCTATTTTAATATACAAAGAGCTAAAGCTGCAAAAGAAATTCCAACTCAGAAGTGTTCCGCTTGGTGTTACTCTTGGCTTAGTTAATTATGCATCTATTTACTTTTTGCTTAAAGCCTTACGTGTTGATGACTTAGAAAGCTCAACCATATTTACAGTGAACAATGTTGCTATTGTTGCTGTATCTACCTTAGTTGGTCTATTTGTATTTAGAGAACGGATTTCAATGCGGAATTGGTTAGGAATAACACTAGCATTAATCTCTATTGTTTTAGTTACTTTGGCTTAATGGATATAAAAGACACTTATAAAACCATTCTAAAACCTTCAAAAGAAACTCTTTTTAAGGATAAAAATTCTAAGTTTTATAGTTATGCTTTCCCCATAAAAAATGAAGAAGATGTTAAAATTCGTATAGAAGAATTAAAAAAGATGCATTATTCTGCCCGTCATTGGTGCTATGCTTATCAATTGGGTAGCGAAACATTAAGATATCGTGCAAATGACGATGGTGAACCAAATAACTCAGCAGGCATGCCTATATACGGGCAAATACAATCGTACGAACTTACCAATATATTGGTTGTAGTTGTGCGTTATTTTGGAGGTGTTAAACTAGGTGTTGGTGGTTTAATTAACGCGTATCGTAATGGTGCTCAATTGGCCATAGAAAATGCTGAAATAATTGAAAAGACCATTGATATTCAATTCAAAATGCAATTTGACTACAAAAATATGAGTCGTGTAATGCGAATTTTAAAAGACTACAACGCAGTAATCAATAAACAAACATTAGAGCTTAATTGTGTTATATATACATCTATAAGGAAAAGCAATGCTAATGACTTATACGACACAATAAGCAATTTTCACGAAATTACCATTTCTAAACTATAAAGAATTTTCTGTCAGTTTCTTCATTAAATAATCTGGACAACGCGTTGGCCTATTTCTTTTCATATCCACAAAAACTAAAACTGTATTCCCTGTAGCTAATAATTCTCCAGAAGCATTAACCAACTCATAATCAAATTCGATACGGGCTCTAGGTAAATTCTTAATTGAGGTTACTACAGTTAATTCGTCATCGTATTTAGCCGGATTTTTATATTTTATTTCCAAAGAGATAACAGGTAACATTATACCGGTGTCTTCCATAGATTTGTAGGTAATTCCATACTGTCTTAACCACTCCGTTCTTCCTACCTCAAAATATGTTGCATAATTGGCATGATATACAACACCCATTTGGTCTGTCTCACCGTAGCGTACTCGAATTTTTGTTTCGTTTTTATGCATTTTTTATATATTGTTTAAGGAAAATAATGTACCTTTAAACGTTGTGTGAAACATGAGAAAAAAAATCTTAAAATTCTAATGCATTTCATTTTTTTTTTAACTTTTTTGTTCACATATTTGTCAAGCAATAAAAATCAACAGAGGATTTCAACACCTCTTTTTTTTTTTGCTCAACTAACTAACTTGCAAAAACCTAATTTAAAGTATGGATGTAACGGCTCAATCGGTCTGGGGCAAATGTCTCTCTTTTATAAAAGATAATATTCAACCTCAAGCATACAAAACGTGGTTTGAACCCATCGTAGCCGTTAAACTAACTAATAACGCTTTAAGTATTCAAGTTCCTAGTAAATTCTTTTACGAGTGGCTGGAAGAGCATTACGTGAAAATTTTAAAAGTAGCCTTAACCAAAGAACTCGGAGAGGAAGCTAAGCTGGTTTATGTTATTAAAATGGAAAATACCTATGGCAATAGACAACCATTTACAGAACGCATCCCTAGTTCTAACAGAACCGCCCTCAAATCGCAAGATGTTGACGTCCCGTTTAACAATAAAAATCCTGAATTAAAAAATCCATTTGTTATTCCTGGAATACGAAATGTGAAGATTGAATCGCAGTTAAATCCTAATTATACTTTTGAAAATTTTCTTGAAGGCGACTCCAACAGACTAGCAAGAAATGCAGCCATAGCTGTTGCAAACAAACCAGGGAGCACTTCCTTTAACCCATTACTCATATTCGGTGGTGTAGGATTAGGAAAAACGCATTTAGCACATGCCATCGGAGTTGACATTAAAGACAAGTATCCCGAAAAGACGGTGCTTTATATCTCTGCTGAAAAATTTACACAACAGTACATAGATTCCGTAAAGAAAAATAATAGAAATGATTTTATTCATTTTTATCAGATTATAGATGTCCTTATCATTGATGACGCTCAGTTTTTCTCAGGAAAATCAGGAACACAAGATGTGTTTTTCCATGTATTTAACCATTTACACCAAAACGGAAAGCAAGTTATTTTAACGAGTGATAAAGCACCTGTTGATATGCAAGATATTGAGCAACGCTTGCTGTCAAGATTTAAATGGGGATTATCTGCAGAATTGCAAAGTCCTGATTTTGAAACTCGTGTATCAATTTTAGAAAACAAACTCTATCGTGATGGTGTTGAAATGCCTGATGAAATCATAGAATACGTCGCAAAACACATCAAAACTAATGTAAGAGAACTAGAAGGTGCTATCATCTCTTTAATTGCACAATCCTCTTTTAATAAAAAAGAGATTACACTTAATCTTGCTAAAGATATCGTTGAGAAATTTGTTAAAAACACGAAGCGAGAAGTATCGATAGATTACATTCAAAAAGTAGTTTCTGATTACTTCCAGATGGATGTTAGCACTTTACAATCTAAAACACGTAAGCGTCATATTGTACAAGCAAGACAATTGGCTATGTTTTTTGCAAAAAAATACACAAAAGCTTCGTTAGCGAGCATAGGCTCTCAAATTGGTCAACGTGACCATGCGACCGTACTACATGCCTGTAAAACTGTAGATAATTTATCTTCTACAGATAAGCAATTTAGAAAGTATGTCGAAGACTTGTCTAAAAAGTTAACATTATAATCCATCCCTAAAATGTCACTCAAACCATCAAAAACTAAAATTTTAATGGTTTGCTTGGGCAACATATGCCGTTCTCCATTAGCACATGGCATTTTAGAATCAAAACTCCCTAAAGAACATTTTTATATTGATTCTGCTGGAACAGCAGCCTATCATATTGGGGAAAAACCTGACCACCGCTCTATACATATTGCCAAAGTTAACGGTATAGCTATTCATAATCAAAGAGCACGACAATTTTCAATTTCTGATTTTGATAATTTTGATATGATATATGCAATGGACGAATCCAATTTTCAGAACATTATAAAACTGGTACGTACAGAAGAAGACCAAAAAAAAGTAAAACTTATTCTTAATGAAAATCCTTCGATGACAAATAAGAATGTCCCAGACCCGTATTACGGAGGCGATTCAGGATTTAAATATGTTTTTGATATTTTGGATGAAACTTGCAAACTAATAACACAGCAAGTACAACCCTAAATTCTTTAAAGATTATCTATCTTTGATAAATGGAACTTAAAGGAAAACTTTACCTCATCCCTACCCGACTTGGCGACAATCCGCCTTTAGAAGTTTTACCGCTTTCAATAAAAAAAATTATTGAACGACTCGATGATTATATTGTAGAAAACGAAAAAACTGCAAGAAGATTTATAAAACGTGTTGTACCTAATAAATCTCAGCCAAATCTAAAATTCAAAATCTTAAACAAATACACACAAGAATCTGAACTTAATGGGTTCTTAAACCCTTGCTTAGATGGTATCTCCATGGGGCTAATTTCAGAAGCTGGCTGTCCAGCAATAGCTGACCCTGGTACAGATATTGTAAATATTGCGCATGAATTAGGGATTAAAGTGGTTCCGCTAGTTGGCCCTTCATCTATATTACTAGCTTTAATGAGCTCAGGAATGAATGGTCAAAGTTTTGCTTTTAATGGCTATTTGCCAATTGATAAACACGAACGCAAACAAAAAATTAAAGTTTTAGAAAAACGCTCTTCTGAATTAAATCAGTCTCAATTATTTATAGAAACGCCTTATAGAAATAACCAAATGTTAACTGATTTAGCAGCAACATTACATCCAAATACTAAAGTATGTGTTGCATGTGATTTAACACTTCCATCAGAATTTATTAAAACACAATCAGCCAAGGCATGGAAGACTAACACAGAGGATTTTCACAAACGCCCTGCGATTTTCATAATACAAAAAGATTAAATTCTTGCTTTTGCTTTGCGCTCAGGTATGATAAAAGAAGTGTCATAACCAGCAAATCTATTTAGGTAATAACGCACAGTAGTTCCATATCCATCTGCAAAATTATTAGCGCCGTAACTTCTCAAATATTTTTTTACACTTCCTGCACCTGCTAAATGTGCAGCAGCCAGTATTCCAGATTCAGTAACCTCAACACCACCTATCTTTTTACCTACAAAACGCGCAATGTCTTTTCTCAAAATCCACTTATTGCGTCTAGAGTTAGCAATAAAGGCTTTTTCTTGTAATTCAGGTGTATTTAAAAAATACATAGGGTTATAAATTCCCAACATTTTTAAGGTTTCCTTTCCAAATTGGTATTTCCCTAAATATCCAAAAGTATTAACTGTAAAATAATTGCCGCGAGATTCTTTAAAGGCTAAGGCCTCTTTAAAGGCTTCAAAAGATTTTCCCAAATATGGTGTAAATACTTTTTCTTTTTTTTGCTGTGTTTTTTTCTCCACCATAGCGATATACTTTGGTGAATTAAAATCCAATTCTAATCCATCAGTAGAATATTGTTCTGGATTAATAATAGTGGAAGGATATAATGCCAATGCAATAAGAAAACACACTGCAAAAGGCACGATAACATTAGATACTATTTGTTTGTTCATAACAGTAAATTTTAATCAAAATCCAATTCAAAATTAGGCCTCAAAAAATTCGCTGCAAATATACGATATTAAAAAAGATACTGAAAATCAATAGTTTAAATACCATTAAAAGTAGATTAAATGCGTCTTTGTGCGGTTTTTTCCGTTGAACTCCAAGGTAGGTAATGGTACTTTTATGGTATTGAAAACGCTAAAAAGAGTTTTGAGTACGTTAGAATTTGTTTTAATTCTAGTTAAATCGATATCAAAACTTAGGTAAAATTGTCGGTATCTATTTTCATTTGAGAACTGGATAATATCCCCTCTACCAGACAACATTCCATCAGCGCCATAACCCACTGCAAGATTCAACCAATTAGGAATAAAATTTGTTTTTAAAAATGAATTCAAATTAAAACTCAACCAATACGTCTGTCCGTTATAGTCTTTTAAAAATTCTTCAGAAAAACCATTACCTAACTTATCTGGGTTTTGTGATGCGAATTTTGTTCTGCTAAAAGAATACTTTAAAGCTATGCGCTGCTCTTTCCATAATAATTCTTGACCCACAAATAATCCTGTACCTCCAATATTTGCCAACATATCTCCCCAAGAAAAGCCCCATTCTTGTGAAAACCCATCAAACACCTCAACAGCAGTTAAAAAGCCTAAGCCTAATGCTGAGCCATATATTAATTGGTCCTTTTTAGAAACACCCGCCCAGTTTAGAGTTTCGCTCCCCATTCTACTTAATTGATACCCTGCATAGACGTGCCCTAACTTATCCATTTGCAACCATTGGCTGTTATCGTTAGTAGTTCCAAAACTAGAGCGCTCAAAATCTGCATTCCAAAGCTGGTCTAAAGCCACTAGAGTTAAACAACCAAGAGCAGCTTGAGATATCACAACTGCATTACGTCTTGGTTTATGAAGCGTATCACTTGGTTTTAAAAAATGATTGACTTTAGATTGCGAACTTCCTGAGAAAACAACTAAAAATAAGGCGAATATGAAAAAAAAGATAGACCTCAAATTACTTACGTATGCCCTGTTTATCTAAATAGTTGTGATAAGCTCTAGCATTACTATTATGCTGATTAAGAGACTTTGCAAACCTATGGAAGCCTGGTTTTTGAGGGTCAGCGGCAAAATATAAATAGCTATGTTTTTCGTAATTTA
>ENA-OUOG01003217-OUOG01003217.1-marine-metagenome-genome-assembly--contig:-NODE-3217-length-15667-cov-3.649519_pt1 | contig 15667 bp, 11 predicted proteins | sample MGYA00248635_ERZ508505 | MGnify/ENA primary metagenome ERZ508505 (study PRJEB26176, sample SAMN06267871) | marine metagenome | isolation source: Saanich Inlet, British Columbia, Canada | place: Pacific...
TGTTATCGATAATTCATCGGCATGGCGTTACGATGCAGATGTTCCCCTGATTGTCCCTGAAGTTAACGCCGATGCAATTGAGGGTTTTCGCAAGAAGAATATTATTGCGAATCCAAATTGTTCGACTGCGCAACTCGTTGTTGCGCTTAAGCCACTTCATGATCGCGCCAAAATCAAACGTGCTGTCGTTTCAACATACCAATCTGTTTCGGGTGCGGGCAAAGAAGGGATGGATGAACTATTCAATCAGACCCGGGCTGTATTTGTTGCTGATCCAATTGAAAATCAGAAATTCCAAAAGCGGATAGCGTTCAACATTATTCCGCAAATTGATGTGTTCATGGAAGATGGATACACAAAGGAAGAGTGGAAGGTTTTGGCTGAGACCAAGAAGATGCTCGATAAAAATATCAAGGTTACCTGTACAGCAGTGCGAGTGCCGGTTTTTGTTGGCCATTCGGAGGCTGTTAACCTGGAGTTCGAAAACGAAATCACCCCGGACGAAGCACGTGAAATTCTCCGCGAGGCACCTGGATGTTTGGTTGTCGATAATCCTGAAGAGGAAACTTATATGACGCCTTATGAATGTGCCGGTGAGGACGCAACATATATCTCCCGTATTCGGGAAGATGCGACTGTGGAGAACGGGCTTGCGATGTGGGTCGTCTCTGACAACCTTCGCAAGGGCGCGGCGTTGAACACAGTGCAAATTGCCGAGTTGTTGGTGAACCGCGGTTTGTTGGAAGCAAAAGCTGCAGCTTAGTTAGAATTTCTGAATTTTGCTGAATTGGAAACCCCGGGCTTGCTCGGGGTTTTTGTTATGCCCTTAGCGTCGAATGCTGGAGCCTACTGCCGACACGAATAGGAGTGATAATATCCAGCCAGCGGTAATCAGGAACCATTCCCAAGTTCGTATCCACCAACCAAACCAATCACGCGATCCATCTGTGAATACAACACGCGGAGCCCAATCCGATTCCATTCGCAGATTGATAACCGGAAGGGCCACATCTGCGGCGTAAATAAAGGACTGAAACTCAGAGTATTCAGAAGGCATTGCTGCTGCGCAACTTTCGTCGGGAAAATAAACCCAATTTTCGGCACACCAGGCAGGTATCGATCCGCCCTCTCTTGCTTCTTTGAAAATCAGTGGATGTGTAGGGGTAATAATGCCGCGTTGTGCCGCCTGATTATAGATGAGTGAGCCAAGTAAAACTAAACCAAACAGAAATAAGAGCGCGTTTCCAGGTTTGTAGCCATATCCAACCAGAGGCCCCCAAAAAACTTTTCGGAAAAAAATCGTTCCCCAATGCCATATGTTGAACCGATCATGGGCAGCAGGTTCGTACTTTGCCATGAAGTTGGTTTGGAGCTTCTGTTTTTCAATTCGAACATCACGCGCTTCTTCTTCATACCCCATCGAATCCAAAACTTTTGCAAGTTGTTCCCAAGGCCTGGGTTTGAATTTCTTTCCAAGATGTTCGTAAGGCTGTTGTTTCAACCACTCAATCCAATAATCGGATTTGCAGTTGTCTGGCAGGTTGGAGAATCCCTCATACGTAAAGTTGTCGAGTTTGGTGTGATGATCGCTATGTTTTCGTTCGGTATCTGAAACGTCTAGTTTCTCGGAATATTTTTCCCTTTTCCTCAACCAGCTGGTGTTGCCGGTATTGAGCGCTTTGCATGAGGTGCCTGAAAGATCGACCTCACCATCAACGAACCCTAACCCCCTCCAAATAAGGGTTCCCCCAATGTTGGAATTGCGAAGTTGCAGTGCCGGTGTTCCCTCTAAAGTTGCGCCCTGCGGAAGAAAGTCACCAGTGATCTCTGCCCCGTTGAAAGCGATGGTTCCGCTGGCTTTGACATTTCCAAGATCAACATCGCCAGAAACTTTGACGCGATTGGCAATGATTGAATTATTGGGATCCAGGAAAGATGCGTTCTCACAAATCAGGTTTCCGCCTATTCGTGCGCTGCGCAAATTAACGAGGATGTGCGACTTGAAAGATCCGGAAAGATCGACGTTCTGACTGATGATTGCATTTCCCAATTCGAGCGGGCCTTCAAATGTTCCATCATCACAAAGAAGTTCGCCGTCAATCCTCGTTCCAAAAAGAGATACTTCCTCACTGGACAAGAAGCCTCCAGATAATTGAACATCGCCACTTGTTTCCAATCCGTCCGCTTCAATGCCTTTGACATATGTCCCCTCAAGGCTAATCAATTTTGCTCGGGTTTTGAGCAAGTTCAATGATCCATCGATTTTGGAATTCTCCAATGCAAAGTCAGTGGGTAACGCTTCCGCTTCCAAGTCGAAGGACTCGTTGTCTTTGCTACATTTGATGAATGCGCCCTCTAGCCAGATGCCACGTTGAGCAATGGGTGATTTTTCACAACCGCCCAGAACCATGTAACGCAAGAACCCTGCCCTTATGGTATTCTCATCTGAAGCAGTAGATGGACGTTTTCCTGAGAATGATTCGACAACGCAGTCTTCACCTGCTGCAGTACATCTGCGTAGTTTTTCTTCCGCAGGAAGAAGCGGAAGAAAATCTTCCAGTGATCGCCCTTTCAGTTTCAAAGAATGTTGAGAAGATTGATGACTGCGTGTTCTTGTACCGGGTTTAGCAGCCATCTCTCAGTTTTTCTTGGACTTGAAGGACAATTTTTCCGTTCTCAAAAGTAAAGGTTTCCAAATTTGTGAATGCGTTTGATACGAACTGATAACATACTTGAGTCACAATCTCGTTTTCACCCTTTCGATCAGCGTTGAAGAAAAGATTTAAGCCTTTTGCTGCATCTTCCCAATTATCCAACGACTCAATAAACTCATCCTTGCTCTGAATCACCTGAATTTCCTTGAGGATTATGCGTGCGTCATCCGAAATTATTTTCTTGAATGTTTCTCGATTTACATCCTGCAATGCTTCGTACCAGGCTTCCACTGGAGTTTCTTCTGCAAGTCCATGGTAGGTTGATAAGGAAAACAGAATGAATGCCGTTATAATTTTGTTCATGGTCAAATACTTACTTTTCTGGTCTCTACGGCAATTTTGGGTTGGAGCAAGTTTGCAACGCTACACTCCAAAGTCAACTCATCGGAGCGTTGTGATTTGGTCTGTCTTAATACTTCGAGAACAGAAGCCGTTGTCTTTGAGATATTTGTAAATGCGTCTTCACCCGATAAGTGTCTGGCGAGAAAGGTAGATGCGGTTAGATCTCCCAACCCGTTGGGGACGTTTTCAATGCAATTGTGAACTGTATGCCAGCATTGGATACCATCATAATACATGCTTCCGGTCATGATCTCCGCGCCACCAGGCACGGAGGTAACCAATACCTTTGATGAGCATATTTCGCGGGCTTGTTCCAGAGTTTCTTGAAGTGTTGTGGCTGTGGGCTTCTCGATGAGCCAGCCTAGTTCAAAGCGGTTTGGTGTCAGGATATCTGCTTTTGGCACCAGTTCACCACGTACAGCTTTGGCTGTTTCAGTATCGATATATAATTGGTCGTTATCACCCAAAACCGGATCGCATAGATAGATAAGATCAGGATTTTTACTCTGTAGGGCCGATACCAACCTTGCCACGTCTTCAACTTGCGATGCGTTACCCATATATCCTGTCAAAATCGCGCCAATTTCGTCGATCCTGGATGATTGCAAAAGATCATCAATGAGGGCAGAAAAATCAGCTTTGTCGGGGATGATCCGAGTTCCCGGCCCATGTCCGGGATGCCATGGCAGCTGGACTGTATGTACGGCCCATACTGGTAATTGAAACGCCTGCAACACAAACACCGAAGCCCTGTTGCCAACCGTTCCGCGTGTCACATGAGATGAAATGGTGAGTACTGCTGGATTGCCGCTTCTAACCATTCAAAACATATGTCCGAACAAGGTGTATGATGAGAACTATCACAAACAAAGTGCCGAGACCTCGTCCGATCATGGTTCCCCATTTTTCGGCCCACTCGTTTGTACCGGAATTTTCGGTGGGTATCTGATTCTTTGTTCGCTCCGCCACCCTTTTCATTGATGACGTGCCTACAGTTTCTGATTCGTTTTCTACCCGGTTGAGTATTTTCTCAGCTTCAATTTCTTCCGGTGTTTGCTTCATTATTAGGGCTATCTTTCGCTTAACCGACTTAATAAGGCTCATAGTTCAGGAATTATGTATAAAAATCAATCTATGTTGTGCCTATGGACAGTCGCGTTGGAACTGGATAACGTTCGCCCGTAGTGGGTCTAAACTCTTCTTTTTAGGGCGATTTGAGAAATGGCTGAAGACATGAACTCACCTACTGGTAACCACTCTGTGGAAACTCCCAAAGTAGACCGCAAGGGAATTTTTGGATGGATGTTGTTTGATTGGGCAGCACAACCATTTCATACGCTCCTGATTACTTTCATTTTTGCTCGGTATTTTGCAGCTGAAGTCGCGCCAGATCCGGAAACTGGCCAGATTTGGTGGGGCTGGATGCTGGCCGCGGTTGGCATCTCTATCGCGCTGCTGTCACCAGTAATGGGTGCGATTGCTGATGCTACCGGTCCGCGTAAACCGTGGATGATGGGATTTTCAATTCTGGCATTTTTTGGTGCAACCATGCTTTGGTTCGCCGAACCGGGTGGATATGCCCTGCCAGTTCTCTTCTATTTCGCATTGGCACTTATTGGTGTGGAATTCGCAACGGTTTTCAACAATGCCGTCATGCCAGACTTGGTTAGTCGTGAAAAATTGGGAAGGCTCTCAGGGAATGGCTGGGCTTTAGGATATGTTGGCGGTGTCGTCAGTCTTATAGTTGTTTTGGGGTTCATGGTTGAATCGTCACCTGGCAGCGGCGTCACATTGCTTGGGTTCACGCCTGTTTTGGGGCTTGCTGATATTCCTGGCGGAGGCGAGAGGGGTACTGGCCCATTAACAGCGCTTTGGTTTTTCGTTTTTGTTCTTCCGTTCTTCCTTTTCACACCAGACACGCCAAAGCGTGTTAAAGTTTCAGGTGCTGTTTCCAAGGGCATCAAGGATTTGGGTAAAACCATCCGGTCACTCCCAAGTCGACCAAGCCTCTTTGCGTTTCTTGGATCATCGATGTTTTATCGTGATGCCTTGAACGGTTTGTTTGGATTCGGTGGCATCTACGCAGGTGGTGTACTTGGCTGGGGCGCCACGCAGCTGGGCGTATTTGGTATCGCGACGGCAGTCACAGGTGCAATTGGTGCCTGGCTTGGCGGTAAGCTAGACGACCGCTATGGACCGAAAGCAGTGATTACATTTTCCATTATTGTTCTGATTGCTGTCTGTATTACCGTGGTGACGACAGATCGTAATATGGTTCTCTTGATGCCTGTTACTGATACTGCAGGTGGATTTGCCCCGGCAGATATTGCTTTCTATATGTGTGGCTGCCTTATAGGGGCAGCGGCCGGACCGATCCAGGCAGCTTCGCGTACCCTTATGGCTGATCAAGCTGAGGACGGGCAGATGACGGAGGCCTTTGGTCTTTATGCCTTGTCAGGCAAAGCGACTGCGTTTTTAGCACCCGCACTCATTGCGATCACCACAGATTTGCTCGATAGCCAACGCTTGGGAATCACGCCTGTTGTTGTTTTGTTTCTGATTGGTTTGTTCTTGCTACCTTTGGTCAAGCAAAACAGAATTGTAGAGAAATAGCCTCTGTTGTCAGTGCCGGAAGTGGCGTGTTCCTGTAAACACCATTGCAATTCCTGCTTCATCTGCTGCTGCAATGACTTCATCATCGCGCATTGAGCCACCCGGTTGTATGACACTGGTCGCACCAGCTTCAACGGCGGACAATAGTCCATCAGCAAAGGGGAAAAACGCATCGGACGCCACGGCGCTTCCTAAAGTTTTTGGTTCCGCTCCGTTGGAAGCCTCCATCGCGTCAAGTGCTTTTCTGGCTGCGATTCGTGAGGAATCTACACGACTCATCTGTCCTGCTCCGATTCCCACAGTTGCGAGATCACGGGCGTAAACGATCGCGTTTGATTTAACGTGTTTGGCAACTTGGAATGCAAACTGCATATCAGCCATTTGTTGTTCATCAGGCTGCCTTTTTGTGACGACTTTCAAATCCAGGTCACTCACAACTCGATTATCGCGGTTTTGAACCAACAGGCCGCCACTGACTGTCTTCAGTGCAAGGCCTTTTTCTGACGGATCAGGCAGACCACCCGTAACCAGAAGGCGAAGGTTCTTTTTTGCAGCAATGATTTCGCGTGCTTCGTTACTTGCGTCTGGTGCGATGATGACCTCTGTGAAAATCTTGACAATTTCATTGGCTGCCGCTGCATCCAGTGTTTGGTTAAGCGCAATTATTCCACCGAATGCTGAAACCGGATCACACGCCAAAGCTGCCAAATAGGCTTCTTCAAGCGAGTTGCCTCGCGCTACGCCACACGGGTTTGCGTGTTTGATGATTGCCACTGCGGGTCCGTCTTCTGGTGTGAACTCAGAGACCAATTCAAAAGCTGCATCCGTATCATTGATATTATTATACGATAGCTGCTTGCCCTGGATTTGATTGGCGGTTGCGACGCCTTTGCGCTGATCACCTGTACTGTAGAAAGCTGCTGACTGATGCGGGTTTTCGCCATAACGCATTTCTGCTGACAGTTTACCACCGATGCTGCGATGTAAGGGTGTCGCAATGTTTAGCTCTTCAGCAAACCAATTCGATATTGCTGCGTCATATGCTGCAGTTCTGGCAAAAGCCTTTTGCGCCAGTTTTTTCCGTAAGTCCAAAGTGGTGTTGCCATTATTGTTTTTCAGTTCACTTAGAATTTCATCGTAGTCCGCAGGATCTGTAGCCATTGTAACAAAGCCGTGGTTTTTTGCTGCCGCTCTGATCATGGCTGGTCCGCCAATGTCGATGTTCTCAACGCCGGCATCATAATCGGCATTCTTTGCAATGGTTTCCTCAAATGGATAGAGATTGATAACCGCCATATCGATGGGATCTATACCTTGTTGTTCCATTTGCTCGAGATGTGTGGTGTCGGTGCGAACAGCTAGTAGACCGCCATGAACATTGGGATGAAGTGTTTTCACTCTGCCATCCATGATCTCAGGAAAATCAGTTATTGAAGAAACATCTCTGACAGGAAGGCCTGCATCGGCAATTGCTTTTGCTGTTCCTCCCGTCGATAGAAGATTAACTCCCAATTCTGATAATGACCGGGCCAAATCAACTATGCCTGTTTTATCTGATACGGATAGGAGTGCTGTACGGACAGGAGATAGGTCCGGAATTACATGATTCTTTACGACGGGTGCCATTTGGATTGCCTGGGTTTATGTGACTTCGAATAAGGTTTAGACCTTTTCCAGTATCCAGTTTACTTCAGGCGTTTTTCCAGCCTTGATTGCGATAGTGATCTGGGCTGTTTTACCTGGGCCGGTAAGCTGTGAGAAAAAGATGCTTTCTTCCAGATGAGGCTTAGCTTCTTTACAAGAGAATTTCCACTGCTCGCCACTGCTTAATGCTAAAATAAAGGCGTTTTCTTTGCCAATTTCTTCCTTAATCAAGACATCCGGGTGCAGATGAAAATGAACTTTCACATCGTCTTTGATGGCGTATCTCAGATCACTTTTGTCTGGGGCGGTAAACCAGTCATTACCCGATAATTTTTTACCGTTTTCCTCCAACAAAAGGGTTCTTTGATGCTTTACGCCGAAGTCTCGCTCATATCCTGAGTGTGAGGCTTTTACTTGTACAGCGGTCCGAATTTCAGTTTGTTCCGTTTCCACACCTAGTTTTGGTGTTAGGATTTGGCCATTCATTCGACCACTGGAATCGGAGCGATTCTCAAATCTGCATGAAGAAGTTTCATTCAGGACGGCAGTATTGTGAGCAGCGGTCGAGCGCCATACAGCGGTTCCGTTTCCCTGCACAACTGACGGCGTACCGCAGTTTACGAAGATGCAGTTTTGTCCATGAGAGAATTCAAATGCCAGGCAGCCAGCATGTGCATGGGATGACAATTCCCCCTTGGGAGCATCTCCAACATCCAGTAATGCAATCCCCTGTCCGAGAATTAGTTTATGGTATCCGGATTGGGTAGCATTCCGTATCGGTTCACCTTGCATATCGTCATAGCGAAGCAAGGTAGTGAGCAGATCGCTTTCCGTTACACCGCTTCCGTTGAACCTGGCGAGATTCCCGTCTCCCATTCTGAAAAACCGTAATGCAGGCCACATGCGATCTATCGCATTGATGACTGCTTTTGGAGGCTCGATACCAACTGTGATGCATGCTTGTCTGAAGGGAAGTAGTAAAGCCAGCAGTTTGACAATGGCCTGGGGATTTCTGGATATATGACCGCCGTCGGAAAGAATCTGTGAATCAAGTTCTTTTCCCAGCCTGTCACGCGCGAATTGCAGAGCGTTTACCTGATTTGAATGACAAATTGATGCATAGGATAATGCCAGATAGCTCATCAATTGCGGTATACCTATGGTCGCAGTAGGTGCGTTCCTTTTCAGGAAACGTACATGTGCACCCAATGCGCGCATAAACATTCGATAGTAATCATGCGTTACACCAGTAACCAATACATCAGAATGGCAAAGCCAGGAGATTAGTCTTTCTGATGTGGTCTCCATATCCCATGCAATTTTCTCCTGCGACGGGTGAAGGTTTTCAAGCCAGTCGCTAAGCATTGCCTGGGCATTGGTCACTGCCAAGCCTTCTTTCTGTGCGGAATAATGCCGAAGCCAGCCAAAACTGTGTAATTCCCGGAGCCAAGTGGAGCTGGCGTTTTCCAGCATGAATGGGCTTGTCCCGATTGTTTCTTGAACTTGCCCGCCCAGCATATAGCGGCCTTGATAAAATTCCTGAACAAGAAGGGGGTCCGCTGTTTTCAAGTCCCGCGGAGCGATGCTGATTTGATCCGGCACAGAAGCCGAAAATCCGGTCAAGGCAGTTACACCGCGCCGCATAGCGCGACGGAAAGACTGATATTTTCTGCCCGCGGAGATAGAAATCAGTTTTGGCTTATCCAGTAGCGCCATCTGTTTCCCTGATACTTGGAGTGTGCCATTAGACAATCTCCACAAAAAGACAACGGTACTCTCTTATGTCGTTGTCAAAAAGCCTGAATTTATGAGTAGTTGTTGAAAACACTAAGCGGGTTTCACCAATTTGCATGCAAAAAAACCGTCAAGGCCGGATGACAGGGCTCCATCCATGTCTGTAAATAGGTCGGGAAGGCTGCGCATTGCCCCCTGGCCATTGATGAGCGCAGGCTGATCAAAGGTGTCTTTTGGCGTCAACTTTTGGTTTATGATTCCCAAGTCCGATCTCAATAACCGCGCCAACAAGTCTTCACCCTCTTCCTTGAAGATTGAGCAGTTTGAGAAAACCAAGGATCCACCCGGCTTGAGAAACTCAAGAGACTTTATTACCAGTTTATATTGCAGCTCAGCCAATTCCCGGATCTCTTCGTCAGTTCTGCTCCAAAGTACATCTGGGTGGCGACGCACAGTTCCTGTGGAAGAGCATGGTGCGTCGAGTAATATTGAATCAAACTGTTCTTCCGTTTCCCACTCAAGAATATCAGCCTGAACCAAGGTCGCCTTCATGTTCAGTCGTGAGAGATTTTCCTGAAGTCTTTTCAGCCTCACTTGTGAAATATCAAGTGCGGTTACCTTATAACCTGAATTAATGAGTTGTGCGGTCTTGCCGCCGGGCGCAGCGCATAGCTCCAGGACGCTGGTCCCGGGTTCCGCATCAAGCAGTTGAGTAGGGACGGATGCCGCAGCATCCTGTACCCACCATTCGCCATCATTAAAACCCTCAAGATCGGTCACAGGAATATCTGTTTTCAGCCGGATGCCTCCGGTTGGCAGAACCTCTCCGTCCAGTTTGTCTGCCCAATCAGCGGCATTGGATTTTACAGTAATGTCGATACCTGGTCTCTGAGAAATCGCTTTGGCTATGGTCGTTAAACGCTTTTTTCCGTAATCTTTGCGCAATCGGTTGGAGAACCATTTTGGAAATGGGTCGGTTGTTTGAAACTTCTCGGATAAAAGGCGTTCTTTCTCTCGTGTTGCGCGCCTAAGAACTGCGTTTGCCAGTCCCTTGAAACGTGCGGTTCTTTCATCTGCTGAAATTTGGGTTACACCAAGATTTACGGCGGCGCTGTCTGGAACATCCATAAACAGGATCTGTGCCAATGCAGCATGGATGGAATGAATGAGAAGACGCGCTCTTTTTGGTGGAGGACGATCCATCATGGTTCGCATTGCCAAGTCAATATGGTTGCGATTGCGCAGCGCTGTTACTGCGATCGCCCGGGCCAACCCTTGATCGCGAAGGTCGAGGCTAAGAAATTCCTTCAAGCCGTTTACACGATCGCAGAGCGCATCGAGATTTCGCCCATCATCAATGACACGTGTGATCAAACGAACCGCAACGGAGCGAGCAGCCAAGCCTTGTTTGTGTTTGGCTAATGATGTTTCCCTGGGTGGGTTAGAAGATCCTGTATTCACCGATCACGATCCGGCCTGCCCCATGGCTCTTGGGTGTTTGACGTATCATCGCTACTTGATTTGCCCCATGGACCTTTCTCGGATTTCTCGTAGTAGGATTCGCTCGTTTCATATGCTTCTTCCTGCTGCCATTCATAGGCAAGATTTTCCAATGCAGCGATCCTGTTCTGTGTATCGGGATGGGTTGAGAAAAGATTGTCCCTTCTGAATTGCCCCAGGGGATTGATAATGAACATGTGTGCTGTGGCCGGGTTTTTCTCTGCGGCATGATTTGGAATACGTTGGCTTCCACTGGCAATCTTTTCCAGTGCGCTTGCCAGCCAAATCGGGTTTCCGCAAATTTCTGCGCCTCTTTTGTCAGCTGCATATTCGCGCGTTCTGCTTATTGCCATTTGGACAATACTGGCGGCGAAAGGCGCGGCAATCATCAAGACCAGCGTACCAATGAATCCGCCTGGCCGATCCCTGCTTCCGCCAAAGAACATCGCAAAATTGGCCAGCATCGAGATAGCACCTGCAAAGGTTGCTGTAATGGTCATCGTTAATGTGTCGCGGTTTTGAATATGCGCGAGCTCATGTGCCATTACGCCGGCAACCTCTTCCATTGTGAGGCTCTCAAGCAATCCGGTGCTTGCTGCAACGGCAGAGTTTTCAGGATTTCTTCCTGTCGCAAAAGCGTTGGGTTGAGGTGTATTAATGATATAGACAGCCGGCATCGGTAATTCTGCTGCCTCAGCAAGCCGTCTTACTATTTCATAGAATTCCGGTGCGTTCCGCTCGTCGACTTCCACAGCATTGTGCATGCGCAGAACCATTTGATCTGATTTCCAGTAATTCAGAAAGTTCATCGCAGCAGCTATTATGAAGGCGATCATCATGCCAGTTTGACCGCCGATCGCGTAGCCGACCGCCATAAACAACGCTGTCATTGCAGCTAGTAAGACACCTGTCTTGATAATATTCATTGTCTTCTACATATGGTTCAGGGTGTATCGATCCTTACTATATGATGGGGAGCAAGTTTGATACCTTCAAGTTTATTTGTTCTGGAGAGATTTTGGTATGGTTGCCAACGACAATAGAAAAGAACTCCCTGATGCTGCCAAACGTGCTCTGGCGGAAGCTAAAGAAAGACGCAAAAAACTTGAAGAGAAGGCTTCTCTGGCCCCCCCGCCTGTAAAAGAGATATTGGGACGAGACGGACCGGACCCTGTTCGATTTGGAGACTGGGAAAAAGATGGAATAATTAGCGACTTTTGACCGAAACTCAGATTTGTTAATAGTATTTTTACCAAAAGAATCCGAATTATTCCGTAAATACAATCCGCTATAATGCGTTGGTATATGACTTAACCATATTGGCCCGCTGATTGCACGGCTCCCTGCAAAAGATTTGCACGGAGAGAAAAATGAGAGCGGCGAATTCAATATTGAAGAAAATAAGAGAGTTCCGGGATGACACTTCTGGCACAGTGTTTGTCATAGCGGCAGCAAGTATTTTTGCAATTGCCTTATCTGCGGGTGCCGCGATTGATTATTCCAGAATGGTCAGCAAAAAAAGCAAGATGGATGGTGCCTTGGATGCTGCGATACTGGCTGCTGGTGTTGAAATGTCTAAAGGGGTGACCAACCGGACGCAAATTCAGGTTGTTTTCGAAAACTTCCTTTTTGCCAACTTGGAAAGCATGGGAGACTTTGGCACCACCGCTTGGGATGATGTTGAAATTTCGCAATTCAGTGCTGATCCTGATACTGGCGCAGTTTCTGCCCAAATTCAAAGCAGTGTTGATGCTTCAATCATGCAAATTGCCGGATATGATGAGCTGGATATTGCCTCAAGCGCTTCTGTTGTTTTCGATCAAACCGATGTTGAGGTCGCCATGATGCTGGATGTTACCGGCTCCATGCGCGGTCAAAGGATTGCAGATTTGAAACTTGCTGCAAAAGACGCAATTGATATCCTTATGCCTAGCAATGACACCCCTGGCATGCGTATTGGCCTGGTTCCTTACGCATCATCTATAAATGCCGGATCCCAACTTGCCGGTCGCGTAACCCGAGGCAATACAAACACGGTCATTGCAGGACCCCCTCAATTTTCAACCAGTCAAAATGTTTTGACCAATGATTGTGTCACAGGTCGAGGTGGACGTGATGCTGCTACGGATGTTAGTTATCGAACCGCTCCGTTGGGTTCAGATGCACGTACTGTCAACAATCGTAACAGTTTTTATCGTTGCCCAAGTGTATCCATCCAACCGCTGACTGACAACCTTAACAATTTAAAGTCGCAGATTGACAGTTATGTTGCACACGGACGAACAGCAGGTCATTTAGGTGTTGCATGGAGTTATTATCTTCTTTCTGAAAATTGGCGTGACGCATTTAACAATGACAGCAAACCTGCCGCATACTCAGCAGATGTGCAGAAGATCGCAATTCTCATGACAGATGGTAACTTCAATACAGCCTATGAAGGAATCACGACAGGTTCTCCCTTTGCAGACAATACTGATGTATCTAACCGTCGAGCGATCGATTTATGTACGGACATGAAGCAACTTAAAAATGGAAATCCGGGCATCACTATTTATGCTATCGGTTTTCGTGCTCCAGCTGATGCCGAAGCAACGCTGAGGGCTTGTGCAAATACAGATACAGTGATTACGACGTATTATTATTCAGCAGACAATGGCCAACAATTGCGTGATGCTTTTCGTAAAATTGCTGGGAGCATCATGAATCTACGCCTTTCCAAGTAAATTCGGAATATTGAATAACAAAGAAAAGGCGGCCTTAAACTGGTCGCCTTTTTGTTTTGAGGCATGCATGAAATGCATAGCAGACATGACGAAAAGGGACTCCCACAAGGGGAATACAGGGCCTATATCGATATCAACAGCGAAACACCGCTGACATATATCAAATCAGGTCAACTCCTCCTCCCAGATCTGATTTGTTGGTTGACCCCTCCCTCCTAAGTCAACCAAACATAATGATGCTCGCCAGATCCTCCTCCCCTGGCGAGCATTATTCTTTTTGGGCTATACACTTTCCTGCTTCTGCCAATTTCTGTGACCTGTTTCAAAAGACCAAAGAAAAAGGGCTGCCTTGTTCAATAGACAGCCCTCCGCGATTTTTACTTCCGTGAAAATCGATATTAGTGGAATGAAGCCTCAGTGAAGGCTGCTCCAATGTAAGCTTCTTTCCCCTGGATTCCCTTGGAAATCAAAAAACCACTCGACATTAGATCACCTCCTTTCGATTCGTTGAACACACCATGATGGTGCCACAAACTGAAAAGAGGTCAACACCCTTTGTAAGGTTAATTGAAAAGAGTGTTGATAGTTGTTCTGGCCTACTTCTTGTTCTGTCTGTTCTCAATCAAATCGTCGACGACAGATGGATCGGCAAGTGTTGATGTGTCGCCAAGGTTAGAGAAGTCATCTTCTGCAATTTTGCGCAGAATTCTACGCATGATTTTGCCTGAGCGGGTCTTTGGGAGACCAGGCGCCCATTGAATGGCATCGGGTGATGCGATGGGACCGATCTCTGATCGTACGTGATTTCTTAGTTCTATGCGCAGCTCATCCGTTGCTTCAACCCCAGCCATCAGTGTGACGTAGCAATAAATACCCTGCCCCTTGATATCATGTGGAAATCCAACAACAGCTGATTCAGAAACTGCATCATGAGATACAAGCGCTGATTCAACTTCCGCAGTTCCCATGCGATGGCCGGATACGTTAATCACATCATCTACCCGGCCTGTGATCCAGTAATATCCGTCCTCGTCCCGTTTACAGCCATCGCCTGTGAAATATTTCCCTTTGTAAGTTGAGAAATATGTCTGAACGAAGCGTTCGTGATCGCCGTATACCGTACGCATTTGGCCGGGCCATGAATCAACGATACACAGATTACCATCCGTGGCGCCATCAAGCGGGTTTCCTTCGTTATCTACAAGTTGTGGTTGGACCCCGAAGAACGGGAGCGTTGCAGAGCCGGGTTTCAGTTTGGTTGCACCGGGCAACGGCGTGATCATATGACCACCCGTTTCCGTCTGCCACCAGGTGTCTACTATTGGGCAACGTTGTTCGCCAACCACATTGTAATACCATTCCCAGGCTTCGGGGTTAATCGGCTCGCCAACGGTTCCGAGAATGCGGAGAGATTTTCGTGATGTTGATTTAACCGGATCATCGCCACCCTGCATCAACGCGCGAATGGCTGTTGGTGCTGTATAGAACTGGTTGACCTGATGCTTGTCACAGACTTCCCAAAAACGTGCATTGGTCGGATAGTTTGGAACACCCTCGAACATCAGCGTTACTGCACCGTTGGCGAGAGGTCCGTATACAATGTAAGAATGCCCTGTCACCCAGCCCACATCGGCCGTACACCAATAGATGTCACCTTCCTTGTAATCGAAAGTGTATTGGTGCGTCATGGATGCCCAAACGAGGTAGCCGCCGGTAGTATGCAGCACGCCTTTGGGCTTGCCGGTTGACCCGGATGTATAGAGTATGAACAGCGGATCTTCCGCGTTCATTTCTTCTGGCGGACAATCTGTTGAAGCGGCATCGCAAGCCTCGTGATACCAGACGTCACGGCCATCAACCCAATTCACGGAATTACCAGTGCGTTTAACGACCAGAACCTTGCGCACTTTTTGGCCGGCTTTCTCGGCGATCTCGCATGCTGCATCTGTATTGGCTTTTAACGGGATCAATTTTCCGCCGCGAATCCCTTCATCCGCCGTGATTACAAAATCCGACTGACAGTCTTCAATACGTCCGGCAAGCGCGTCTGGTGAGAACCCGCCAAAGACAATGGAATGAACCGCGCCAATGCGAGCACAGGCAAGCATCGCGTATGCTGCTTCCGGTACCATTGGCATATACAGTGTAACCCGATCACCCTTTTTCACACCCTCTGCCTTCATCACATTGGAAAGGCGACAAACATGTTCGTGCAATTGTTTGTATGTAATATGCATATCATCTGTGGGCTCATCACCTTCCCAGATGATTGCGGTTTGATCGCCGCGTGTTGCCAGATGACGGTCGATGCAATTTGCTGCAACGTTCAAAGTGCCGTCCTCATACCACTTGATTGAAACATCAGGGTATTCAAACGTCGTGTTCTTTACCTTGCTA
>ENA-OUOG01003218-OUOG01003218.1-marine-metagenome-genome-assembly--contig:-NODE-3218-length-15655-cov-12.380472_pt1 | contig 15655 bp, 18 predicted proteins | sample MGYA00248635_ERZ508505 | MGnify/ENA primary metagenome ERZ508505 (study PRJEB26176, sample SAMN06267871) | marine metagenome | isolation source: Saanich Inlet, British Columbia, Canada | place: Pacific...
GCCTTTGCACTATCGGGATTGGCCGCTGGATTGCGAGTGGGCATGGATTTTGTGGGTATCTGTTTTGTTGCTGGTGTTTCTGCATTTGGTGGAGGCACTCTGCGTGATGTATTACTCGATCGCCGACCATTGTTTTGGGTAGAGCAGGATCATCTTCTGTGGTTGGTGATTATCTTATGCCTCTTGGCCTCCATTTTTGTGAGGCGATCGCATGCGGAATTAACAGAAAAATGGATTCAGGTCCCGGATGCAATCGGTCTCGGACTGTTTGCGGCGCTTGGTACTCAAATTGCGTTAATCGAAGGCGCTTCGATTATCGTGGCGGTTTTGATGGGTGTGATCTCGAGTACATTGGGCGGAGTCTTGAGAGACATTCTGTGTAACGTGGTCCCAAAAGCGTTTTCAGATCATCAGCCCTATATTGCCCTCGCTGTGTTGGGGTCTATGGTGCTTGTTGGGTTGGATCGATTGGACGTCACCCCTTGGATTTCTTTGGTGATGGCCGTTGTGATTACCACAGTCACCCGCTTAATTGTGCTTGCGTTGAATGTATCGATTCCCGCTTGGCGAGCGTAGCGCAAACGCTGAATCGGATGCATCAAAACAGACTTTTTTAGCGGGCTGAAAGGGGGTTGGGTTTCTGCTCTCCCGGATTAGTCGATATTCAAAGTCATCCCGTCTCTTGCAATATGGATGCGGCCGTCTTCTGGTAGTGGGTTCGTGATGAGAAAATTTTCAAGATCATGCCCGATATGGGTGAGATATAACCACTGCGGATCGAGTTCTGTTAACAACGGTGTAGCTCGATCTAGACTCAAGTGATTGCGCCCCATTCCCGGCGGGAAGCTACAGTCCACGATGATCGCTTTTGGCTTTGCAGCACGAATCTTCGCTTGGCTTTCAGGTCCAATTCCATCGCAATCACTCAAATAAACGACTGCTTCCCGTCGGCCCTTGAGAATATATCCAAATGTCATCTTGGAATGTTTGATTGGTAAGGGTGTGATCGTTAATTCTTGACAGAGTGTTTTGTCTTGATAAGGCTCGAGTTCATGGGCGAAGTCCAAACAACCAGGATGTTCTCTTAAATCATCACATCCGTTTGCGTCGGGAGGGCCATAAACTGGGATTGGGGATACAACCCCCCAACGTAAATGAAAAAGTCCCGCGACGTGATCCATGTGATAGTGGGTCAGTATCACGCCTTGTAATGTGTCTGGATCCACCCAGTCGGCAAGATCTGTGCGGCCGGCGTCCAATAAAAACCGCCCAATTGAGGTGTGAATCTCAGCTGAGGCTGGTCTTCGTCGGTAATTCTCATCAACTCGGGCACGAGCACAGCTGGTGCAATGACAACCATAAACGGGGATCTGTGGCGCATTTCCTGTCCCAGTTAATTTGATGTACATGCGATTGCCTCCATTAAAGCGGCTGCCATCTCTTGAGGGGTGCCATCGTTTGTAATGCTGCAAAATGGTGTCTCGAGTCTCAGATCATTGGCAAGTTGCCTGTTTCGTTTTAACCGTGCGGCAATTTCAAACTCAGATTCTCGAGCACGGGCGATCAGTCGAGATTTTAGAATTGCTTCCGACACTGTGATGGTGACTAAAGCGAGTTCGGGCCATTGTTGTTTTGCAATCGGCCAGTACGCTCGAGAACCATTAATGATGATCTGGTCAGCTTTTTCCAGCTCAGTGCTGCGAATGCCATAAGACAAACCATGTGCCACCCAGTCCATCGCGAATACGCCCAGCGTTTTCAGTCGTTGAAATTCTGGTTCCGTGACAGGCTCTGAGGCCTCAGTCGCATCCGCTGGACGAGTGATGGTTCGGATCGCAATATAAGGGGCGGTTTGAATCGTTTGTAATGCTGACAACAGCGCATTTTTTCCGGCTCCAGAGGGTGCGCACAGGTAGAAAAGCGTTGGTTTCATCAGAAGACTCGGTGTCCTTGCACGTAGGTTTCAGCGACACGAACACCATGTTGATCCAATGAAAACAGAACGATATCGCCACGTAATCCCTCGGCTAGATGACCACGATCGGATAAACGTGCTGCTTTCGCAGGGTTGGATGTCACAGTTGCGATCGCATCGCCCAGTGACATCCCAATTTCAGGATCTGTGAGCTTTACTGCCGCTGGTAACAGAGCTGTTGGATAGTAATCCGAGGACAAAACATCGAGCCAACCGCGGGCGGCGAAGTCTTTAGCGGCCACATTGCCAGAATGAGAACCTCCTCGGATCACATTCGGCGCTCCCATCATGACTAATAGTCCTTGTTTATGACAGGCTTCTCCCGCCTCGAGTGTCGTTGGAAATTCCGCTAACGAGCATCCAAGACTCACAGATTCTTCGACATGTTTGAGAGTCGCATCATCGTGTGACGCCAAGGCAATCTGATGTTCCGCACACAAAGCGGCGATGGCTTGTCGATTGAGGTTTGAAAATGCGTTAGATGCTTTGGTGTGTTCATCCATGACTTGCTTTAAGGCGTCATCCGTATAGCCATATTTCTTTTTGTAGTACTCGATATATTTGTCGATGGAAGCGAATTGTCGCTGCCCAGGTGCATGATCCATCAATGACACTAAGTCGATTCCATCGACTCCTGCCCAAGGAGCAAAATAAGCGTCTGTTCCTTCGCAAGAACACTCACAGCGCAGGTGGATATGATGGTCGACTCGAAAGACACCCTGGTGGCGGATGTCGAGCAGTGTATTAATCGACTCGGCTGCAATCCGTTCGCGATTTGCATTGGATGCGCCAACGCCATAACCCAGTGCAATCGCATCAAACACCGTGGTAATCCCGGCTGTTGCGAGCTGCGCATCATGTGCAATCAAGGCATCCATGTGCGGCCAATGGACGCCAGGCCTTGGTTCAAAATATTTTTCATGATTGTCAGTGTGGAGCTCGATCAGGCCGGGAATGACATAGCGTGCACCGGCATGGATGACCTCTGGCTGACTGCTCAATTCCTCGGTCAGTGTCACAATGACGCCGTCCTCAATCGTCAGCGTTGCCGGTTGAAAGACGCCATCGATTAAGACGTTTTTCCCAGAAATAACGAGACTCATGTGAGTGCCTCCAAATGAATTAAGCGACTGGCAATCTGTGCTCGCAAGTGATCGTCATGAAATATTCCAACCAAGGCTGCACCGCGTGCTCTTGCTTCAGAGATGAGTTCGGCAACCACTTCACGATTATTCGCATCAAGTGATGCTGTGGGTTCATCGAGTAAGATGATCGGAGAGTCAAGAATCAGACTTCGCGCGATGTTGACGCGCTGTTGCTCACCGCCAGAAAATGTCGCAGGCGCCAGTTGCCATAGGGATTCTGGAAGATTGAGGCGATGTAAGATTTGTGTCACCCGATCCTCAATCTCTGATGGATCGATACCGTTTCGCTTGAGCGGATCACTGACTAAATCCCACGTTGAAACACGCGGGATAACCCGTAAGAATTGACTGACAAAACTCAGCGTTTGGCGCCGGAGCGTCAATACATCGTGCGGATGGGCTTGAACTAAATCCACCACCTCTTGGTCCGTATGGATCTCGATGGATCCGCTATCGGCTAGGTAATTCCCAAATAGCATTTTCAATAGCGTGCTTTTGCCGCATCCCGACTGTCCATAGAGCACCACACACTCGCCGGCATCGACATGAAATGACATCTGATTCAAGACTGGAAGTTGTGTGCCACCTTGGTTGTGCAAAACGAATGTCTTCGAGACTTGGGTCACTGTGATTCGACGCATCAGTTCACCTGCAATATCGAAGCAACAAGCTGTTGTGTGTAAGCGGCATGCGGGTCATCAAGGACTTGGTCGGTCAATCCAGATTCGATGACTTGACCATTTTTCATGACAAGCAGTCGATCTGCGAGCAAGCGGGCGACTCCCATATCATGGGTCACGATGATGACCGCAATACCCAATTCTTGAACTAAGCCCTTGAGCGTATCGAGTAATTTCGCTTGCACGGACACATCCAATCCACCAGTGGGCTCGTCCATGAAAATGAGTCGAGGATTTGTCACTAAATTGCGCGCAATCTGCAGGCGCTGTTGCATGCCACCGGAAAAATTTAAAGGTTTGTCATCGATTCGTCCGGGATCGATCTCAACCTCTCGCATCCATTGTGAAGCGATCGATCGAATGTCTCCGTAATGCCGCTGACCAATTCCCATCAAACGTTCGCCGATATTGCCGCCGGCGCTTATCCGCAAACGCAATCCATCTCGCGGGTTTTGATGAATGATCCCAAATTCGGTCCGACCGAGGTAACGTAAGGTGCTTTCGGTGGCCTCTGTGAGATCAATAGATTCATGATCGCGGGTTTTGAATTGAATGGAACCGTTGTCTGGGTACTCTTGCCCGGACAATAACCGTAGTAATGTGGATTTTCCTGACCCTGATTCGCCAACGATCCCCAGTACCTCACCCGGCCAGACATCGAGTTCAATCGAGAAACAGCCTTGTTCAGGTGCATAGGACTTGGTGAGGTTTTGGGCGGATAAAATTGGATCAACCATTGCTCAGTTCCTGCCGTCGATTGCAGAAATGCGTGTCAGAGCAAACAAACATGCGTGAACCTGCATCATCAACAATTACTTCATCGAGGAATGTGTCGTTAGAACCACAGAGTGCGCAGTTTTCGTCCCAACTTTGGACTTCAAATCGGTGATCTTCAAAATCCAGAGATTCCACATCAGTGTATGGCGGTACTGCATAAAGTCGCTTTTCACGCCCTGCGCCGAACAATTGTAACGCTGGATTCTGGTGCATTTTGGGGTTGTCAAATTTGGGAATAGGGGAGGGGTCCATCACGTATCGGCCATTCACTAGAACGGGATAAGCATAGGCCGTCGCGATCTGACCGAATTGAGCAATATCCTCATACAGCTTTACATGCATCACGCCATATTCGGAAAGCGCATGCATTTTTCGAGTTTCTGTTTCTCGCGGCTCAATGAATCGTAGGGGCTCAGGGATTGGCACCTGATAAATTAAGATTTGACCTGCGACTAAGGGTGTTTCGGGAATCCGGTGACGCGTCTGGATGAGTGTTGCATCTTCGGTGACTTCAGTTGTCGCAACCGAGGCTGTTTTGGCAAAAAAGCGACGAATACTGACGGCATTGGTCGTATCATCGGCACCCTGATCGATGACTTTTAAACAGTCGTCTTCACCGATAACGGCTGCGGTCACTTGGATACCACCTGTTCCCCAACCATAGGGTAGCGGCATTTCGCGACCACCGAATGGGATCTGTAATCCAGGTACCGAAACGGCCTTGAGAAGACCGCGTCGAATCATGCGCTTGGTCTGTTCATCGAGATAGGCAAAGTTATAAGTATCAGATTCAGGAATCATTGGAATGTTCCTTGTCTCGGCGAAGACGACGAATCAACTCCAGTTCGCTCTGGAAATCGACGTAATGCGGCAATTTGAGGTGTGAGACAAACCCCCAAGCTTCCACGTTGTCACAGTGCGACAACACAAATTCTTCGTCTTGTGCGGGAGATTCAACCTCTTCATCGAACTCTGAGGTTCTGAGTGCGCGATCCACCAAAGCCATCGACATCGCTTTTCGTTCGGAGAACCCGACTTGCAATCCATAGCCACGAGTAAAGGTTGGGGGAACGTCTCTTGAACCTTCGAATTGATTGATCATCTCGCATTCGGTCATGAGAAGCTCACCGACAGGAACGCTGTAACCCAGTTCGTCGATCGCGAACTCGAGCGTAACGACACCAGATCGAATCTCTCCAGCAAACGGATGATTTCTGCCGTAGCCGCGCTGGGTTGAGTAAGCGAGAGCCAGCAGATAGCCCTCGTCTCCGCGGGCAAGAGCTTGCAATCGAGTGGATCGATCTGCTGGGATCTCTAATGGCTCGCGGGTGATATCTTGCAGTGGCTTACTCTCCTTCGGAGGAGCCTCGACCAAGCCATCATTTTCAAGAATCGTTAACAACCGAGCCATGGCATCGGGATGTTCTGGATTGCGTTCAAAGGCATGGTGACTTGTATCGGTATCACTGGACTCGTCGTTTCGATCGCGGTCGAATGCCTCAACAGCTAATGAAAAGTCCAAAAGTCGATGCGTGTAATCATAGGTTGGACCTAACAGCTGGCCGCCGGGAACATCTTTGAATACGGCAGAAATTCGTCGCAGGACTCGCATCTGACTGGTTTCAAGCGGTACCGATTCTCCGTGTCGAGGCAGCGTTGTTCGATACGCGCGTAACAAGAAAATGGCCTCGATCAAGTCGCCTTGCGCCTGTTTGATGGCGAGTGCTGCCAGTTCGGGATCAAACAATGATCCTTCATTCATGACTCGATCGACGGCGAGTCCCATTTGATTTTGGATTTGTTCGAGGGAGAGTTCAGCGACCTCGGGGTCGCCGCGGCGCATTTCTGCAGTGAGCTTGTGCGCCTCTTCGATCGCGCGCTCACCGCCTTTGACAGCAACGTACATCAGTCGGCCCTCATCGTCAGACGCGTGGAGCGTGGCAAACCAGAAACTGAATGCTCGGTCACTAGAAAGCAGTCGACGCCCAAAGGATATTGGTGGTTGTTTTGAATCAGTCGGGTCACCAACGACTCGGGTAGTTGGAGATTGAGGGAAGTCGGATCTTTGAAACCAGGACCTTGAGCCAAGACCTCAGTTGCATCATTAGAGACCAGCAGAAGAATGGTCGCTGCTGCATCGGGGCGTTCATGGCAACCGATCGATGCTCGACTGAGAAATTGTTCTGCTTCGGGATCCGCAACGTCGAGTACCAGCCAATCAGCATCTTCAGGCATTTCGGTTAGCCGTGTGCCAGTGTGGAACATGAGGTTGGATCGAGTAGTCGCTGTGATCCCTGGCCAAAAGACTGTCACGTCTCGATCAAGCAGCGTCAAGACGAGCGCCCAAAGGGCAGATCTGATACCCGGGGGCGCCGGGATAGCTGGAACGACTAGCGGCCGTAATGGCTCAGATAATGCGGTCAACGCACGACGAAACGTCTGTTGCATGAGGTGCGTTTGACGGTCAGGAGCCTCGATAATATCGGTTAACATCAAGTCTCTCCCCGGACCATTGTGAAGAAATCGACACGGGTTGCTTCGACTCGTGCGCTTTCTTGTGATGTCAGCTCGTCAATCTGTTGGCGCCATTTTTCAAGTTGCTGAATCGCTGATTCAGATGTGTCTAGACGCTGAAGTGCGAGGTCAAACATCGCGATGGCATGGGCTTGTTGACGACTGCGGCCGAGAATATGGCCGTACCCGAGATGTCCTTCTGCATCTTTCAACACACATTTAGTTAAGCTCACCTCACCGACGTGGAAAGATCCTCCGGTGCTATGAATTCGTCCGTTGGTCATCATGAGACCGACCTCAGGGGGCTTGAGGATAACGACCGAGAAGATCCATTGATTGGCTGCTTTGATCAGTTCATCCTTTGGCACGCGGACCAAAACACTGAGCCAGTCTTGCCTGGCAGTCTTTAAGGTGTCTTGATCCGTGAAACGTGATGTCATTATGCCGTTTCTCGGATCACCAGAGATTCCAGCAGTTCACGGAAGTCCGCAAGATCGAGTGACAGATCAAGATTCGATTCTTTCGCTTGATCGTCCCAACGGCGAAGCTGAATCGCATCTTTTGCGTAAGGTACTTCCAAGAATTGTCGTTGTGCTTCAGATGTCATTGGGCCGCCCTGAAGATCTAGGCTGTGTTTCGAGGCGGGACTTAGGGTGTGGTAGTAGGCTGGATCATTTCCGGTCAGAAATCGTTTAGCTACTACGTGGAGACGGACGGGTTCACTGACTCCTTTTGAAAACCACTGGCTGAGGAGCTGAGCGCCAGTGACTTCATGCATCAGATCGTGATCCGGTTCTTTAGAGCCCATGCTCTGGTCCAGCATATGTCCGATGTCATGAAGCAATGCGGCTGCAATTAATTCCGATGGGGAGCCTTCCTGTGAAGCCAGCATCGCGCACTGAAGGGCGTGCTGACGCTGTGTGACAAACTCGCCGTATTTCTTATCGCCATGCCTTGTAAAGCATCGCTCGATGGTCGAATACATCTCCATCATTCACCTTTGTCGTTTCTTCAACTAACCGGCGGTGAACATAACGACAAATTATTACAATTACGTGATTTGAATCGATGACGTTTACAGTCGATCTGGTCATGCGGGATAAAACGATGATCAGATACCCCCGCTCGTCTAGCACGCAGGGGTCGACCACTCATGGGTGAAATGGATTGATTTAAATAGGATCGGGGGTCAAACGCTCGTTCCAACGGGCATCAGAATGACAATTTGAAAATTCAAATAGTGATTGGTAATGCGTTTGCTTTTTCTCAGCGATTTCGATTTCGATTTCCAAAGCCTCTAAATACAGGGGATCTGAGGACCAATCTTCTTTGAGCTGATTTGTAGCCCAAGTTAAAAAACCAGTTTGTTGCCTGGCTGACAAGCTGAGATATGCGCACAAATCCCCTTTAGTCATCATCGGCTCTGGTTCAGCACTGACGGAAACGGGATGCATGATGAGTAACGTCGCGAGGGTCATTGATTTTATTGTCATGGTTTCTTCCCTTTTTTATCGCACATTTTGCATAAAATGAACATTACGCCGTTTCATTTCATATTGCAAATAGTGCGCATGATGTGTCAGTTGATCTCTAGTTGCGTCCGACTCGATGGCAGAAAAGACGTACCGGACGATAGGGAGCAGACAGTCCCGATGATTAGCGTCTCCCTACGGATCTTTTTGAATGAGGAAATGCAGCAACCAATGATTAAGTGCTGATGCTCTGAAGCTGAATGGTGACACGTCATCAATTTTTCATATTTTCGACACATCGCTGTAATCCATCATTGAATACTCTCTCGGGCGTTTACAGGGGGAATGCAGTTGTTAAAAGTCAAAAACCTCGTGAAGCGCTTCGGGTCGAATGTTGCGCTGAACAACGTTTCTTTCAATGCTGAGAAATCCGAAGTGATCGGCGTGATTGGCCGCTCTGGTGCTGGTAAGTCGACGTTGCTGCGGACCATCAATCGTCTCAATAAAGCGACATCAGGCGAGGTGATCGTTGACGGAACTAATGTTTTGACATTGAAAGGCGAAGCCAAACTCCGGTGGCAAAAAGATTGCGCGATGATTTTTCAGCAGTTCAATCTGGTCAATCGGCTGGATGTCATTACCAATGTGATTTTGGGTTCGCTCAATACTCAGCCGTCGTTAAAAGCCATGTTGAAACTGTTCTCGGATGATGATCGAGCCATGGCCCTTCAGTTGCTGGATCGCTTCGGGATGATCGATACCGCGCTTCAGCGCGCGGAAACCCTATCGGGCGGACAACAACAACGAGTAGCGATCTGTCGGGCGATGATGCAGCAACCCAAGGTCATTCTGGCGGATGAACCAATTGCGTCGTTAGACCCTCTGAATGCCCGTCTGGTCATGGATGCACTGCATCGCATTAATCGGGAAGAGAAGATTTTGGTGGTTTGCAACCTGCACACCTTAGATACCGCACGCAACTATTGCGATCGCGTGATTGGGATGCGCATGGGTGAGATCGTTTTTGACGGTCCATCCAGTGAACTGACTGATGAGATGGCACGCGAAATTTACGGTGCCGAGGCCGAGGAAGCTTTCGAGCCTGGCGTAACCTCAACCGCTTTGGGGGGAACCCCAATGCCAGCTGGTGCGTAAGTAACAGCTGAAACAACACATGACAACGCACAAATGGAGCAAATTTACATGTCTACTTTCAAAACGGCCCTCGTTGGTCTTGTAGCTGCAGCTACAGTATCAGTTGCGTTTGCAGCTGGTCACGGAACGGCGCCAGAAGCTGGCACGGTCAACTATACTGGTCCTAAGATGGATCTGAGCCAACATCAGCCAGAATTCCGTATCGGATTTTTGGGTGACGAAGCTGCCCAAGATGTTTTGACACGTAACTCGTGTTTGAAGCCATATGTTGAGGCTGCTTATGGTGTTCCAGCCAAGCTCTTCACGTTTGAAGATTACGCCGGCAACATGCAAGCAATGCTTGGTGGCAACCTTGATTACACTTGGTACGGGGCATCAGGCTACGCAGGCATGGAACTGGAGAAGCCTGGATTCGTGGTTCCCGTTTTAACGCGCATGCAGCCAACCGGCGACATGGGTTATTACTCAGTCATGATCGCGCGGAAAGATTCTGGGATTCGCTCACTAGCGGATGCTAAAGGTAAGCGTCTCGGATTTGCCGATCCAAACTCCACGTCAGGTTATTTAATTCCTTCAATTGAGTTGCCTGCGACTCCCGAAATCAATGGACCGCTTGAAAACTACTTCTCATCCACAGAATTCTCAGGTGGACACTCAGGTGTCGTTCTTGGTGTGTTGAATGGGGACATCGATGTTGGATTCAATTGGGTCTCTGGTGTTGGAGAGTGGTCCGAAGGGTACACATCCGGAAACCTCCGTAAAATGGTTGATGCCGGCCAGCTGAATATGGACGACATCGTCCAGGTATGGTCTTCAAACCTGATCCCGAATGGACCTGTGGCTATGCCAGCAAAGTGGACCAATGGTGCGGACGCGACTGAAGGTCACAAAGTGATGCAGGGCATGATGGCGTGGATTCACAAGAACGATCCTAAGTGTTCTGAAAACGTTGCCAATGGTGTCGTTAAAGCATGGATGCCTGTTGATCAGTCTTTCTACGACTCAATCATCAAGGCTCGTAAAGCCAAGCTTGAGGCCCAGAAAAACGGTTAATCGAACCGAGCCGGACTGGATGTTCCAGTCCGGCTTTTTATTGAGTAAATGTGATGACAACCTCAGCAACGAATCCGGTCGATCTATATCTAGAGCGGTTGCACGCTCAAGCGAAAACGCGTGCCCTGTATACTTTTATTTTCATCGGCGCGATCGTGTTTCTCATTACCAGCGGCGTTCTATTTGCCGAAAACCAAAATGCTGGGAGTTTCTCTCGTGGCATGGATCAGTTCTGGGACTTTCCCGTTGACTTATTTGTTGGTGCTTGGGAAGCAGGATGGGGTTGGTTTCATCTTTTGGGTGTTCATACACCTGAATTATTTCGAACGATCAATCTCGCATTATTTTCAACAGCGTTCGGTTTTGTCTGTGCCGTCTTTTTGAGCCTATTTGCGAGCCAAAATTTAATTTCGAACGGTTGGGTTGTCAGTGTCGCACGTCGCACGTTAGACGTGTTGCGCTCGTTTCCGGAACTTGTCCTCGCGATGGCTTTGCTTTTTCTGATGGGGAAAGGTGAGTTACCCGCGCTGATTGCCATTTGGTTGCACACGGTGGGTGCACTCGGAAAATTGTTTTCAGAGGCGGTTGAGAACTGCGATATGAAACCAGTTGAGGGCCTTCAATCTGCTGGATCAGGCTGGTGGCAGCGGGTTCGCTTCGGTGTGTTACCACAGGTTCTTCCACTCTTTTTTTCCTACGGTATTTTGCGTCTGGAAATTAATGTCCGCGCGTCAACAATCTTAGGATTTGTGGGTGCAGGTGGGATTGGAGAAGCTTTGAAGACCAATATCAGCTGGAGTTTTGAGCCCGATATTATGGCAATCATGGCTTTGCTTGTGATCACCATTACGGCCCTCGACTATCTTTCGACCTTTGTTCGTAACAGATTGATTGGAGGTATTCGCCTGTGAGTACTCCTGTGACTACGATTTCAGAAAAGATGCTCGAGTGTCAGGTTGCTGACTCGCGTTACCGTCGGATACTTGCTGCAGTTTTTGCAGTAATCGCTGGTTATCTCGCATTTTCCGTGTGGATGTTTGATCTCCCTTCGATTGCGCGCAAGTGGAGTCCTGAACGGGCTACCATGTTCCTGCTCGATACCTACGCTCACAAGGACGTTGTTCTCATGGAATGGGATCGACCTGACGATATTGATGTCTACTTCGAAGCGAAAATCTATGAATACGTCAAGGATCCAGATTGGTTTACACGCTCAGCTCCATTGTCTGGTAGTCGAGTTGACATCGATAATGGGGCGTATTTTGTGTTACGGGGTGACACTGTCGAGTTACATGACTGGCCAACATTAGACGCCCCGTTGATTTTTTCGCGATTTACCGATGGTCGACCCCGGATTGTTGGTTTTGAGAATAACCGTGATGCGATTCCTGATTGGATTCGATGGACTGAAAACAAAATCGAAGTACGGCCTGACCTCTACACTCGTTTACAGGTATTTGGTCGAAAAGCAGAAATCCATCGCTATTCCCTTGGTTGGAAGTATTTCTGGTTTGATTTCAGGAGTCCTCTTGCTGACGTTTCTCTCATCGATGCGATTGGGCTCATGTTTTCAGATGACCGTGTCGATCCAACGCGGTCCAATACGTCACTGGTGCTGAATGAAATTTGGTACAACGAGATTTGGTTCCACATGGAAGTGATGTTGGCGATGCTTGAGACGTTGCTGATGGCTCTTCTCGGAACATTCTTTGCAGCATTATTCGGCTTACCGTTAGCGTTCCTTGCCGCTCAAAATATCACTCCATTCGAAGTGGTTCGCTTCGGTTTGCGTCGATTGTTCGATTTGCTCAGAGGCATCGATATGTTGATCTGGAGTTTGATTTTCCTACGTGCTTTCGGGCCGGGATTGTTTACGGGAGCCTTTGCGATTGCATTCACCGATACGGGAACTCTCGGTAAATTGATGTCGGAAGCGATTGAAAATGCAGATGCCAAACAACAAGAGGGTGTGCGCTCAACTGGAGCGAAGAAAACCTTGCAACATCGCTTTGGTATTTTGCCTCAGATTATGCCGATCTTTATCTCGCAAACCCTCTATTACTTCGAGTCGAATGTCCGCGGTGCGGTCATCATCGGTGCAATGGGTGCCGGTGGCATTGGCCTTCAATTCTTGGGTGCCATGCAGACTGGATCCGACTTTGAAAATGTCGCGTATATGGCGATTTTAGTCCTCGCGATGGTCATTAGCATCGATAAGCTTTCAGCACGGATTCGTCGTGTATTAATCGGATTGGTTTAGGAGAATTCAGTATGAAGCAACTCATGACATTGCTAATAGCGCTCGTGGTATCAGGATCGGCTTTGGCAACGACCAATTTCCAGCAAGGCGCCGGCAATACTGTCGGTACCAATGCTGATGAAACCTTTAAAGCCTTGATTGATGCTTGTGGAGACGTTTCCATTCTTGGCCTCCGTGCGCGGGCTCGGCTAGAGATGAACCAATCAACGCCAGAAGGTAAAGCGAAGATTGTTGAATTGATGGATCAGGCCATGGCGACCTGCGGCGGCGGAGACATTGTAAAAGCGACGGAACAAATGAACGAGGCAATTGCCATTGGTAAAGCGAGCGTGACTGAAAATTTTGGCACAGATGCCTCCGCTGAAACGCCTGTGAACACAAAGGCCACCCCCGCAGACGAGGAGTCTAGCCCACCTCTGGTTGCAATCATCGCAGGTTTAGCTGTGGTCATCGGCATCGTTGTGATGATGCGCCGGAAACGAGCGGGTGATGACGACGAATAATGTGCTGTTTTTGTGTAGCGGTAACTATTTTAGAAGCCGCTTCGCAGAGCTTTGGTTTAATCAAGAAGCGCAGCAGCGGCGCCTAGGATGGTATGCCACAAGCGCCGGACTTTTGATGGAGAATGATAACCAAGGCAATATTTCTGAATACACACGCACGTTTGCACATGCGCGCGGTTGGTCTGTCCCTGATCGTCCTCCAATTCCTGCTTCAGACGCATTATTTGAACAAGCCGATTGTGTGATTGCGCTGAAAGAATCTGAGCATCGTGTGCCGATCGAAACTCGTTTTATGAGATTTCAAGAGAAAGTCACGTACTGGATGATTCATGATGAAGACGTCATGAAACCGAGCGATATTTTACCGACCCTCGAATCCCAGTTGATCCAATTTGTCGACACACTCAAGTAATTGATGCATCAGGTCGAGGCTCCAGTTCATCGATTGGGTATCTCTCAGATCCTAGCTTATGGACTGCTCTTTTATTCCTTCGCCTCAATCAAAGATGATCTGGCGTTAAGTGTTGGCGTTTCTGATTCTGCAATCATCACCGCCTTATCTGTGGCACTGTTTATCGAAGCCCTATTATCGCCGTTGATCGGATCGCTCGTCGATCGTCTCGGTGCATTGACTGTATTACGAGTGGGTCTTGTTGTGGGTGGCTTGGGCTATGCCGTAATCACGTTGATTCCAACGATCGAGTGGGTCTGGTTTTCGATAGCGATGATTACCATTGGTCACGCCCTTGGAACCTACACTGTTGCGTTTGCAGTTCCTGTTCAATTCAATGAAAAGACGGCGCGTCGAAAAATTTCTGTCATTACGTTTTATGGCGGGATTGCAAGTTCGATGGTTTGGATTGCCCAGGGAGCCTTGTTGCCTGCTGTCGGTCTGGAATACACGACTTACCTAGGCGGTGCACTTTTGGTCTTGATGGGTGGTTTGATCCTGCATATGCATCCGTCAGAAAAACCACCAAAACCTAAGACGATCGAACCATTTCGGTGGTCTTTGCTGACGTCCGAAGAAAAGCAAGCGCTCGTCCTTCTTGCTAGCAGCGGCGCGATCGATTCCATCAACTTTACCGGATTGACACTGTTATTCATCACCTGGTTCACCTATCAGGACTTTGGGGCCTATGCTGTCGTGTTGGCCGCTATTTATGGTCCGGTTCAAGTGGCTGGGCGGGTATTTGAAATGCGGTATGCACAACAATTTGATGCTCGAATCAATTGTGTTGTTGCGATGGTTTGTGTCGCGATCTCGCAGATCTTTATCATGTCCGACTCGATGCTCATTGTTGGAATTGGGATGGCGATTTTCGGAATGGCCAATGGGATTATTACGGTGACTTTTGGCTACGTCCCCAATTTATATTTTCGCCCCGCGGTGTTTGGTCGTGCGAAAGGCTGGATTGCAACGCCAAAAGCGATCGGAAGTGCGGTTGGGCCTGCTTTTGTCTTAGCTCTTTTTCAAATGTTAGAGGCACAGGTTTTCTATATTACGATGGCTTTGTCTGTGGTGGCAGCATGCTTGTTTGCGGGAGTCTTACGGTTGTCCATCAGAACTGAGGTAACGACGAGCTAACGGTTAGCAGGACAGTGCTGTCCCAAAGTCGGTCAAGCGACCGTCGACCATGCATCGGTAGGCTCTACTTCCGATGACTATGGATAGATGCAGTCGTTTAGCCGCTGTTTCAGAACGATTGATTCGAAATTTCCTCGACGAACCAGACGACCGCTGCCAATTTTCGATTCATCACTGAGATGCTGACTTAAGGAATGCTCAAGATCGGTCAGTATCGTTGCCTCGTTTAATCTTTCTCGAGATTCAGGCGTGAGGAGCAAAGCTCTCTGACGTAATAACCATCCAGCGACCAAGCCGCTATGAGTCTTTGTGGAGCAGAAGACTAAGGTTTATGATTTACCTTAGTCTTCTTGTCGGTGACTGATGCCTTAGTCGATCTGATAGAGTGCAACCGTACCCGTCATTTCAAACGCAATCGCCAACAGAGGCTTTCCAGTTGGGCTATCCTTGGCTGCAATGAATTCGAGGCCTTCTGGTGAGTTGTGGTTTGCTGAGGGCATCATGTAGCCGACCAAATGAGGGTCAGAAGGTAG
>ENA-OUOG01003219-OUOG01003219.1-marine-metagenome-genome-assembly--contig:-NODE-3219-length-15644-cov-10.598767_pt1 | contig 15644 bp, 21 predicted proteins | sample MGYA00248635_ERZ508505 | MGnify/ENA primary metagenome ERZ508505 (study PRJEB26176, sample SAMN06267871) | marine metagenome | isolation source: Saanich Inlet, British Columbia, Canada | place: Pacific...
CGCCAGACTCAATTTTAAGCTTTTGTTTAGCCATTAGAAACCAGCACTCCCTGCAGCCGCCATAGCAGCCCTCAACATAGCATCACGTTGAGCAGATTGCATCCGCTCCTGAGACTGAGTACGCTGCTGAGCAACGTCAGTAGCCAAATCCTGACCAAACCGTGTACGAGAAGTCTCCATAGCATCCAATTGCTTCTGCAAACGGTTCTGGAACTCCCCAAAAGTTTTAGCAAAGTCAGACGAACGCAAAGTACCGCGAGCCGCAAACTCGTCACGAGTCCCCCGAGTACCCCGAGCCGCCGCACTATACGGGTCATACTCACCCTCAAGGTCAAAACCACCCGACACGGGGGTCATACTAACTGGTGCGCTGTCTGCTTCTGCCGACAATGCGGACATAGCCATGGGCTGTGCTTTAGTTTGGTCTAGCTGCTCCAAAACATTAGGCATTGCTTGGAACCCTTCTGCAGGGCGGTAACCAAGGCCGCGCAGCCCTGTCGTAAAGTCTTGCCCGTAACGTTCGCCTCTTGTAGTTGCGCCGGTTTCAAAGTCTTGCAAAGCACGTTGAATAGACGCAATTTGTGCGTTGTAGGCTGCGTCTCGCCAGTTTAAAGGCCGGGGCGCAGAAGGCTGCTGTGACGGCGCTGGTGCAGGTGTCGAGGTAATGTTGCCCAGGCTTTGGGTAGGTTTAGCAAATCGTTTAGCTGCCCGAGCACCAAAACCAGTACCGCCCTTCCCAGGCTTACTAGTAGTAACACCGGGAAGATAAGAATTATCAACTTTTGGCTGGTTCATAGGGTTCTCGTAAAATCTAGCCATTATCGATTACCTCGTCTCGGGCGAAGGAATATCCCCGCCAAACTTAGGCCCAAACATCTTCAACAAAGCAATCTCACGAGCCTGCTGACTCGTAATACCAGAAGGCAACGCACTACCCGGAGCGGGAGGGCTATCCATCAACGCTTGGTTAATCAAATCCATCAACGCAGCACTAGTGTTAGTTTGGTTCGGAGGCTCGCCACTAAACTTAGACTTAGGCTGGTTCATAGGGTTTTCGTAAAATCTAGCCATAATAAATCCTTAAGAAGAAGCCCTACCAGGCATAGATGACAAACGGTTCATCATGGCACGTTCACGAGCTTTCTTCTTCATTTCCTCGTCCGCAACTTTGGCATCCTTCTGAGGGGCCAAACGGTTACCCATACTTGATTTGTCCCGGTACATTATTTGAGCCTTTTCTGTATAGCTTTACCCCTGGCAGCTGCCATGTTGTCAACAAGGTTAGGGTACGGACGACCAGCAGCTTTAGCACGAGCCTTAGCTGAAGATTTTTGTGAAGGCGTCAAAGACTTACGTTCGCTCTTCGGTTTGGGATTTTTAGTATCCCACACTTGCTGGGCCATTATGAAAGTCTCCTCATCAAAGCATCCCGCCTAGCGGCAGCTTTAACATCGCGTTTCTTGTATCCGCCCTTACCAGTTACTTTACCAACAGTTGGCATGGGTCGTCCACTCCCATAATGCTTCTTACCCGCACCATAAGCGTTAAAGCCTCCACCGCCCTGAGCTGGTCCGCTAAACTCTTTGCGAAACCTATTCATTACGTTATTTCCTTAGACACTGTTTGCTTCGGGTTTACATAAGTTGTCAGTGAAAACAGTCTAACAGGCGAATCAGCGGAAGTTCCCGTAGTCGTAAATTTTACGCTATAAAAAATCTGCCTAAATCTAAGCGATTTAAGGAACTTAACAAAGATACGTTTAAATGTAGGGGCGGTTTCAGTAACTGTCGTAGTAATCGGCGGGGAACCGCTGTTGGGAGACTGCCAAATAAAGCCCAGCATTGTTTCCCATGTGTTACCCAGCAGGTCCTGCCACACTGCGTCAAAGCTTTGGGTAATGGGGGTAGCGGTACCCTCAACAGTGCCCTTAAATCGGGCGTCCAAACCCCACCAAAACAGGCGCTTGTAAATACCGCTAGCCTGATAGTTAAAGTTTTTAGTTTGAATCGTGCAATCCATTGTCTCCGACACAGTGCTGTACTCATCAGCAATCTGCAGCAACGGGGCAACCCGTGTACCCCCAGCAGGTACAGCAATGTTGGAGTGAGTCAAAACAATAGACTTGTCCTCCGTGTTGCTCCTGTAAGCCATCTTGCACAAAGTACCGTAAGTGTCGGACACCCACTTAGTCCACGAACGAGTCTGCAAACTGTACACAAACATTTGGTCAAAGTACGTAAAAATAATTCGTTTGTTGAACTCTGACACGGCATAGTTATTGTGCAAACCCGTAGTAGTCCCGGCAGCAAACGGGGTTTTGACGTTAATCTGAGCTGCCCTGTTGTTTGTAAATTCGTACGCTTTCTCGTCGTACATAAAGTAAATGTAGGACTCAAACTGGGCCAAGGCGTACCGAGAGTTCAAACCAACTGTCGGAAGAATAAGAGATACTACAGCGGCAGCAGGGTCAGAAGTGTACTGCAAACCATACACAGAGTTAGTGCGGAAAATCATAAGCGTGTTGAAGTACACGACAAGTTGGACAATGTTCTGGCCGTCACCCGTACCAATATCAACAAAGTCGTTAGTTACCTGCCACAGCGACGGGTCAGCCAACGTACGAGACCTGTACAACCGCGTCCCCTGGTTAGTGCTGTTTTGGCCCTCAGCAACCCACAGGCGGCCCTTGAACGCCACAATAATCTCGCCCTCAGGCATGTTCGCATCCGCAACAAAACCACCCGAAAGAGTCCAATAACCGCCAGGGTTAGCTGAACCCACATGAGCAGTCAACCAAGCTTTGTCGTCAAATTGCACAAACCCTGCAGCAGCAATAGTGTCGGTAATCAAAACCCAAGCACTGCCATTAAAATAATAAGTTTTAGAGTCATTATCGCTAGCCAACAAATAAGTTTCCGTAGAAGACACCTGAAAGGTACCAAGAAACTCAATATCGCCCGCAGTGCCAAGTGGAAAATCAATGTCTAAATCTTCGATTGGCGGGCGTGACTTTAGCGAACCGTCCAGGTCCAACTCAAAATTTTCGCAAACCGTCAGTTCGTTGTCGGCAATGGCGGTAGGGTCGCTGAAGGTGTTAAGGCCGCCGACAAAAGGCCCTACCTGTATTGCCGTACCTGGCATGGGCTCTCCTAGTTAAGGTCGAACGTAATGTTCGTTTCGTAAGTCATGGTAGCTGCGAGGCGTTCCGTCTCTCCGCGCTCTGCAACGCTGGCACTGTACTCAGCTTGCTTTACTGCCATCATTTCGGGGTTTTCGTCCATTTCGTAAGCTTTCATCAAGACAAAATTACAGATGTCCGTAAAGCATTCATCGGGTACCGACAGAACATCCGTAGAGTTAGTGGTGACATCCGAGGGCTGTGCTGTGTACCTGATAGTCATTGTGTAGTCTTTGTTTGGCACAGGCCAGAAAGTAATGTCCCCGCCCCAGGCATACCAAAACTGTGGGGCACCTGTTTCAGTGCCTTCGGGGTCTGCCAGTGAAATGCTTTCCTCAGCCTGAGAAATAGGGATGTTACCCACACGGCGGCCATTGAGAAGCAGGGAGGCGACAGAATCAATTGCTGGAGTCACAGTACTTAAAGCGTATGTAGCGACACCTCCCGTAACAGCCAGAGTAGCTGTCGTCTGCAAAATTTGGTTTTGCTTAGAAATGTCTACTTGTGCCTCGTTAACCCAACGCACGATGTCGTAGTTCGTTAACTGCACACCGGATTCGTCACCAAATGCACGCTTAACTGCGTCATAGACAGCACCTACAGTCTTAGTGGGGTTACTGTAGCTCATCGCTCAAACTTCTTTCCGTTGTGGGTAACCGTATGCAGCTTGTTCCGCCCACCGCTTGCAAGAAATTCTATATGGTCGAGTCTATCCTCTAAGTCGTCCTCTTGTCTCTTGTAATCAAGCAATTTTTTAGCATTTTCTTCAGCTTCAATACGTTTCAAAATGTTGTCTGCTCCGTGACGTACGACATCCCCGTCAAAAAGCCACGCAATAATCTTATGCGGCGTTTTCATCTCCTCCTCGGAAATGTACCTAACAATGTACTCGGGCATGTTATCTGGGTGGTCCAAGATAGCCCAAGGCTTTGTCTTTTCCTCAGGGGTTGTGCGGTCTTTCTGTGGGATATAAACCAACTTGTAGGTGGGTTTTAAGTCTTGTAAGACCTGCGCAAAATGTACGTGGTCTTCTCTAACAAACTCGCCCAAGTCGGAGTTGAATACGTTTGCTGCTTGTCCTAAGTAAGTTTCCATAAACCCAGTTTAGCTTATGCCCCAGATAAGTCACCCCAAGTAATTGTGGGCCGGTTCTCCCAAGCGGTGCCGTTGTACAGCAAAAAGTCTCCGTCTGCCAGGCTTGTAAAAACAACGTCGTCCAAGTCGTGCATGTGAACGCTGGGAATGGCGCGAACTAGAATACGTCCGGAACTTTGCTGTAGTCGTGTAACTGCTGCAATAGGTGCTCTCCAAGCTGGGGCGGCTGGTTGGATGTGTGTTAAATCTCCTGGACTGGCGGGGTCAACATAAAGTAACGAACCGAGCTGCCAACCCGCGTAATCTGTTTTAATTCCGTTAACAAAACCAAACTGGGTTACAAAACCGAACCCGTCAGCGGGGATAGTTTCTGTCGTGATACCCACCAGCACACTGGGTTCGTAACTTCCGTTTGACGAAGCTGGTGATACCACGATGGTATCGCCGGTAGCGCCCACAACCATGACCGCTTTACCGTCTTCGATTGCAGTAGTGTTGCTTTGGTTTTTTACTCGAATAACGTGTTCTTGACCGACCTGTAAATTAACGTGTGCGTCCAGACCAACCATAAGTGTTTCAAAGTCGGCATCCCACGAAATCTGTCCAGGCTCAGGGTCAACACCAGCAGCAGTATTAAAACCAATGTAATTAACCGGGTCAAGATTAGCGACAGCAGTGCCATCAAAGCCGACAGTTTGAGTCTCACTGTCATACGTAATCGGTAAAGTGGCTGCCACAACACCCGTAGGTCCGGGAGGGCCCGCAGGACCCGTATCGCCCGTGTCACCCTTAGGTCCGACAGGTCCCACACTGGCAGCAAAAACAGTTCCATCAAACAAGTACAGCGTGTCGTCAGTAGTGTCAAACCAAATGTCGCCCGTAGCAGGGTCTGTAGGCTCCACAGTGCCTACAGTCACATTTACGCCAGTTCCGCCACCCCCAGCACCATTAACCCACTGACCAGAAACCTCATCATAAACAAGTGTTTGACCATCTTGAACATCAGTAAGGGTAACCGTCAAAATCTGTTTACCGGCGTTGTCCTTGTAAAAATTCCATTCATAATCAGACAAGGAAAGACCCTCAGGCAGCGCAGAAACAGCCTGGTAAAAAAGAAACTTATTTTCCATGACACTCCAAAAAGATGATGGCCCAACCCCAGTATAGAGGTTGGGCCATCACTATGGCGAGGGTGTTTAGGCCTCGGTGATGTCTGAAACCAGACCGTGGGTGTTACGGCGGTCAGTACCAAGCTCGTGGTATTCAACCATGCGAGCGTAGTATGCGTCGTAGTCACCGTTGGAGTCACGAACCTGCTTCCACATTGAACCATCACGGTCAATGAAGTGCCAGTCTTCGTCACGGTAGTACGTGAGCGCGTCTTCGTTGATGTACCACTGCTTGTTCAGCGGTGCGTCAACATCTGCAACCACAGGGATTTCGCCACGGTCAGTGGTGAATGCGAGACCAGAGAAACCACCAGTGAATTCCTGGGTGTTAACGGTCTGACGCAGCTGCGACAGCAGGTTGAAGTACGCACGACGAACCCCGAGGCTCTGGAGAATCAGAGACGTGCTTCCACCCTTGGTGCGGATGTCATCAGTCATTTGAATCATCAAAGCTTCCGACAGTGCGCGGTTGGTGCCACCGTTGGAGTCAACGTTAGCTTTCCACTCGGGCTCTACCGAAGGGTCGATGTTGTACAGGGTTCCGGAAGCGCTGATAATTGCAGCGAGACCAGTGAGTTCACGGTTACCACCAGCAGCAACACCAGAACCGGCGCGAACAATGATGTCAGCGTTAGCAAGGGAGGTACCAGGAGTGGTAGTGAACGTAACAGTGTTTGCACCAGCAGTCAGGTCAACCGAAGCAACAACAAGGTTTGTGTTGTCAACGGTGGTACCCGTCTGAGTGTCAACGACCATTCCAACCTGGAACAGACGTGCATCTGCAACAGGAACGACAGCACCAGTGTTAGCACCAGTAGCGACACCAATGGCACCGTTACCCGAGCCGTACACCTGACGGTTCATGTCCTTCTTCAGGTCGTTCTTCAGACCCTCAACCTCGTTGTCCAAAGCCTTGGCAAAAGCCTTAGCGTCGGAGTCAGAAAGGCTGATTGCCTGTCCGGTGAGCTGAACTCCACCGTATGCGTACTTCAGACCCACACGGGCAGCGGCGTGACCCTGCTGACCAGCAACAGGAAGTGCCTCGTTCTCAAAACGAGAACCGATACCACTGTTACGGCGGGTGTGAATTGGGAAGGTGACGTACTTTCCGCCAACTTCGTTGGTGACACCAGAGCCACTGCGAGTAATACGTTTCAGCGCAACGATTTCGTCGTTAAGCTGCTCGCGGATGCGTCCCTGGTACACCTCCTTGAGATATGAATCAATAGTTGCGAGTGTTGCAGCCATTGTGTTTCCTTTCGTTATTGAAAGGAGATTAAGCCTTTAAACTACCGGCCTTGTTCAAGTGACGAAGCGATGAGACTTTGCACATCTGTTCTCGTCATTTTTCCAAGGGGTGTTGCCTGCTGTCCGGCAGGAACGCCTCCCGAAGTGGGAAGCAATCTTGGGGCGGAATCTCCTGGGCGCGGTACTGCGCGGATACGGTTTACTGTTTTGTCGACATACTCTTGAGCAACGTCCGACAGTTTCACTGCCTTACCACTGCTCTGAAGTTTAAACGCCGCCCGCATTAAAACTTCCTGCACATCGTCCTCCGAAAAGTCCGGGTGTGCAGATTTAAGTTCGCCGATTTCCTGTTCGAGAGCGGCATCCGCCTCCTGCTGAATCTTTACCTGTTCTTGTTGGTCAAGAAAGTCCTGCATCTGCTGTTGCTGTTGCTCTAGCTGTGCAAGTCGAGGGTCGACAGGTGCTTCGCTGTTCTCGTCGGTAGCTTCCTCGTCATCAACCGCATCCTGAAGTTCTGCTTCAGTTTCCGGTAAACGACCATTCTGCTTCAAGAATTCACCTAAAGCATTGTAAATAACTTCAGGTTCCGTATCGAGCCTCTGAGCGATTGTCGCATAATTCTGCAACTGCTCAGGTGAACCCAACTCGTTGTACTCTTTGAGTTGCTGGTTCAACGACGAAATGCGCGATTCCGCATTTTTGTCGAAGTTCTTAAGGTCTTCCTGAATGCTGTGGAAGCTAACAGGGTCGAGTTTTGAACGCAATGAATCCCAAGCAGGATTCCCTCCGGATTCCCCAGAGTCTTGCTGCTCAGTTGTTTCCTCTACCGGCCCTGAAGATTCCGACACTTCCGGTTCTGTGTCAATCTCTGTACCTGTAGTTTCGTCCATTGTGTTCTCCTTATTCGCCGTACCTCCCAATGAGGCCCTAGCATTTGGATTTTAGTTTACTATATTTAGTTATAAATCACGCACTTTGTTAGGAAAGTGCGTGAATTGCGTACGTCAAGTCGTTGTAGGTCATTTTCAGGACCTCAGCGTCTGTGTACGTGGTCGCATCGATAGCCTGGATTTCAGTCTTCAGCTCATCGATAGTCTTACGTCCATAGTTTCTTGTGGGACGGTACTCCAGCTGGGGAGTGGAATCCGCCACTACATCGAAATCTGCCATGCTTATACTCCTTGTTCAGGGGCCATGTCGGGTACAGCCCCATTAGGAGCCATCATAGCACCTGGGCCCATTTCAGGACCACCCTCAGCACCCTCAGCAGGAGGCTGACCCATCATCATTTGAGCCATCATCCGCTGCTGCAAAGCCTGCTCATGCTGCGCCACATGCTCAGCAAACTGAGCCTTCAGCACATCCGACAGAATCTCATACTCCTGAGACATACGGAATTTGTTGTGAGTATCAATGTGAACCTCGTGAGCATCGAAGTCATCCACAGGAACAACAGGAGGCGCAGGCATGTTTTCAATCTCAGCCATAATGTTGGGGTCCTGCATGGCCTCAGGAGGCAAACTTGCCAGAATCTCCTGCATAGCTTCCTGGCGAGACATCTCAACTTCTTCCTCAGTCAGCATCTTCATCTTGATGTTTTCACGCTGAGCTTTACGCTCTGCAACGTTAAGAGTGTCCATAACCTTCTGCACACCACCAACCTCAAGCATACGAACAGCTGTCGGCTGGTCAATAATCCCAACCGCAAACATGTCCATAACACGAGCCTCTTGAGCAGCCTTAGACTTCGCATAGCTAGAGCCGGGCTCAATACGAATATCCGTACCAGAAGCAATGTCAGCACCTTTCAACAGCATCGTGTCGAAAGCACCATCCGCACCAATCGTGCGAATCTTACGAGGCAAGTCAACATACTGTACAAACAACTCAATAGTCTGCGCAGCAATCTTTTCCACACCAGCCTCAATACTTTGGAACTGAGGAGTCAGGTATTGATTAGATGCTTCTTGCAAATACGAAATAGCCGTACCCGAAGTAACACCGGGAGGGGCGTCACCACGCGACACTTCGCGCTCACCAGAAATATCAATCCAGTCATTCAGTACACGGTCCTGCTGGTCCAAGTAATACTGAGGCAAAGGCGACAAAGGCAACGGCTGAGGAGGAGCCATACCAGGCTTGTACTGAATCACTAGGCCAGGCTCGTTAGTCAGCTTAGATGGAACAATAGAACCCATTGGCGCAATCAGCTGCGGCTTAGCCATGCGTCGCCCTGCTTCACCAATTTCTGAACGCAAACCGTTGTATTCTTTCTGGAGCTGCGACAGGTCCACAATGGGGCTGTCAGCGTAGAACGTTGCAGTGGGGATGTGCTCAAACTTGGTAAATGGGTACATTCCGTGACCGTAGGGGAACCCTTCGCGGTACACGCTGATAAGAATGTCATCGACACTAATAATGACGCCTCCCTGGGGCATCATCTTGGTTGCGCCTGGCTTAACCCAAGTTTCATACACAATCACACTGTCAGGTGCTTTGCTGTGTCCGAGGTTTAAGTAAGCCTCGTCAAGAATTTGGTTGGCGCTAGAAACACTGGGGGACAGTTTGATGTTGCCAAGTTCTTTAGCAAAATAGTGCTGTGCCCACGCGACAGGTTTCGTGTAAGCGTTAATGACGAAAGGTTGGTCCTCGATGTCCTGTTCGCGGATGTCGGGAACAAAAAGGTGAAAGGGGGTTACGTGACCGTACTTGATGTCTCCAACTTCGCCGGAAACTTTATCAATACAAGTAGTGTCCCAGTGAGTCTTAAGGAATCCGTTACCTGTAACAATGGTCCACCACATAGCGCGGGACATGTGCTGACGTAGTTTCTTAGAGTCACTAATAGAAGTCCAAGCCTGCTCAGCGGCAAATGCCGCCCGCTGGTCCTCGTCCTCGCTGGATGCAGGAATGGCTTGTGCGGTGGGGAATGACGAAAGCATCTTCGACATTTCCCACCGCACATAAGACCTAATACGGTTAATAGTCTTGCGTTGGTGATAATACGGCTTGCGAGGCGTAAACAGCTTGTCGCGGTAATCCTCAGGGAAGTTACCGCGAGTCTGCTCAACCCAGTGGTGCCCATAAAACATTGACATGTTGTGAAACCACTGCAACTGCTTTTGACTACGAGCAGTCTTAGCTTTAGTCCACTCAGACTGTACCCAAGCGACTAGCTTTCGTGCCTCTTCGCTTTCCCGGTATTTTTCAATGTTTAACCCGTCTTCAGGCAGCTTAATTACCGTAGAACTCTGGGTCAACCCCGGTGAGTTCTGCGAATAATTGTCGGGCATCTTGGCCATCTAAATCGTCTCCTGCTGAAAGGTTGGGGTTCCTAGTGGCAATTCTTTCAGATTCAGCCTCGTCGGAAGGGTCGTAGTCCTGGTAACCACTATAATCTAAAGTTTGATTCATCGCTTGAATTTGTTGAAACGCGAGAGGGTCGCTTGAAGCGACTAGTGCTTGCGCTTTTGCGCTCAGGTCCGTCAGCGTCTTTATCGATTTCTGGTGCTCCTGCTGCTGAGTTTTCAACACCTGCGACTGCTGCTCCAGCAGCTGTGTGAGTACTTGCTGGTTCCACCAATGCTGCAACACCAGCAGACCCAACAACATTCCTACTAACGTGGCTAACAAAATGGTTGATAGCATCTGAATTTATCTCCTTAATTGCGTCGTTATAACCCTTGTCGTACATTTGTTTGTCATGCAATTTGACAGAAACGGGCTTTTCCTCGTCAAACAGCCCAGCTAGCTGAGCCATTTCTCTAATTACGTCTACCGACAGATACATGCGTCCACGGTCTACAACATTCTTAGACAGGTCAATTCCCGTGTCTACGAATGGTCCCTTACCTGTTTTAGTAATCCAGCAGACGCCGGGCTGTAGGGCCGGTGCGTCGGTCAGGAAAAATCTGCTCATTAGTAGTAATCTCCATATCCTGCAATAACGGTAGGTCCGTCACTGCCCGCTCTATCTTCTGCGAACTGGACACTAGGGTCTTCTCGCATTTTCAAAAGCAAGTCCTCGTATCTTAGCGTAGTTGGGGGGTCTTCGTCACCTTTTGCTTCAACAAAAGGCTTTAGGTCTGGTCGGGTAGTAGCAAAATAGCGGGCAGAGTCAAAAGCGTGGTCGTCTTTTTTGTGGACAACTTCCTGCTTATTCATCTCATACGCCATCTTGTCCGACGCATACGAACCCCAACGTAGCTTCTTCATCTCACGAATAAAGTTAGGGCAGTTGCGAGAAATAACCCATTTAGGACGGTTTTTACCCCAGCGGGTGTCGTCACGTAACCTAAAATAAGCTTGCATCTTCTCAATACCGACCATGACATCGTGAGGTATGCCCTCAACGTTCACGTAAACCCCGTGGAGGGCATATTCCTGAATAATGGATGTTCCGGTTATCCCAGACCGTTGACGCATCGCAGGGTCGCCCATACGCTCGATAGAGTCAGGTTTATGGCCCCAGCTAAGCTCCCGCTGCTTCACAGTCTGTGCGTGCTCCGACACAATCATATTTGACTGGTAATGCTCCGCAAACGTCACAATATCCCCGCTAGGCGACACCGCATGCCACAACCAAGCTGTCGGGTTGTTTAGCCCGTGGTCGACAGACGCATAAATAGCCCACCCCTTAGGGACATCCCCCGGACCAAAATCGATTAGGTAACGTTCGATATTTTGACCAAAATCAGGAAACACCAAACCACTACGAGCAACAAACTCGCCCTTCTCACGAATATCACGCTCTTCCTTATTCATACCCACCATGTAAAAGTCCATATCATCAGAATCCGCTTGAATATAAGGGTTCTGCTCAGCCGACAGGGTGAACGTGTCAATCCAATCCACTTTGCCTTCCTTAGCAGGCTCCCACAGAAGGTCAAACGTCCAGCCCATACCCTTAGTCGGTGTAGCCGCAATCACCCAAAAACCGTTGTAGTCAATAAGACGCATCATCGACTCGTTAAAAATGTTTTGAGGAGGTTCCTCGTCAAAGAATATGCCGTGACGAGGAACCCCACCCAGCTTCATCATGTCCATACCCCAAGTAACAAAATCAATTGTTGACCCGTTATCGAACGTCAGAATGTAGTTGGTTGCATCCCAACTCTTAGACCAATCACCACCCTTCAGGTAAGAGCGTGGTATCCACCTCTTCATTTTAGGCAAAATAATCTGCTCAATACCCTTAGCAACGTCTACAACGACAAACCTAAGCTGAACAGGTCCAGACCCCCATGAAGGTGGGCGCTTAAGAAATGGGTGAGTATTTGTAGCCCACCAGATAGACTCAACGACTTCAGCGTCGGTTTTTCCTCCACGGTTACCTCCAGAAATAAAACGTCCACGGGACTCGGATTTATGAAACCTAAGCTGCTCCGGGTAATCCTTTTCCCCATAATTTAAAATGTTGGGTTGGTGGATACTCTGGTCAAGCTCTGCAACGGCAAGTTGTAAAAGCTCCGCCGCTGAAGGCTGTCGTTGCTTAGCAGGCATTATGCCGTCGAATTGTCGGTGGCTCCGAGACGAACAAGAATAGCATTAACCGACAAACGCCAAGCATCGCTAGCCCTAGAGCCAGTAATAGTCTGACCCTCCAAAAGCAAAGCCGAGTCACCGCCATCGTGCGTGTGGTCTCCCGGAGACGCCTGGTTAGGTCCAGGACCTAAAGTGTGGTGTTGCGCCTCAGCACGAGCGTCCACATCACTATTTGTGTGAAAATCCTCCACAGCCTGCGCAGGAGGTTTCGGGTTTTCGTCAGCACCGAAAGTGCCTGAGTCGTTATCCGACAGCATAGCCATGATTGCTCCTAAATAGCTCTCATTGTACTCGTGGCTTCGCTTTTAGCCCCGCGCTGCCACTTACCGCAATCTTGGCACTGAAACCTTCGGAACATGCCAGAATTTGTCGTCTCCACACCCCGAGACTGCAAACGGTTAGAACTACACGAAACACAAGCGTCCGGCCTGCCATCGATAATAGCCCTATTTGGGTGGTTTTTAATCCACGGCAAAAACTTCTCGTACAAACCAACAAGAAGGTTTACGTCTTGAATTTGGTACTTCTTCATTTCGCGCCAAGCTTTATCGTCACCTGCAAGACATTTAATCCACAACTCAAACCCGCTGTGCTTCACCTTCGCGCCCATGCCGAGCTTTTGAGCTACATAATCCAATTTATTCGACGGAAACCTAAATCGTTGCTTAGCTGTCCGCATCAAATCAATTTCTTTATGTGGCGAAGGAGGCAACATGTCGTTTTCAATAAACTCGCGGTACAAATGTTTCACGTCAAACCCAGCACTGTTCCAACCCACAACAGCATCAGCTTGGTCTAAAAGCTCGTGTATAGCTTTAAGCATGTCAGCTTTACCATCGTGATGGACTGAGCTAAAGTGTACTTTACGTTGTCCGTACCAACGGGCACCAAAACAGATAACTTCGGTAGAACTAACCATTTGATTTATCGAAATGTTCTGATTCCACAGACCCCACACATAAGCCAAGTTTGGCGATGTTTCAAGGTCTAACAAAAGTATCTTCATAATGTCCTAACCGTCAGGGCAATCTTAGCGTAAAAAGGAGTAAAACATGGAAAATGTTGAAATTATTAACGGTGTGGCCTGTCCCGTAGACCCGATGGAAGCGCTTAATTGCGACAGCTGCCAATAAGAAAAAGCCCCCATATAGGGGGCTTTTTCATTTACGGCTACTTTCCGTCTGCCGACTTACCTTTGTAATTAGCAATAGAAGTAAGCAAAGAAATGACGCCGGAAAGCGCCGACACGCTTACTACATCTAGCCAAGATACTTCCAAAATTCCTGCAACTTGCGCAGCCGTGATAACTGCTACAGCTGTCTGGGCAACAGTTTTAACTGCGCGTTCTAACGAATAGTGCACGTACTCCATCATGGTAACTCCTAGTAATTGTTTTGATTTAATGCTCTTTGTAACGCAGTAATTGTACCGCGCCCCCAAATACCGTCCAATTTACCGAGGTAGAAATCGGCACCCTTCAGGCGTTTTTGGACAAGTTTACGAGTCCCCGAACCAAAAATACCGTCAACCTTAGCACCGGCAGAGCGCTGCATAGCACGATACGTCATAGGACCAGGCTTACCGTCAATAAGACCCTCGTAACCCCAATCACGTTTTAACACTTCCTGAAACTTACGCCACGTAGCCTTACCCAGCCTGCCGTCAACTTTCAAAACACTTGGTTTACTGTCGACAGTTACTTCCCTGCCGATAAAAGCTTGTGGGTCTTGAGTGTCTCCCCATTTGCGGGATTTGCGTAGTTCAAAGTGAAGGTGGTTGCCGTTGGAAGCGCCGGTGTTGCCAGATAGATAAATTTTTGTTCCGGCGGCGATGCGGTCACCTTTGTTGTGGGAGGTGCGGTGCGCCCCGTGGTAGTACACGGAGTACAGGTTTGGGGCGTGTTTGATGATGACTACGTGGCCGCCACCGTTGGGTGACCAGCCTACGTGGTCGACAATGCCGTCGCCTGCTGCGAGTACGTCGAATGTTCCGCCAAAGTCGACACCGTGATGCATTTTACCTAGCTGCCCTGTAATAGGGTGGCGTCTAGGTCCGTAGGGCGAGGTTACGGGGCGTCCTGGTGCGGGGTTAAGCAGTTTCATCGGTCACCTCTACCCACTCACCGGCTTCCTCATCCCAACTGTAAGCCGCGCCATCTTCAGGCATTGGCACGGGTGCCACCCATAGGCAAGTGTCCTCATCGAGAACCCAAGAATCGTAAGGCTTTGGCGGGATGAAAGCCCCATCGTTACCCTTGTCGGGGTCGAAGGTGAAGCCGATGCCCGCATAGTTCATTCGGAACGGTTCACCATCGGCAAGGTGCGCCCCGCCCAGAGTGTTGTAAGAAGTCCGCAAGCAAGTCTGCCCACGAAACTCACCGTAATGTGTTTCCCAATCAGTAACACCTTCAACCAAGTCATCTTCGTCGCGACCCACAATCACCTCAGTCACAACATTGTTGTCGTCAATAAATGCGTAATGTGCCATTAGACCACCGTAACCGTTCCCGTGCCAGCCGTGAATGAATACACCCTTTGTTCGCCAGTGATAGAAGTGGTAGAGGTCAGCCCAGCGCCTACGCTCAAAGATTGTGACAACGGCATGCTCACGATGACAATACCGGAACCGCCAGCCGTGGACGACGCCCCTGAAGTTTCTGTTCCACCGCCACCACCGCCCGTGTTTGCCGTGCCATTCTGTTTCCCTGATTCTCCGCGACCACCACCACCGTTGCCACCGGAAGCACCCGTGCCGTTATAGGTTGACCCACCACCACCACCTGCGCGATAAGTGCTAGAACCGGTAATGGATGAAGCGACACCGATACCACCAGCGCCACCACCGTTGCCACCGGAAGCGTTAGCGCCTACCGCACCAGCACCACCACCACCAGCCGCACCAAAGCCACCGGCACCGTTACCCCCAGCGTAACCTTGACCAGCCGTCCCCGCGCCACCGCTTCGACTGCTATAAGAACCACCACCACCGGAACCACCAGGACGCCCAGCGCCATTTACCCTGGAACCGCCACCGCCACCTGTGGAAGTAATCGAACCGAACACACTATCGCTACCGTCAGCACCAGGAACACCCTGACCAACAGACGGACCCCCCGCGCCCACCGTCACCGTGAAAGTGTTGCCAGCGCCTATTAGAATCTGGTCCTCAGCCGAAGCACCACCACCCGACGACTCACCAGGCACAGAAGAACGGTAACCCCCAGCGCCACCACCGGAACCACCAACACCAGAATTCGTTGTTCCAGGTCCACCGCCAGCACCACCGGCGACAACAACGTATCTCAAGTTGCCCAGGATGCCGTTAGTTAGCGGGGACATGTTGCGAAACTTTTGCGAGTCCCTTATGGAACTGTTCGCCATAGAAGTAACAGCCATCAGTTACCCCCTTAG
>ENA-OUOG01003220-OUOG01003220.1-marine-metagenome-genome-assembly--contig:-NODE-3220-length-15644-cov-5.200360_pt1 | contig 15644 bp, 15 predicted proteins | sample MGYA00248635_ERZ508505 | MGnify/ENA primary metagenome ERZ508505 (study PRJEB26176, sample SAMN06267871) | marine metagenome | isolation source: Saanich Inlet, British Columbia, Canada | place: Pacific...
ACGTGCGGGATGGGGTGGAATTGGGGGCGAGCGTTGGTGCCGGGGTTGGTGCTCGCGGGAGCGTTTGCGGGGGCGGCTTGGGGGGCGCATGCGCTCTTCGGGGAGGTTGCGGAATGGTGGGGACGGACGCTGCGGTTGGCGGTTTCGGCGGGCGGTGGGGTGCTAGTGAGCGCGGCGTTGCTGCGGTGGGCGCCGGCGGTGTTGGAGGGGGCGCATCCGGAGGCGGTGGCGGCCGTGCGGAAGCGCCTGGGTTGGCGGTGAAGGCGCGCGATGTACTTTTGCGCCATGAAATGGGCGGCGATGATGTGCGGGATTTGGGCCATGAGCTCGTGGGCTTCAGGCCAAACCGATTCCCTGCCCCCCCTCCCAGCCATCCGCGTTCAAATCCCCCAAGACACCGCCACCCTCGACTCCCTCTGGGCCGACTCCACGTGGCACTGGTCGGGTTCCTGCCCCGCACCACGCCTGACCGTCCGGCTCGTCGACCCGACGACCGGCCACGTCACCCAGCGATCCTTTCCCTGCCTTCCTTCGATCGAAACTCCCTCCACGTCGGCCTACGTCACGCCCGTTCCCACCGGTTACGCCATTGACCTCTCGCTGACCCGAACGGGCGTGGCCGCTTGGACCTGGGGGCTACCGGAAACGTGCTTCCCTCCCCTGCCGATGAGCGCCTTCGAGGCCGCAACACCCGCCTGGGACGAACTCATCTTCGAGCGCGAGCAACTCGACGCCATGATCGCTTGGGCAGCTGGCCGTTGCCTTTCCCCAGCCGCCGTCCGCGCCTGCCTGCTCCGCCTCGAAAGCGAAGACCGCCGGCTCCAACTCCTCACCGCCCTCGTGCCGCGCTGTTCGCAACCGAGTGCGCTGAACGTTGACGATTTGTTCATCTTGCGAACCACCCGCGCCAAGGCCGCGCAACTTGTTGGGAAATAGGCGCTTCATCGGGTAAGAAAATCCGCCCCGGCGCCTTCCCATCCGCAGGATTTTCAGCACCTTTGCAGCATGCAAGTCCACAACTTTTCCGCTGGCCCCTGCATCCTGCCGCAGGAGGTCATGCAACAGGCCGCTGAGGCCGTTCGTTCGTTTGGGCCGGGAGGCCTGTCGTTGATTGAGATGTCCCACCGCAGCAAGGAGTTTGTGGCGGTGATGGACGAGGCCCGAGATTTGGCCAAATCCCTCCTCAACCTGCCCGACCGCTACGAAGTCCTTTTTCTTCAAGGCGGAGCCAGCCTCGGTTTCCTGACCGCGGCCTACAACCTCCTCCCGGAAGGCGGTCGCGCGAGCTACGTGGACACCGGCACGTGGGCGAACAACGCCATTAAAGAGGCGAAACGCCTCGGCAGCATCGACGTCATCGCCTCCTCGAAGGCCACGAACCACGACCACATTCCGTCGTTCGAGGCGCCCGCGGACGGCAGCTACCTGCACATCACGACGAACAACACCATCTTCGGCACGCAGTACGCGGAACTGCCCACCGCCGGCATCCCGCTCGTGGCCGACATGAGTTCCGACATCTTCTCCCGCTCGTTCAACCCCGAAGACTACGCCCTCATCTACGCAGGCGCCCAGAAGAACATGGGCCCCGCGGGCACGGTCTTCTACGCGGTCGACCCCGAGCGCCTCGGCCACACCGGCCGCGACATCCCGGCCTACCTCGACTTGCAGACCCACATCGCCAAGGACAGCATGTTCAACACCCCACCGGTGTTCCCGGTCTACGTGACCCTCCTCATGCTGCGGTGGATGCGCGACCAAGGCGGCCTCCAAGCCATGCAGGACCGCGCGGCCGCCCGGTCGAACGCGATTTACGCCGAAATCGACCGCAACCCGCTCTTCATCGGCCACGCAGCCGAAGGCAGCCGGTCCCAAATGAACGCAACCTTCCGCCTCGCTGACGGCGTGGACGGCACTGCGTTCGACCAGCTCTGGGCCGACGCCGGCATCAGCGGCCTCAAAGGCCACCGTAGCGTGGGCGGGTACCGCGCTTCGATGTACAATGCCCTGCCGTTGGAGTCGGTGGAGGTTTTGGTCCAAACCATGCAACACTTCGAACAACACCACGGATAAGCCATGAACATCCTCGCAAACGACGGCATCAGCCCCAACGGCCTGCAGGCCCTGCAAGCAGCAGGCCACACGGTCCACACCGATTTCATCGAAGCGGACGCGCTGGAAGCGTTCATCAACGGCCACGGCATCGACGGCCTGCTGGTCCGGAGCGCTACGAAAGTGCGCCAGCCGCTCATCGACGCCTGCCCGACGCTGAAATTCATCGGCCGCGGCGGCGTGGGCATGGACAACATCGATGTGGAATACGCGCGAAGGAAGGGCATCACGGTGTTCAACACCCCCGCATCGAGCAGCCAAAGCGTCGCGGAACTCGTCATGGGCCATCTGTTTGCGCTCAGCCGTTTCCTGAACGAGAGCTTCGCGGCGATGCCGACACGCGGCGCGAGCGACTTCAAGGCCCTGAAAAAAGCGTACGGAAAAGGCGTGGAATTGCGCGGCAAGCGCCTCGCCATCGTGGGCATGGGGCGCATCGGTCAATCCTTGGCCACCTATGCGCTCGGAGCCGGAATGGACGTGGTCGGCGTGGACCGCGAGTCGGGCACTTGCCCCGTAACATGGGAAATCGGCGGCACGGCCGTGACCGTGAAAGTTCCCCTGGTCAGCATGGAAGAAGCGTTGGCCACAGCAGACGCCATTTCGTTGCACATCCCGGCTCAGGCTGGCGGTGGAGCGGTCATTGGAGCGGAGCAGTTCGCTTCGATGAAGGACGGGGTGTTGCTCGTGAACGCGGCGCGTGGTGGCGTGGTCGATGAGGACGCCTTGCTCGCTGCGCTCGATTCGGGCAAAGTCCGCGCTGCAGGACTGGACGTGTTCGTCGGCGAGCCTGCGCCACGTGCCGACGTGTTGGCCCACCCGCGGGTGGCGGCCACGCCGCACATCGGTGCAGCCACGGTTGAGGCCCAAGGCCGCATCGGGCTGGAAATCGCGGAGATCGTATCGCACCTCGCATCGGAAGTCAGCGCTTGAAGACGTTTCGTCCGTTTCGGATCGTCCACCCGCCTGCGGATAAAGCGCACTTGGTGGCGACGCGTTCGTACCTGACGTACGATGCGGAGGAGTTGCACGACAAACTGACGCGCAATCCCTTCTCCTACCTGCACGTCATCAACCCGGACGGCATGGCGGCCGAGCGGACCGAACGCGGCACCGTGCCGTATTTCGAGCTCGTTCGAGCCGCATACGACGAGTGGCGCGAACGCGAATGGCTCGTGGCCACGGAGGCCCCGACGTACGCGGTGTACCGCCAAACCATCGGAACCACCGCCGTCACCGGCATCGTGGCCCTCATGGACCTTGCGGCCTATGCCGACCGGCGCTTGCGCCTGCACGAACAGACCTTGGAAGCGCGGGAAGCCCTGTTCGCCACCTTCCTCGACACCGTGGGGTTCAATGCAGAGCCGGTTTTGATGGCGCGTCCGGAAGGCCATCCCGGCCAGGCCGAATTGAACGGTTTGGTGGCCGACCTCACGGCGCAGCGTCCGGATTTCGATTTCACGACTGCGGACGGGATTCGGCATACGGCCTGGTGGGTCGACGCGGGCGAGGCGCCGAAATGGACGGACCGGTTGAATGCCATTCCTGCGCTGTACCTCGCCGATGGGCACCACCGTTCGGCTTCGAGTCACCGGGTGGCGACGGAGCATTCGGGGGATGCGGGAAGGCAGGGGTTGCTGAGTTTCGTGATTCCCGAAGCAGAGTTGATCATTTTGGGCTACCACCGCGAGGTTCGCAACTTGCCGGATGGCCCATCGGACTGGTTGCCGCGGTTGGCTCACCTGCCAGATGTGGCCTCAGCCACGCCGTGTGAGCCTTCGGAGGACCGGCCTTTGAACACCGGAGCGTTCCGCATTCACCACGGAACGGGTTCGTGGCGCGTGGAGCTGAAACCCGGTCGAGCTGATCGCATCGACGGGGGGTGGCTTGGCGAGCAGGTGCTGGCGGCTTTTTGGGGCATCGATGATCCTCGGAACGACAACCGACTGCGCTACATCCCTGGCGCAGAACCGCGGTCCGCATGGTGGCCGCGCGTCACGCAACACCCGGATCGCTGCGTCTTCGAACTCGCTCCTGTCGGCACTGAACAGCTCAAATTCGTTTCCGATGCCGGTGGCACCTTCCCGCCGAAAAGCACGTGGATTGAACCGAAACTGCGGAGCGGGTTGTTCATCTACCAATTCGACGAACATGGCTGAATGGTGTGAACGGATTGAGGCCATCAAGGCGCAGCTCCCGGAGGGCGTCACCTTGGTGGCGGTAACGAAGACCCATCCCGTGAGCACGTGTGAGGGCACGGTGGCTTGCGGGCAATTGGATTTGGGCGAAAACCGCGTGCAGGAGCTGGTGGAGAAGGCGGAATCGCTCGGGCCGGAAGTGCGCTGGCACCAAATCGGTCACCTCCAAACGAACAAGGTCAAGTACATCGCGCCGTTCGTGCACCTCATCCATGCCGTGGACAGCGAACGGCTCCTGAACGAAATCGACAAACAGGCCGCTCGCAACGGGCGCGTTCAGGACGTGCTGCTTCAGGTGCACATCGCCCAGGAGGAGCACAAATTCGGCTGGGCGCCGGATGCGCTGCTCCCCGCCTTGGAGAGCGGGATGCTCGACGCGCTCCCCAACGTGCGGGTGCGCGGCCTGATGGGCATGGGGACGTTCACCGACGATCGGGCTCAAGTGGCCCGCGAATTCTCCGGGTTGCGCACGCTGTTCGACAGCGGCGATTCGGCTTGGGACACGCTTTCCATGGGCATGAGCGGCGACTGGGAGTTGGCCGTGGAGGCGGGCTCGACGATGATCCGTGTGGGGAGCACGATTTACGGCGCGCGGGGATGAAGCGGACGGAGCCGGACGTGAAGGCGGAGCGGGAGCCATTGCCGGTTTGGGGGGAGCGGTGGTTCCAAGCGTGGCTCGTGTTGCTGCCCTTCGTCGTGTGGGCGAGCCATGCGTTCATCGTGAACCAATGGCAGCGTACGTGGAGCATCCTGCACCCCGACGACGTCACGACGGCGCCCCCGGACCGGTTGTGGTGGTACGCGGCAACGGTTGCGGTGGGCTTCTCCGCGGTGTACCTTGCCGTCGCCCGCCTCTTTCGGCCGGGTGAACCTGAAGCATGAAACACCTCCCCCTCCTCCTGGTATTCGCTGTGGCGACCGCCTCGGCCCAAACCCCCACGTCCATCGAAGCCGTCGAATGGGATCCGGCCGGCCGCTGGATCGTGACGAACGGTTCGAACATATTGCAAACGTCGGACGGCGGGGACACGTGGACGGTCTTCGGCAACGTAGGAGCGACGCACGGGATGGAGGTCGTGGACGGCCATTTGTTCGCGCTGGACAACGGGGTATTGCGGGCGGTGGATTTGGCAAGTGAAGGCCAAACCAGTTCCCTCACCCTCCCCGGCACTTCCTTCCTCAATGGCATGGGCAGCCGCTCCGGCGAGCTCATCATCAGCGACTTCGGCACGGGTGCGCTCCACCGCGTGGACATCAGCGACCCCGCCGCGATGTCATCGAGCGTGTTCGTGAGCGACCTCGGCGCCACCCCCAACGGCGTGGTCATCGACGAGGCAAACAACCGAGCGCTCGTGGTGACGTGGGGCGTCTGCAAGGTTTACGCTGTGGACCTCGAAACGGCGGCCGTGACCACGGTGGCGGCCTCGACGGGGCTGAGCAACTGCGACGGCATCGACCTCGACGGCTCCGGCCGCGCGTACGTCAGCTCCTGGTCACCCAACCGCATCACGCGGTTCTCCCCCGACTTCAGCACCTCCGAAGCGGTCGTCACATCCGGTCTGAGCAGCCCAGCGGACATCTCGTACGCCCTGGAGTCGGACGTGCTCGCCGTCGCCAATTCCGGCAGCGACCTCGTGACATTCCACCCCTTTGCTGCGAGTGGCGTTGCGGAGGTGGAGCGAGTCGGGCGGTTCTTGCCATATTCGACAGGCGTTTGGGCCGATGCCGCGGCTGGCCTTTGGAACGTTTTCGGTCTCGATGGGGCAGGCCGCCTGATGTGGGAAACGAACGTGATGCTCAACGCGGGCCATCATCCAGTCGAATTGGCCGGGTTCGCCGGAGGCCGTTGGGAGGGCACACGCTTGCTCCTTTTCTCGGGTCCAAACAACGAAAGGACGGCCATCCAGCTGCTCCGGCGCTGAATTGCGCCCCCCGAAATTTCAACCCACTGGGATTGTAATCCCCACTTTCTCCCCCGTGCGCAGCAGGCATCAACTCGGAATGCCACTTTGCGTGCTTAAGCCGATCCGATTGGGGCAATTTTGAGTTTCTGGACCTGATTGCGAGGTCCGCTGAGTTTCTATTCCCCACTTTTCGATGCGCATCCAGCCGAATGAACCAGATGTCCGATGCCGACCGGAAAAAACCGGTCAATATTTGGGGATTTCAATTCGAGCGGCGCAAATTTTTTCGCCGTTCAATCGGAATTTAACATTTGAGCGAGGCGGCTGATGCCGCTGCGAACCGATTTGGGGATTAGGATTCCAGCGCTTCGCACGTTCGACTTTACGCAGGGTCCACGTCGACCGTGACGCGGATCCGCTTGCCAACCGGTGTGGCGGCAAAGGCGGCGAGGTCTTCAGCAAGGAGCAACTTGTACGCAGGCGGGGCCAAGGTTCGCTCGAACTTGAGGAGGAGCACCCGGTGATAAAGCATGTTGATGCGTTCGAGCGACGGAGTTTCAGGGCCGTGCACGCGGTCGCCGAAGCGCTGCTTGAGGCGGTTGCCGAGGAGTTCGGCGCCGGACGAGAGGTAGGTGGGGTCGGTGTGTCGGAGGACGAGGCGGATGAGGCGGCAGAACGGGGGGAAGTTCAGTTCTTGGCGGTCGATGAGTTCGTGGCGGACCATGCCCGCGTAGTCGTTTGCCATGACGTGGCCGAGGACCCACTGGTCGGGGACGAAAGTTTGGATGACGACCCGCCCGCGCTCGCCGGAGCGGCCGGCGCGACCGGCGACTTGGGTCAACATTTGGTACGCCCGCTCAAAGGAACGGAAATGTGGCATGTTCAGCATCCGATCGGCGCTCAACACGCCGACGAGGCCAACGCGCGCAAAGTCGAGGCCCTTCGAGACCATTTGCGTGCCCACGAGGATGTCCGCTTCGCCCGCCGCGAACGCCTCCACCATGCGCTTGTGGCCGTGCTTGCTGCGGGTCGTGTCCTGGTCCATGCGGAGCACGCGCGCTTGAGGGAACAGTTCGGCGAGCTCTTCCTCGATGCGCTGGGTGCCGAGGCCCTTCGGCTTCATCTTCGCAGAGCCGCATTGGGCGCAGGTCATCGGCGGCGGGGCAATTTGGTAGCCGCAGTGGTGGCAGTTGAGCTGGCCGTTCGATTTGTGCAGCGTGAGCGGGATGTCGCAGCGCGGGCATTCGGGCGTCCAGGCGCAGAAGTCGCATAGCCAAACGGGAGCGTAGCCGCGGCGATTTTGGAAGAGGATGATTTGGCGATCGGCCTTCAGCGCCGCCTCCATCGCTTCCCGCAGCATCATGGAAAAGTGGCCCTTCATGGAGAACTGCTTGTGCTCCTTGCGCAGGTCGGCGCACTGGATTTCAGGCAGTTGGATGTCGCCAAATCGCTTGGACAGGGCGACGTAGGCGAGGCGGCCTTCTTTTGCGTGCCAAGCCGTTTCGATGGACGGGGTAGCGCTGCCGAGCACGCAGGGGATGCTGCGTTGTTGCGCCATCCACAAAGCGAGGTCGCGGGCTTGGTAGCGGGGCGCGGGGTCCTGTTGTTTGAAGCTCTGTTCGTGCTCTTCGTCGACGACGATGAGTTGCAAGTTCGGGAGCGGGACGTGCATCGCGCTTCGGGGACCGACCACGAGGCGGCCGCGCCGGGTGTTCGACGCGCCGAGGGTCTCCATCCACGTCTCGGTGCGTTCGCGCGAGGTGAACCGGCTGTGGTAGACGGATACGTAATCGGCGAAGTGCCGGCGCAACCGGCCGATGAGCTGGGTGGTGAGGGCGATTTCGGGGACGAGGAACAGGACTTGGCCTCCGCGTTCGAGGGCGTCGGCGATGAGGTGGATGTACACCTCGGTTTTGCCCGCGCCGGTGACGCCGTGGAACAGGGCGCTCTTGCCTTCAGTGCAGGCGTCGCGCAGGGCGAGGTATGCTGTTTCTTGCGCGGGACTGAGCGTTGGCAAGGGAAGCTGCTGGGCCGTGGCTGCTTCGTCCGGATCAACTGGCCGTTGCTCGCGCAGCAACCACTCCTTCTCCTCGGCTGAACGCGCCACCGCCGCACTCGCCCCTGCCGCCTTCAACACCTCCGCCTCTGAAACAAAGGCCCCGTCCGCGGCTCGTTGCAACAGGGCAATCATCAAGGCGAATCGCTTCGGCGCCGTGCGCTCGGCCCCGTCGAGCAGGTCGTTCAGCCGTTCCTCGTTGTCCACGAGCACGGGATGAAGGGCCACCACCCGTTGCATCTTTGGCGTGTAGCGGGATTTGAGCTCCTCCTCGGTCATGATCCAGTCGCCGCGCAGCAGCCGCGCCACGTTGCGTTGGGGATGCAGCACGTCGAGCACCTTACCGATGTCCACAAGGGTCAGGGTTTTACGCGCTTCGAGGGCTTCGAGGAGCAGCCGGTCGTTCAAAGCCAAATCCCCATACCCCGCCACCGAACGCACGCCCCCCGCCTCCTCCACCCGCGGATGCAACTGCACCGACGTCTTGCTGGCGAGCTTCAACCCGGAGGGCAAGGCCGCCGCGACCACTTCCCCGCGCGTGCACAGGTAATAATCCGCCATCCAAGCCCACATGTCGAGTTGTTCCTTCGTCGCGATGGGCTCGTCGTCCACGATGCTGTCGACCGGCTTCACCTCGTACGCGGGCGCGCGATGATGTATGTGCCAAACCAGCGCCGTGTACTTCCGGCGGCCGCCTACGGTGACGACCACGCGCACGCCCGGCTGGACCGCCTCATCGACCGCGTAGGTGAGGAGGTTCGGAATCGCGAGGGGCACGGCAACGTCGACAAATTGGGGCTTTTTGGCCATGTTGCGAAGGTCGGGGAAAAGGCGTGAAGTAATTTGGTCTGAAAAATTCAGCACCATGGAAGCAGCACCTTTGCAAGCCGGCACGCCGGCCCCCGAATTCACGGCCACCTTGCACGACGGCAGCACGCGCACCCTCGCCGACTACCGCGGGCGCAAACTCGTCCTCTACTTCTACCCGAAGGACAACACGCCCGGCTGCACCGCGCAGGCCTGCAACCTGAACGAGCACCTCAACGAGCTGACGGACAAGGGCATTGCGGTGCTCGGGGTGAGCCAGGATTCGGAGGCGTCGCACTTGAAATTCATTTCGAAGTACGATTTGGGCTTCGACTTGGCGGCGGACACGGATCACGCGTTGCACCTCGCCTTCGGGGTGTGGGGCCGGAAGAAATTCATGGGGAAGGAGTACGATGGGACGCATCGGACCACGTTTTTGATCGATGAGGAAGGCCAAATCGCGCACACCATCCTCAAGCCCAACACGAAGAACCACACCGCCGAGGTCCTCGCAGGCTTCGGCCTCAGCTGATTTCAGCGACATTCACAAATTCCCGACCATCGTGGACAAATTCCCGGCAGTTCGTAAATCCTTTACGATGTGGGTGGAATAACTTCGTCTCAAAATCAAAACCCATGGCGGCAGATAACGAAAAACTGAAAGCGCTCCAGATGACCCTGGATCGTTTGGACAAGACCTACGGGAAGGGCTCGGTGATGAAGCTCGGAGACGAGGCAGTGGAGAAGGTGGATGCCATTCCGTCGGGATCGCTCTCGTTGGATTTGGCGCTCGGCATAGGCGGGTATCCGCGCGGTCGGGTCGTGGAAATTTACGGGCCAGAATCGTCCGGTAAAACCACCCTGGCCATTCACGCCATCGCGGAAGCCCAGAAGAAAGGCGGCATCTGCGCCATCATCGACGCGGAACACGCGTTCGACAAGTATTACGCGGAAAACCTCGGCGTGGACACCGAAAACCTGTTCATCTCCCAACCGGACAACGGTGAACAAGCGCTGGAAATCGCGGACAACCTGATCCGTTCAGGCGCAATCGACCTCATTGTCATCGACTCCGTCGCAGCCTTGACACCGCGGGCGGAGATCGAAGGCGAGATGTCCGACTCGTCCGTTGGATTGCAAGCGCGTTTGATGTCGAAGGCGCTGCGCAAGCTCACGGGATCCATCAGCAAGACCGGCTGCTGCTGCATCTTCATCAACCAGTTGCGGGAGAAAATCGGCGTGATGTTCGGCAATCCCGAAACTACGACGGGCGGTAACGCGCTGAAATTCTACAGCTCCATCCGCCTCGACATCCGCCGATCATCCCAAATCAAGGATGGTGACCAAGTCCTCGGCAACCGCACGAAAGTGAAGGTGGTCAAGAACAAGGTTGCTCCTCCCTTCCGGAAGGCCGAATTTGACATCCTCTACGGCGCGGGTGTTTCGAAGAGTGGTGAGATCATCGACCTCGGCGTGGAGTTGAACATCATCAAGAAGTCAGGATCGTGGTTCAGCTACGGCGAAACCCGCCTCGGCCAAGGACGCGACGCCGTGCGCGCGCTCATCCAGGACAACCCGGAGTTGATGGAAGAACTCGAAACGAAAATCAAGCACGCCATCGCCGGCACCACCCCAGAAGTGGAAGCGGAAGCTCTAGCGTGACCCTTGATTGCATGAAAGTCAATGCTTTTCGCATCACAAACCACCTCGGCCTTTCGGTCGGGGTGGTTGCGTGTTGGTTCGGACTGACGCGGTGCACCGATCCGGCATCACCAGTCGCCGAAGCCGCTCCCGGGGCGGACTCGACTTGGGTGGCCTTGACGGCCGACATCGCCGCAGCACCCAACGATGCCGACCCGTACATCGCCCGAGCCGTTTACTCCGCTGAGCAAGGGCTGTTCTCGGAGGCCATCAGCGATCTCGATTTGGCCTTGCGGGCGGACAGCGGAGCGGCGGCGGCTTGGGAATACAAGGCGGAACTGCTCTACAACGCACGCGACTTCGAATCGACCCTTTCGGTGCTGAATCGGTGCGTGTCAAATGCGCCGCAGTCCACCGCATGCCGCCTGCGCCGGGCGGAAATGAACATCCACCTCGGCCAGGTCGAGCTGGCCTTCGATGACCTGAATGCCGCCCTCAAACTGAACGACCAGCTGCACGAGGCGTACTGGATGAAGGGCAAGCTGTACGAAGGACTCGGCAACGTGGACCTTGCACGCAGCTCCTATGTCACGGCGGTGGAAGTGCGTCCGGACTTCTATGACGGATTCATTGCACTCGGGCTGTTTTGCGCGAGCCAGGGCGATGCCCTCGCAGAGGAGTACTACCGCTCGGCCATCGAGCTCCGGCCCAAATCCGTCGAGGCGCATTACAACCTCGCCATGCATTTGCAAGAACGGGGCGACCTCGATGAAGCGCTTGCCACCTACGACCGCATCCTGGAGCTGGACCCCAACAACGCGACGGCGCCGTTCAACCAAGGCTTCATCCACTTGGAGTTCCGCGCCGATTATGCAGCCGCAGACTCGGCGTTCACTGAAGCGCTGATCCGTTTGCCGAATTACCAGCAAGCCTACTTCAACCGCGGACTGGCACGCGAAAGCTTGGACCGGCTGGAGGAAGCGTTGGCCGATTACAACGAGGCGTTGCGGTTGAAACCGGACTACACTGAGGCCGCTTTGGCGAAAGGACGGGTGCTCAAGGCGCTTTGATACGAGGCGTGTAGGTGTGGGCCGTATCTTCGCGCGCTCAATTCCGCCCGATGAAACTTGCCCTCTTTGATTTCCGCCAAACCGTCGATTACAAACTCGAAATCTTAAGCGGCCTCACGGTGGCGCTTGCCCTCATTCCCGAGGCAGTGGCGTTCGCACTCATCGCCGGCCTCAGTCCCCTGACGGGATTGTACGCAGCCTTCGTCGTGGGTTTGGTTGCTAGCGTACTGGGCGGCCGACCGGGCATGATCTCGGGCGCCACGGGTGCGGTAGCGGTGGTCATCGCTGCCCTGGTCAAATCCCACGGCATCGAATACGTCTACGCCACCATCGTGCTGGCGGGCATCCTCCAAGTGGGCGCGGGCTTCCTTCGGTTGGGCAAGCTGATGCGCCTCGTGCCCCAGCCCGTGATTTTCGGCTTCGTGAACGGGTTGGCCATCATCATCGGCGGAAGCCAAATCACGCAATTCCAAACCAACGACGGCCATTGGCTCCGCGGCGAATCTCTAGCCATCTTCGGCGGGCTCGTACTGCTTTCCATGGCCATCATCGCCTTCTTGCCCCGGCTGACCAAGGCCGTCCCGAGTGGCTTGACGGCAATCCTCGTGGTCTTCGGCATCGTACAGCTCTTCGGGCTGGACACGAAAACGGTGGGCGACCTCGCTTCCATTCAAGGCGGCTTTCCTCCTTTCCACCTGCCCGAGGTCTTTCTGACGTGGAAGACCTTCGAAGTCATCGCGCCCTACGCGCTCATTGTGGCGGGCGTGGGGCTCATCGAGAGCCTGCTGACCTTGAACATCATCGACGAAATTACCCAAACCCGCGGCCGCGGCAACAAGGAATGCATCGCCCAAGGCTCGGCGAACATCCTGAGCGGGCTGTTCAGCGGCATGGGCGGTTGCGCGATGATCGGCCAATCCCTTATCAACGTATCATCGGGTGCGCGGGCGCGGCTATCGGGAATCGTAGCAGCGTCCATGCTGCTGGTCTTCATCCTCTTCGGGGCGTCCCTCGTGGAGCAGCTGCCCATGGCTGCGCTGACGGGGCTGATGATCATGGTGGCCATCGGGACGTTTGAATGGGCGTCCTTGAAGACGTTCCGCCGGATGCCGACGTCGGATGTGCTCATCATGTTGGCGGTGACGCTGATTACGGCGGTGTTGCACAATTTGGCCTTGGCGGTGCTCATCGGCGTGGTCATCAGCGCGCTGGTGTTCGCTTGGGACAATGCGGTGCGCATCCGGGCGCGGAAGCTGGTGGACGACCAGGGCTGGAAGCACTACGAAATCTACGGTCCGCTCTTCTTCGGCTCCACTTCGGCGTTTGCCGAAAAGTTCGACATCGCGGGCGACCCGGAACACGTGGTCATCGACTTCGCCGAGAGCCGCGTGGCCGACATGTCGGCGATCGAAGCGCTGAATCGCCTGACCGCCCGCTACGCCGAAGCGGGGAAAAAGGTGCACTTGCGGCACCTCTCGAAGGACTGCCGGCGGTTGATCGACCGGGCGGACTCCATCATTGACGTGAACCACTACGAAGACCCGACTTACAAGGTCGTATCGGACCAGTGAGTTGCGGGTGTTCCCCACTTTGGGGGATTCGCGGGTGAGCGGACACCATTTCGGGTCGTTCAAGGTGTGGGATGGAACTTTGTTGGGGAAATGGTGTCTCCGCTATGGTTGAAATCCCCACTTTTTGAAGGCATTTGGCCCCAATTAGTTGCAACGCACCCCAAATGGGGGAAAAGCGTGCGAAAAAGTGGGGATTTCAAATCCAGCGATCGAACATCTTGCCGGCTTGGAATCGATTTTAACAGTTGATGCCGCGTGCGCGCAGCGAAGTGGGGATTTCAACTCCAGCGGGCTGAGTGCATCGCCGTCACGACGCGAAGGGCGCCGGACGCGGCGCAAAAAAACGGGGCGCCCCGCAAGGGACGCCCCGTTCGCATTACCACCCGGTAAATACGTTATGAAATCTTTTTGACCACTTCGGCGAACGCCTCTTTGTGGTTCATCGCCAAGTCAGCGAGGACCTTGCGGTTCAGCTCGATGCCTGCCTTGGAGAGTTTGCCCATGAACTGGCTGTACGACATTCCGTGTTCACGAGCGCCAGCGTTGATCCGCTGGATCCACAACGAACGGAACGCACGCTTGCGCTGCTTCCGGCCGATGTAAGCATATTGAAGGCCTTTTTCGACGGCGTTTTTCGCGACCGTCCAGACGTTTTTGCGGGCACCGTAGTACCCTTTCGCCATCTTGAGGACCTTTTTACGGCGGGCCCTCGACGCTACTGCATTGTTAGAACGTGGCATGTTCTTGAAGTTTTTTGACCATTGGCGCCGCGATCAGGCGAGCTTGAAGCCAGGGGTCGGGTTAACATGAAACCAGGGAGTGGTTTGAAAAGCTCGGGATTACGAGCAGAGCTGGCGCTTGATGTTGGCCACATCGGCTTTGTCAACCGTGGTGGTGTGCGTCAAGTTCCGCTTCTGCTTCGTCGCCTTCTTCGTCAAGATGTGACTCTTGAAGGCGTGCTTCCGCTTGATCTTTCCAGTCCCCGTGAACTTAAAGCGCTTTTTCGCGCTTGATTTGGTTTTCATCTTCGGCATGGCCTCGGATTTTTATTTGGGTGGTAGTTATTTCTTCTTCGGATTGAACATGATGGTCATGCGCTTTCCTTCCAACTTGGGCAGTTGCTCCACGACCCCGACGTCTTCGAGCTCTTGGGCAAACTTGAGCAACAGGATTTCTCCCCGCTCCTTGAACACAATCGTCCGGCCGCGAAAGAAGACGTATGCCTTCAACTTGCTGCCTTCCTCGAGGAACTTCCGAGCGTGCTTCAGCTTGAACTGGAAATCGTGATCGTCCGTGTTGGGGCCGAATCGGATTTCCTTGACGGTCACCTTTGTCTGCTTCGCCTTGATTTCCTTCTGCTTCTTCTTCTGGTCGTACAGGAATTTCTTGTACTCCGTGATCCGGCAAACGGGCGGGTCGGCTTTGGGCGAAATCTCGACCAAATCCAATTCCAACTCACGCGCCAGGGCCAAAGCCTGCGTCGTCGACATCACCGCAGGTTCCACGTTTTCTCCGACTACGCGGACCGTGGCAACGGTGATTTTATCGTTGATCCGGTGGGGATCCTCTTGGCGGACCCTTCCTCGAAAGGAGGATCTTTTTCTGCGAATAGCTATAACTTCAAGGTTTTAGTTGGACAATCAATTCGTTTTGAGCATCTCGGCAATCTCCGCGTGAATCCGCGCGGCGAAGTCTTCGGCACTCATTTCCCCGACGTCTCCTTCTCCTTGCTTGCGCACGGAAACGGTGCCGTTGGCGGACTCATTTTCACCGACGATGAGCATGTAAGGCACCTTTTCCAATTCCGCATCGCGGATCTTCTTGCCCACCTTCTCAGACCTCAGATCAATGAGGCCGCGAATATCGTGATTTTCAAGGACTTTTAAAACTCCTTGTGCATATTCGTTGAAACGGTCGGAAATGGGCAGGATTTTCACCTGTTCTGGAGTGAGCCAAAGCGGGAATTTGCCCGCGCAGTGCTCGATGAGGATGGCCACAAAGCGCTCCATCGACCCGAAGGGCGCGCGGTGGATCATCACCGGGCGGTGGCGGGCGTTGTCCGCGCCAACGTATTCGAGTTCGAAGCGTTCGGGCAGGTTGTAATCGATTTGGACCGTGCCCAGCTGCCACTTGCGGCCGATGGCGTCGCGCACCATGAAATCGAGCTTCGGACCGTAGAACGCGGCCTCGCCCGTCTCCACGACCGTCCGCAGCCCCTTTTCGTCCGCGATCTCCTGGATGGCGCGCTCGGCCTTCTCCCAATTCTCGTCGCTGCCGATGTACTTCGA
>ENA-OUOG01003228-OUOG01003228.1-marine-metagenome-genome-assembly--contig:-NODE-3228-length-15597-cov-2.736018_pt1 | contig 15597 bp, 11 predicted proteins | sample MGYA00248635_ERZ508505 | MGnify/ENA primary metagenome ERZ508505 (study PRJEB26176, sample SAMN06267871) | marine metagenome | isolation source: Saanich Inlet, British Columbia, Canada | place: Pacific...
AATCTTGGTGAGATTTTTGGGCAAATTCGCGGGTTTGCTAACGGACTAACCTTTTTATCGCTAATTATTGGAGCTGCAACTATTCTTGCGGGTGTAATAGGTATCGGTAATATTTTACTTATTTCGGTCAAAGAACGTACTAAGGAGCTTGGAGTTCGACGAGCCCTTGGAGCAACTCCTGCTGAGGTTCGAAACTTAATTTTATTGGAGTCTGTATTTCTAACCTTATTTTCTGGAGTTCTCGGAATAATTCTTGGTGCTGCAGCACTCAGCCTAGTTAATAATCTCACTCAAAACAGTGATTTTCCATATACCAATCCGACTGTTCCAATACCCTATGTGATCGGTGCATTAGTACTTATGGTTGTCTTAGGAACCCTTATCGGATTAATTCCCGCCCAACGTGCGGTAAGTATTAAACCTATAGATGCACTTAGAGAAGAATAATTTGAAATCAACCTTTATATAAATAACCCTGCTTATCATGAAAAATGTAATTAAATGGAGTCTAATCGTAGTTTTTGCTCTTGGAGGATTATGGGCAGCTGCCTTTTTCGTCAAGTCAAATAGTAAGAGTGCAATTACTTATGAATCGTTTCAACCCTTTTATGGAACCATAGAACAGAAAACTGTCGCTACAGGTACCGTAGTTCCTGAAGACGAAGTTGAGATTAAACCTCAAATTCAAGGTATTATAGACGCACTTGTAAAGAAGGAAGGTGATTTTGTGAAGGTAGGTGATTTAATCGCTGTGATTAAAGTTGTTCCTAATGAGCAATCGCTATTCGCTGCCCAGGGACGTGTAAAAACCGTTCAGCTACGATTGAATAATGCGAAATTAGAGTTTGAACGAAATGAGGCTCTTTTTGAAAGAGGTGTAATTTCTAATCAAGATTACAACAATTTGAAGTTAGCTTATGATCAGGCCGTTCAGGAACTTCAGAATGCTGAGGCTGACTATCAGATCATTAAAGAGGGTTCAGTAGGCGGATCGTCTTCTGCTAATACGAATATACGAGCCACTACAACGGGAACTATTTTAGAAATTCCGGTGGAAATTGGCGACCAGGTCATTCAATCAAATTCGTTTAATGCAGGTACAACTATTGCTACTGTTGCCGACCTTACTAAAATGGTTTTTGAAGGGAAAGTTGATGAAGGTGAAGTTGGAAAATTAAAAGTAGGTATGCCCCTTCGTGTAAGCCTTGGTGCGATTGTCGACAAGGAATTTGACGCACGTTTGCGCTTTATTGCTCCTAAAGGTCTAGAAGAATCTGGAGCCGTAAAATTTAAAATTGAAGGGGACGTGACTATTGATGATGACTTCGTTGTTCGGGCCGGTTATAGTGCAAACGCGTCGTTAATTCTTGAGCGCAAAGAGAATATTTTGGTTCTTCCTGAAGGGTTATTACAATTTGATAAAACTACCGACCTTCCTTATGTTGAGGTTGAAGTCGGAGAACAGAAATTCGAACGCAGAGATATTCAGATCGGAATTTCTGATGGAATAAATGTTGAGATTATCGAAGGGTTGACAGAGGAGGATAAGGTAAAACAGTGGAATAAAACCGAGCCAATTAAGATTGAGAAGGAAGAAGCTGCCGAAAGAGGTGTCTAATTTCTCAACTCATTAAAATACAACCTATGAAATCATTTTTTGTTTTAGTTTTCTCTTTGACGGTAGTAACAATCTCTGCCCAGACTCGGACGATGTCGCTTGCAGAGTGCGTTGAATACGCATTAGAAAATAATTTAACCGTTGCTCAGTTTGAACTTGATTTAGAATCAGCTGAATTGGGTAATCTAGATGCTCTCGGGCAGTTTTTACCGCGTTTAAACGGGTCGTTGGGGGTTAATGAGAGTAAGGGTCTTATTCTAGATCCACAAACTCAGACCAATGTTGCGGGTAATATCTTATCGGGGAGTATTAGCCTTTCGGCAGGATACACCATTTTCGATGGTTTAAGAAATATCAAACGTGCTCAACGAGCCCAAATTAACACCATTGCTAATCAGTATCGCTTAGCTAATCTACAAGACGACATTCGTCTTCGAGTTGCGAACGCTTATCTAAGTGTGATCTCTTCTAAAGAATCGCTTCGAGTTGCCGAGGCACAATTTGCGGTTACAGAGCAGGACCTTAAAAGAACTCGAGAACTCGTAAGCCTTGGTGTTGTTCCAGAAGGTGATCTTTTAGAAATTGAAGCTACTGCCGCAAATCAGGAGCAGGCGATCGTAAATGCCGAAGCTCGAGTAATTCTATCGAGAATTACCCTTGCTCAGTTACTTCAAATAACTGATTATGAAAACTTCGATATTGCCGATGAATCTTTTGAAGTTCCTAGTTCGGATATTTTAGAAAAAACTCCGCGTCAGATATTTACTAAGGCCTTGAGTTTTAGAAATGACATTAAGCTCTCTGAGGCGAATGTTAGCTTATCTGAACAAGATCTTGGTATTGCCAAAGGAGCAGCGCTACCTACAGTAAACGCTTTTTTGAACTATAACACTTTTGCTAGTGATCGCTTTTCCATTCAAGCGAACCCGAATCAAGATCCGAATGACCCTACTGATGACTTTAATTTAGTGCGTCCTGATTTTGTAGCCCAATTAGAGGCAAACGATGGGATTTCATTTGGATTATCGATGAATATTCCAATATTTAACGGCTTTTCTACCAATAATAGTATAAAAAGAGCCGAGATAGGGGTGCGTCGTTCCAAGCTTCAATATGAACAAGCGAAACTTGATTTAGAGAATGCAGTTAATCAAGCTTATAACGACGTTAAAACTTTTGCAAAGGCCTTTGAGGCTGCTCAAAAGTCGTTAGACGCTCGTCGTTTGGCCTATAGTTATGCCAAGGAGCGGTTCGACGTTGGACTAATGAATTCATTTGATTTTAGTCAAGCACAAGCACGATTAGATAATGCTGAGGCAAATGTGATACGTACCAAGTATGACTACATCTTCCGTCTTAAAATTCTTGAATTCTATTTTGGAATTCCAATTACGGTATTAGAATAGAAGCCTAGTATATTTGCGCCATGTCGTATATACTAGCATTTGATACCTCTACTAAAGCATGCTCGGTCGCTCTTTTTAGAGCAACCGAGCTTTTGGCTTTTAGCCATACGGTAACTGAAGGTTTTGTGCACGCTGAGCAGCTACATGTCCGAATTGGGGCGTTGATGAAACAGGCGAGTCTTAGTTTTGACCAGCTAGATGCTGTTGCGGTAGGTAAGGGGCCAGGATCTTATACCGGACTGCGTATTGGGGTGTCTGCTGCTAAAGGTCTTGCATATGCGCTTGACATTCCTTTGATTGCGGTTGAAAGCCTTGACTTTATGCTTTTTTCTGCTAGTTTAGGTAGTAAATCTTTCGTGATGCCCATGATCGATGCAAGGCGTCTCGAGGCATTTGCTAAACTAGTTTACGTTTCTGATCAAAGCTGGGACGTCAAACTACCCACTACCAATCTGATTTTTGATACCGAAGAATTCGAACATATTCTAGATGGTGTAGGGCAAGAGGTCATCTATTTTATAGGCGATGCCGCTAAAAAAGCAGCCGAGTTTTTAAGAAATCACCCTAAGGTCAGTCAGTTTAGATTTGAAGACACCGTTTATCCGAATGTGAGTTCAGCAGGAGCTTTATTAAATGAATTATACCATCAAAAAAGGTTCGAAGATGTGGTACATTTCGAACCTTTCTATCTAAAAGATTTTATGATCACCCCTTCTTCAAAAGGAGTCCGATAATCTTATGCCTTTGGAGTAATCATTACCCGGTGTGGGAATGGGATTTCGATTCCTTCTCGGTCAAAAGCGATTTTAATTTCTTCAATCATTTTAAATCGGGTGGGCCAGAAGGTATCGGCAGAAGCCCAATAGCGTACCGCCAGATTTACCGAACTATCGGCTAATTCGGTAACAACTACCTGAGCTTCTTTACCTTCTTCAGTCATGATGTTTTCATCTTGAGCACAAAGCCCTAATATGATTTCACGGGCCTTTTGAATATTACTGCTGTAGGCGATACCGATGATAAGATTTTCACGACGGATGCCCTCAGAGCTAAAGTTGGTAATCTTATCGTTCGAGAGATTTCCGTTAGGAATAATTACCTCTTGATTCCCAAAGGTGTTCAGTTTGGTATTAAAAACGGTAATCTGCTTAACCGTTCCCTCGCTGCCCTGAGCTGAAATAAAATCACCTACTTTAAAAGGTTTGAAGATGAGTATTAGGATCCCTCCGGCGAAATTCGATAATGAACCTTGAAGTGCAAGACCCAACGCAAGGCCGGCGGCACCGAGCATCGCGATCAGCGAAGAAGTTTCGACCCCTACCTGTGTAATTACCATTACAAATAAGAGAACTTTAAGTCCGTTTGAAATAAAATCCTCTAAAAAGGTTTCTAGAGTTCTATCATATTCTCGTTTTTCGAAGAACTTGGCAACACCTAGATTAATGAGTTTAATTACCCACCAGCCTACAAAGCCTAGCACTAACGCAGAGACTAGATTCGGAAAGATGGTCCATAAAATGTTGATCAATTCTTCAACATGTTGTTCGTAATCTTTTAAGGTTTGCTCGATCATATTTTTAAGCTTTTTTCAAATATTGATTTACATCATGCAACGGAAGCGAACAAGCCCCATCGCTGCATACAAATATAGTTGTTTGCCCCATTACGTATCTACCATGAAACACGGGTAGATTAGATGATGCCACTGAAGCTGCACTGATTTGGTTCGGACTGTACGATGAATTAATTTCTTGTGCCCACTCAGGCGCCTTTTCGCCAGTAATGACAACTTCTTTAAAACTATGATTGTGCAAGAGTGAGAGTTGCAGCCAGCAGGAGTGATGTTTGGGGTAGGTTTGAATGAGATCCTGAACTTGCTTTAACATTTCAAACGATTGATCTTTAAAGGTTGTTCCAAAACCTAGCGCCGAGAGTTTAAATAGACAGGTAGCCAAGGTAGCATTGGCAGAACTAATCACGTTATCTTCGGTATCTACGCTTCTGCGGATCAGCGATAAGCACTGATCAGAAGTATAGTAGAATAGCGCACGATCGGATGCAAAGTGTTTTTGAACATACCCTAGCATTCGCATAGCTGTACTAAGGTAGACCTCGTTCCATTCTAACGAATATCCTTCAATTAATGCCTCGATGCAGTAGGCATAGTCTTCGAGAACCCCATCGGTCTGGGACGCTGAACTCGTATGATTTCGATAGATTTTGCCCTCAGCATCACAACGTGAAACAATAAACTCAAGAAGATTAGTTGCAGCTTGTTTAACCTCTGGCTGCTTTTCGGTGTAGCGATAAGCATGACACAGTCCGGTAGCCATCATGGCGCTTATACTACTTAAAATTTTATAGTCTTTAAGAGGGGCTGACTTTGATGTTCTCAAATCTTTTAAACGAAGCATTGCTCGCTCTAAGATCTGCTCTACTTCGGTCTCGGATATCGAAAATTGTCTTGCGATTTGCGCGTTATCAGTGGTTCTGATAAGCACATACCTTCCTTGTTCCCAGTGCCCAAATTCATTCACATTGAATACGGCAGCTACCAGTTCAAAGTCTTCCCCTAGGCTGCTTTTTAATTCGGCTACAGTAAAGGTGTAATAGGCGCCTTCTTCGAGCTTTCCGTCTGTATTTAGTGAATCTGCGTCAAAGGCTGTGAAACACCCGCCCGTTATAGGGTCGATAAAATTAGACAGCACAAATTCGGTGGTCTTTGAAACCACTTCTTTATACAAGGGAGTTTTGAAATGGGCGTAAGCTTTTGCGTATAAACTAAGGAGTTGGGCATTGTCATAGGCCATCTTTTCAAAGTGCGGAACGTGCCAACGATCGTCGACGCTATACCGTGAGAATCCGCCTTCTACTTGGTCGTTTATTCCCCCATAGGCCATTCTTCTCAGGCTAGTATGAACGAGCATTTCAATCTCGGCATCCGATTCAAGATACAGCGCGTGAAGCAGATAGCTCAGCGTGTTGGGCATCATGAATTTAGGGGCGCCTTTGAATCCTCCATAAACAGGGTCTAGTGCCTCTTTAAATTGGTCTTGTGCGTGCCTGTGATTGATGGGCAGAAGCTTATCTGATTCGGGAATAATCTGTGCCATCTGTTTTAGACCTCTACTCAGTGAGGCGGCATATTCTAAAACACGTTCTAGGTCTTCTTCGTAGAGCCGCTTTAGCTGCAGAAGAGCTGCTAAAAATCGATCTTTCGGCAGGTAGGTGGCACCCCAAAAAGGTCTTCCGTCTGGGAGGCAAATGACATTGAGCGGCCATCCGCCAGATCCGGTCATGAGCTGAAGCGCATCCATATAAATGTGATCCACATCGGGTCGTTCTTCACGATCAACCTTGATAGAAATGAAATGGGCGTTGAGCTGATCGGCAATTTCAATATCCTCGAAGCATTCAGCTTCCATCACATGGCACCAATGGCACGCAGAATATCCGATGCTGATAAAAAGTAATTTGCGATTCGAGTGTGCAGACTGTAGCACCTTATCGGAGAAGGGCTTCCAGTTTACAGGATTATAGGCATGTTGCAATAAATAAGGCGAGCTCTCGTGTATAAGTTCATTGGGCTTGCCTTTAGCTCCCATAATCTATCCGTTTACTGCGATTACCTGTCCTACCTGATCGCCCAACATGTTTTGAAGCATGGTCTCAATTCCGTTTTTAAGGGTAAAAGTAGAAGAGGGGCAACCGCTGCAGGCTCCTTGTAAGACTACGTGTACCGCTTTGGTTTCAGTGTCAAATTTTTCAAAAGCGATATTGCCACCATCTGCAGCTACGGCCGGCTTTACATACTCGTCTAAAATCGCAACAATTTTTGCCTCGATACTTCCGTCTTCATGTAGCGCAGCGGTTTGAGCTGTCCTACTTGTAGTCGTTGGTTCTGATGCCGATGGGGCTGAGCTTGCCAAGGTTTGTCCGCTTAGTGCGGCCGTGTTCACGGCTGGGGTATCACTGCTTAAAAAGTCTCGAATCAGTTCTCGGAGTTCGATGGTGATTTCGTCCCAGTTACCAATCTCATATTTTGTTACCGAAATGTAATTTTCGTCCATAAAAACCTGTTTTACATACGGTTTTTGAAACAGGGCAGTGGCAAGTGGTGCATGTTTTGCCTCATCGATATTCTTGAACTCATAAAGTGCTGGAACAATGGGTTTATTTGCCACAAACTTCATTACAGAAGGGTTAGGCGTCGCTTCTGCATAAATCGTAATAGCTACAGGTCCTTCGCTTTTGGTCTCGTGCACAATAGGCTCGCCCTCATTTAGGTATTCAACAAGACGCAGGGCAACTGCATCTTTTACATCATTCCATTCAACGATTTGGTAGCGTTCTATCGCCACAAAATTGCTAGCGATGTAAACGGTTTTTACGAACGGAAGCTGAAAAAGCTGATAAGCTAATGGTGCATCTTTCGTATCGTCAATCGATTTGAATTCATAGGTTCCCTTAACCAAAAAATGATTGGCTTGAAACTTTAGGATTGACGGATTAGTGGTCTCTATAGTAGTGATGTGATATTCCATAACAAAAGCTTTTTGCAAAAATACAAAGTGTACGATTGTTTCCCTTGCCGTATTTTCGCTAAAATTTTGAATATGAAAGCAGCAGTTTTTCCGGGACAGGGAGCTCAATTCGTTGGGATGGGTAAAGATCTCTTTGAACGTTCAGCGCTTGCCCGCACGTATTTTGAACAGGCAAATGAAATTTTAGGTTTCGATATCACAGCGGTGATGTTTGAAGGAGATGAACAGGCACTTAAACGCACTGAGGTTACTCAGCCTGCTATTTTTATACATTCAGTAATTGCGGCTAAGCTACAAGGAGAACAGTTCAAGCCCGATATGGTAGCCGGCCATTCTTTAGGTGAGTTTTCTGCCTTAGTTGCCGCTGGAGCACTTTCTTTTGAAGACGGTCTTTCACTAGTGGCTAAACGCGCTAATGCTATGCAAGAGGCCTGCGGTTTACAACGCGGAACTATGGCGGCGGTATTGGGTCTTGATGATGCGATCGTTGAGCAAACTTGTCAAGAGATTGAAGGTATTGTCGTTGCAGCGAACTATAATTGCCCAGGACAGCTTGTAATCTCTGGTGATTACGAAGCGGTTGAGAAGGCTTGCGAAGTGCTTAAAGAGCGCGGCGCGAAGCGCGCGCTACTGCTACCGGTTGGTGGAGCTTTTCATTCTCCGCTTATGGCCCCAGCAAAACAGGCGCTCGCAGCAGCGATTGAGCAAACCGACTTCAAAGCGCCACTCTGCCCGATCTACCAAAACGTAAGCGCACAAGCGGTTAGTGATCCTACGCAGATAAAACAGCAATTAATCGAACAATTAACTGCTCCGGTGAGATGGACACAAAGTATTGAACAAATGATTGCCGATGGAGCGACTGAGTTTACAGAGTATGGACCCGGAAAAGTACTTCAAGGGCTGATCAAAAAAATAGATAGAAACGCCGAAGTAGCTAGTGCTTAGCCTACCTATAATAGACTGTAGAGGTAGTAAATTGAAAAGCTTCCGAGAAATACAATACCTAGGTAGCTTAGGCCTTTCATAAATCTACTCGGCTGAGCCTTCTCAGGAAAATCGGCCGAAAAAACCAGCTTGTGGTTCATATAACCTAGAATTGGGGCAAATACAAAAGAGGCAAAGGTTGCTATCGAAACGAGTTTACCCATAGAGGCAGTAAATCCGATAATTACGGAAAGGTTAGTAATACTTAGCCCAATTACCGCCCAATTGAAATAGTTTTTTTGAGTAATCTCAAGGCGCTGGCCTAAGTCTACAATTACCCGCGCGAGCGCGTCATGTGCGCTGAGACAGGTGCTGAGCATGGCTGCTAATGCCGAAATTGAGATGAGTATTTTTGCCCAATTACCCAGCTGTGTGGTGAAGAGTTCGGTGAGCTCCTTCGCAAAGACTACTCCATTTGCACTTAGTGGTGTTCCACTTCCGTAAAGGGTCATATACCCAATAAAGAAGAAAAACAGTGCTAGCAAGGCCGTAATAAAATAGCCTAAATTGAATTCTGAGAGGGTTTCTTTGAGAGAAGGAACCTCTTTGTGCTTTTTCAGTTTTTCAAGGTTCCAAAGGCTTACCCAGCCTGAGGCTTCCACGGCGGTGGGCATCCAACCAATGAGACTGATAAGGAATAAGAGTCCGGCCTGATCGAAATAGTTTGGTGGGGTAAATTCTGGTTGGGAGGGGGCCTTTCCATTTTGAAGAACTAAAACTACGGTTGCCAGAAGGGCTACAAACAGAATTAGAACCAGGTATTTTAGAGCCTTTTCGAGCTGAGCGTATCGTCCGATTATGATCAGGGCACTTATCATCAAAAACAAGAGTACGGACATGCTTTGCATGCTAAGGCCTGTATTTGTTCCGATTACATTTAGTGTCATTCCGGCGGTAACACTATAGAGCGCTGCTAAAATGGTAAAAGCGCTGACTAGATTTACTCCGGCATACAAATACAGATATCGCTTAGAGAGTGCAGCGTAACCCTCGGTTAGCGAGTGTTCTTTCACCCTAGTATACCGTACTCCGAACTCGAAATAGGGATATTTAAGTAAATTAGCTAAGATTATCGGAAGCGCCATAAACATGCCGTACATCGCTCCGGCCTTTGTAGATAGCACAAGATGCGAAGTTCCGATTGCCATACTAGCAAAGAGAAGCCCGGGACCCAGTCGGTTGAAAAATCGTGTAATCTTCATGATTCAGAGTCGGTAAATCTATTCAAAAAAGTGTTTTCTTTAATAGACGCAATTAACCTAGGTAAAGAATGTCCAAAAAAACACGTTTAGTCACAGCAGCTGTTCTTATTCTTGATCTGCTTTTTTTAATCTATTCGCTAGGTCCTAAGGTAGCTACCCCAACCTTTGATAAGGTGTTACCTGAACTGACGGTTTCTTTAAGTGAGCTTGATCATTTTATCGCTACCAGTGAGTCGAAATGGCCGGTTAAACCTGGGAACGCCTCTCGTATAATCTGGGCAGATTCGGTGGGTCAAAAGACCCCGTACAGTGTGGTTTATTTGCACGGATGGTCGGCCTCTGCCGAAGAAGGAAACCCTGTTCATACTCAAATAGCAGCCGGTTTAGGTGCGAATCTATACCTGCCAAGGCTTTCGCATCATGGTCTAGTCGGAGACGATGCACTGCTTGATATTACAGCTGATACACTGGTTGACTCTGCGAAAGAGGCCTTAAGTATTGCGCGTTTACTTGGTGAGCGGGTAATTATCATGGCGACTTCAAATGGTGGGGCGTTAGCACTCTATTTGGCCGAATCGGTTCCAGAGCTTGAGGCGCTTGTGCTCTACTCACCGAATATCGAGATCTATGATCCGACAGCTAAACTCCTTGATGATCCATGGGGGTTGCAAATTGCTAAAGCCGTGAAAGGCGGAAATTATAATACTATTGAAATGCCCGAGGCTAGAAAGCCGTTTTGGTATGACAAGTATCGATTAGAGAGCCTTCCTCATCTTCAAGCTTTTGTTGCTAAATCCATGACAGAGTCTACGTTTAAGTCGATTGACGAACCTGTTTTCTTGGGTTATTACTACAAGAATGAGCAGGAGCAAGACAAGGTAGTTTCGGTTGCTGCGATGCACGAGATGTTTGATGCGCTAAAAACGCCAGATTCGTTGAAACGAAAGCAAGCGTTTGCCCAGGCCGGAGACCATATTTTGGCAAGTCCTTTGGCATCAAAAGATGCTCAGGGAGTGTATCTCGCAACGAAAGCATTCCTAAAAGAGGTGGCCACCGTACCGATACGAGAGTAATTAGCTCGGTCTGAGGTTTCGAATTCCAATAATTACGCTTCATTTTGCTTCTATTTTGTTAGGCTAGGGGGTAATTTTTGTGAAAGTTCATTATATTTTGGTACCCTTGCATCAATCAAAAAACCGAATATGGCCCGAAGACCTCAAATTGAGCGCTTCAACGAAGTAGTTCGTTCGAAATTTCAGATCTATAATAGTCTTTTTCTTACGCTTCCGTTCCCGAGCATCAAAAATACAGCGTTGCTATTACCACTTTTTGCTGAAACCTGTAAAGAAGGATTCTCGGCTGGAATGAGTCCTAAAGCGATTGTTGAGCAGTTTTTCAATCGGTATTTATCGGGTATTTCAGAGACAGATCGAACGGACTTGTTATTTGCTTTTATCAAGTATATCGAGCGGCAAGTAGTACTGTTCGACGCGATTGAAGATGCGGGATTCTCGTATGTGAATAACATGCACGGCAGAGGAACCCTTCGCTATATCAAAGAAGAAGCTCAGAACAACCAAAAGCTAGATGAGTTACTCGACTACCTTCAGCGTTTTGCTGTTCGCGTAGTATTAACGGCGCATCCGACCCAGTTTTATCCCAATAGCGTTCTCGGAATCATACGCGAATTATCTGCCGCGGTAAAGCGAAACGATATCGATGATATTAAGCAGTTACTCGATCAGCTTGGCTTAACGCCTTTTTATAATAAATCAAAACCTAGTCCGCTCGATGAGGCTAACGGACTGATATGGTATCTCGAAAATGTGTTCTATCACTCGGCCGGGGCGATTGTGAATTATCTGCGTAAAAACCTATTTGACAATAAACTTATTGAGCACCGATTGTTTGATTTCGGATTTTGGCCAGGAGGGGATCGCGATGGAAATCCTTTTGTGACTTCAGAAATCACTCTTAAAACCGCCCAAACCCTTAGACACCACATACAGCGCAACTACTACCGTGAGATACGAAAACTAAAAACACGCATTACTTTTAAAGGTGTGCTAGAACGCGTAGAGGCACTGGAACAGCGGTTGTATCACACTTTGTTTTTTCCGGATCAGCCGGCACTTTCCTTGGCCGAATTAGAGGGTGAACTCCTTTCGATTCATTCAGAAATAACAACGAATCACAGCGGGTTATATGAAGACCGTATTTTAGATTTGATTCAAAAGGTGCGGCTTTTTGGCTATCACTTTGCGAGTCTCGATCTGCGACAAGACTCACGAATTCACGAAGCTGTTTTTGCTGATATTTTGAATCATCCGCTGGCAACCGCACATATCGAAAATTTACCCGCTCAGTCGTATGAAACCCTAACGCTCGAGCAGCGCTATAAGGTGCTTGTTCAGCTTAAAGGAGAGGTGTCTTCTTCGTGGTTCGAGCCCGATTCAATTACCGCACAGACTATTGATTCTATCTATGCAATGCGTCAAATTCAGGCTGAGAATGGAGAACTTGGAGCAAATAGGTACATCATTAGTAATTGCCAATCACTAGAGCATTTATTACAACTTTTTGCGCTGATTCGAATGTGTAATTGGGAGCAGCCGACTGTCGATTTCATTCCGCTTTTTGAAACGATCGACGATCTCAATGCCGCACCACAAATCATGCGTGAGTTGTATGCAATACCTGAATATGCGGCACATCTTAAAACCCGAAACCACAAGCAAACCATTATGCTTGGATTCTCTGACGGAACCAAAGATGGTGGATATCTTATGGCGAATTGGGGAATTTATAAATCGAAAGAAGCCCTTAGTGAGGTTTCTACTCAGAATGGTATTTCGGTAGCCTTTTTTGATGGTAGAGGCGGGCCGCCCGCCCGTGGCGGCGGCCGCACCCACGAATTTTATGCGTCTATGAGTGAGGCGATGCAGGCAGATGATATTCAGCTGACAGTTCAGGGTCAGAGTATTAGCTCCAACTTTGGCACCCTGGAGTCGTCGCAGTACAACCTAGAGCAGCTGCTGAGTTCTGGGATTAAAAACCAGCTCTTTCAGAAGGGCCAGAACAATTTAACCGATGCGGACAGGGCTACCTTAGATGAATTGGCTAGTGTAAGTTATCAGGCCTATCAAAACTTTAAGGCTCATGAAAAGTTCTTGCCGTATTTACAAGAAATGACCACCCTTCCGTATTATGCGAAAACGAATATTGGTAGTCGTCCAGCAAAGCGCGGAGGTAAAAAAGAATTGGCGTTCGAAGACTTACGAGCAATTCCTTTTGTGGGTAGTTGGAGTCAGCTAAAACAAAACGTTCCCGGATTTTATGGTGTTGGTACCGCGCTACAGGCGTTTAAAGACAGCGGACGATTCGATCATGTTCGGTCGCTTTACCAAAGTAATGCGTATTTCAGAACCCTGATAGCCAACTCAATGATGAGCCTGACTAAATCGTTTTTCGATCTTACCGCTTACATGGCCGAGGATAAGAAATATGGCGATTTTTGGAAACTGATTCATGCCGAATATATACGATCTCGCGAGTTGTTGCTTGAACTTACTGGTTTTCAGAAGCTCATGGAGAATGAGAAGGCAGGACGAGCCTCTATCGAAATACGAGAAGCAATCGTTCAGCCTTTGCTTACGATTCAGCAGTATGCCCTGCAGCGCGTAGCTGTCGCTTCTAGCGAGACTGAAAAACAGCTTTTTGAGAAGATGGTCACCCGTTCGATGTTCGGAAATATCAATGCAAGCCGCAATTCTGCCTAAATAATAGCATGCGGCTGAGCTGTTAAATAAAGCGATAAAGGCGCAGGTCTTTGTGAGATTTAATCTTTTTTACCAAGTGCGCTTGCGTATTTCAAATCGTGCACTCATCTTTGCCCTGTTCATTCACATGATGTAATTGTTATCAAGAAAGGTGAAGGGAATAGACCCTATGAAGCCTTAGCAACCCTCGATCTGTCGAGAAGGTGCTAAATTCTACCCCATTTGGGAGAGATAACGATGCTAAGCCACTTTTGGCTACCCATCTTTTCTTTTTAGCAGTTGCCTCATTAGTATTTAACCTAAAAAAATTACATCGTAATGAGTGCACAACACCATTTCGCCACGAGCGCACTAATCGCCGGGCACAATCTTGATCAGCATGGCAAAACTGTTGCCGTGCCTATTTACCAAACTACAGCGTATCGATTTGATTCTTCGGATCATGCTGCTGCATTGTTTAACTTGAGTGAAGCGGGGAACATCTACACCCGACTTACCAATCCGACTAATTCGATTTTAGAGGAGCGATTAGCTACCCTTGAGGGTGGGATTGCCGCTGTAGTCACTGCATCGGGAACTTCGGCTGTGGCCACCACCTTGCAGGTACTGCTCAAAAGTGGCGACCACATTGTAGCCTCTAACAGTGTTTATGGGGGTACGTACAACCTGCTTGCCGTGACCCTTCCGAGACACGGTATTACGACTACGTTTGTGGATCCTTCGGATATTTCAAATTTTGAAAAGGCAGTGACCGATAGTACTCGGGCCGTTTTTCTCGAATCGATCGGAAATCCAAAACTCGATGTACTCGACATAGAGGGCATTGCTGAGGTGGCCAAGAAGCATCGAATTCCGCTTATTGTAGACAATACCGTACCAACCCCGGCGCTGTTGAATCCGATAAAGTACGGTGCAAACATTGTCATTCATTCGCTTACCAAGTATATCAATGGCAATGGTACCGCTCTAGGAGGGGTAATTATCGATGCCGGTACATTTGATTGGTCGAGCGGAAAGTTTGATGAGTTTACCACACCGTCTGCTGGATATCATGGACTAGTGTATCACGATGCATTAGGTGCCGCTGCTTTTATAGCAAAAGTGCGTATCGAAGGCTTGCGTGATTACGGTGCGGCCCTTAGTCCCTTGAACGCTTTCCAGATTATTCAAGGTCTAGAAACCTTAGCTATTCGAATTAAAAAGCACAGTGAAAATGCGCTAGAATTGGCCCAATGGCTCGCTCAGCGACCTGAAGTAGCGTGGGTGAATTATCCGGGTCATAAAAATAGTAGAGAGCATATTTTAGCCGAAAAGTATTTATCTAAAGGACGAAGTGGCCTGGTTACTTTTGGCCTAAAAGGAGGGTTTGAGGCTGCTAAAAAAGTCGCAGATGCAACGCGTATTTTTAAAATCGCTGCTAATTTTGGCGATTCAAAATCAATTATTGTGCACCCCGCTTCGACTACGCATCAGCAGTTAAATCCTGAACAGCAAGAGGCCACAGGGGTTACTCCAGAGCTCATTCGACTGTCGGTCGGTTTAGAAGACCTACGCGATCTTAAAGCCGACCTTGAACAGGCCTTTTTTGCATAGATTTTTGATTGTTAGATTTAGTTTTTAGTGTATGTTACCCTCGATTCGTATTAGTGATTTTGAAACTGTTCAAAAGCAGCGCTTAGCCCCATTTCCTTTGACTTATGAGGTTTTTGGGCAACCGCTCGGAACGGCTCCATTGATACTAGTCGGCCACGCGCTTACTGCCAACTCAACTCTTGTGGGAGAGAAGGGTTGGTGGGAGCCCATTGTGGGACCTCAAAAGGCAATCGATACCGACCGAGCGTCGGTTCTTTGTTTTAATATACCCGGTAATGGATACGACGGATTTTTCTTCGATAATGAAGACCATCTAACGGCTACGGACATTGCAAGAATTTTTATTCTTGGACTTAAGGCCTTAGGTATTTCTGAAGTAGCACTATTTGTAGCCGGCTCTATCGGCGGTGGTATCGCATGGAGTATGATCGCTCAAAACGAAATTCGATTTAAACGTTTTGTGCCAAT
>ENA-OUOG01003230-OUOG01003230.1-marine-metagenome-genome-assembly--contig:-NODE-3230-length-15580-cov-4.938786_pt1 | contig 15580 bp, 10 predicted proteins | sample MGYA00248635_ERZ508505 | MGnify/ENA primary metagenome ERZ508505 (study PRJEB26176, sample SAMN06267871) | marine metagenome | isolation source: Saanich Inlet, British Columbia, Canada | place: Pacific...
TCGGCGAAAAAAAAGAGGGTGGGGAAACCGCCGCGCGCGTCGACGCGCTCGAGCGCGACGTCGGTTTTCTCCGGACGGAAGTCGCCTCTCGCGGCGACGCCGTTCGATTGGAGCTGGAGGGACTTCGGGCCCAGATGACCGCGATGCTGGAGATGCTCTCGTCGAGCGGAAAGATGAGCGCGGAAAGACGGTCTGAGACTCAGGGAAACACAAACGCGTCCTTTGCGTCGGCGAACGGAAGCGGCGTTTCGGTTTCGGGTTCGCCGGTGAAGTCGACGTTGCCGCCGACGCCGCCGCGGGGCGCGCCGCCGCCTCGCGTGGACGCCAAGTCCGCGCCCGCGTCGCCGGCGCGCGCGCCCGCGCCCCGCGGGGGACCGTCGCCGGCGGCGTCGCCTCGCGCCGCCGCGATCCCGGCGGAGAGGGGCGCGGAGATTCCGGAGAAGAGCGCGACACCCTTCCTCAGCGGGTGACAGAATCGCGTTTATCACGACAGACTTTGAAAGCGCTTGAAAGCATCATACGACGCAACGGTTCCGTTTCTGGACGCCTCGGTTTCCTCGGACGCGCCGCGCTCGGTTCTCGGACGCGCGCGGCTGACGAGCGGCGCGGACGCGTTTTCGCGCGCGCGTCGAGTCTCGTCGGACCACTCGATTCGCGCCTCTCGGGAACCCCGACAGGAAACCGCGCGCTTTCTCGGCGTTTTTCTCGAACGAAGCGCGTGGCGACGGTTCGAGAAAGGGAGGACCGCGGAGCGTCGCGCGTCACTTCTCCCCGCACGCAGCGCCTCTTCGCACGCCACCGCCACCCCCACCCCCCCTCAGCATGTCTAAAGGTATCGTCGCCCGCCCGCGCCTCGCGTCGCTCGCGCTCGTCGCCGCGCTCGCGGCGTCGTCGCACGTCGCGCTCGCCTCCGCAACCGCCACCCCCCGCCGCGCCCTCCTCCAAGACACCGTCGCGGAGCGCGTCGAGTCCATCTCGCAGGCGGTCGCGGACGTCGCCGACACCACCGCGCAGGCGGTGGTGGAGGTCGCGAAGCGCGTCGCCGAGGAGGCGGAGGCCTCCTTGGCGCCCGCGCCCGCGCCCGAGGCGCGCCGCCGGTCCCTGCTCCAGTCCGAGACCTCCGTCCTGACGCGCCTCGAGAGGGAAATCGCGAAGGCGCAGAAGAAGCTGAAGAAGCTGAAGAAGAAGCTGGCCAAGGACCTGCGAAAGGCGGCGAAGGAGGCGATGGCTCCCGAGTCCATGGACTCGGACGACGAGGACGACGACGTCGACGCGGAAGCGCCCGAGCCGTACGAGACGCGTCGTCGCTCTCTGTTGTCCTACGAGACGGAGGACTACGTCGACTACGTCGACGCGCCGGCGCCGGCGCCGACGGCGGAGGTGGTCGAAGACGCGTACGCGTCTATGCCCGCGCTTTTGGCCGTCCCGCCCGTCGCCGAGCCGGGCCTCGAGAAGAGGCGCCGCGCGCTTTTACAAACGGAATACGTGGACTACGTGGACGAAGACGACGAAGACGACATCGCGCCCACGGGATCACCCGTGGACGACCTCGCCCCGGCGCCCGCGCCCGCGTGAAGCGCGGAAGCACGTTTTATTTTCCCGGAAAAAACGGCGAGACGAGACGTCGCGAGACGCGAAACGCGTGCGCGTCTACGCGTAGTCACGTTGATTGACCAAACGAGAGACTCTGTTTCCGACACCCGCGCGACACACAGATCGCCGCTACGTAAATAGACTATACCGTGTACCGAATGCGTCGACGAAACACTGTTTCGTCTCACCTCCTCGCGCGCGCGCGCGTCGTCGCGCCGGCGGCGTCGCCGCCGCGTCCGCTTTTTTTTTGTTTCGTTTTCGTTTCGCCGCGGAGGACGCTCGGCGCGTCCTCTTCGGGCGCGTGTCGAGCTCGGGACGCGCGCCTCCTGGGCTCGAAGAGCGCGCGCTCGGCGGTCTCGCGACGCAACGCGCGCAGCTCCGCGAGGACCTCGGCGTGTTCGCTTCGGAACGAATCGAAGGATTCGCGTCGCGCGCGCGTCTTGTTTTCGCGGGAACGCCGCCGCCGCCGCGCCGCCGCCGCCGCCGCTGCGCCCGCGAGGACCCGGTACCGCGCGGGGACCACTTTGGACAGGAGCGCGTGCGCTTTGACGACGACTCGCCACGCGAACGCCACCGAACGCGCCGCGAGTCGCGCGAGGCGCCACAGCGCGACCAGCGGTCCCCGAACGAACACGAGACGAAACGCGTCGCCGTCGGCGGCGGGTCGCGCGGCGGCGGCGGCGGCGGCCGCCGCCGCCGCCTCGATCGCGTCGCGCGAACGGCTCATGTCTCGCCTCAACGCCTGAATCGTAGCCCACACCGTTTGTCCTTGGTAGCCCGCGAACGCCACGAAGGAGTCGACCTTAGTCGCCGTCGCCTCTACGAACGCCCGCATCGACTCGGACTGCGTTTCTATGCCTCTGAGCGTCTCGCCGTGCGCCTCTACAAACGCCTCCGCGTCGGCGCGCCACGCGCGCATCGACGCCGCGACTCGGTCCGTCTGCGCCGCGACGGAACCGATTTTGGTCGACGCGTCCGCCGCCGCGGCGCGCGCCTCCTGTACCTCCGCCAGCACGTCTTCGGCGGCTCGTCTCGACGCGGCGTCACGCGCGTCCGCGGCTTTCTCCGCGTCCCGCGCCTTCTCGAGCACTTTCGCCAGCGCCGACGCGGCGGCTTCGGCGCGCCACGCGTCTTCGGCGTGGCGACACTCGCTCTGCACCGCGTCGAGCTCGGCGAGGTACACCTGCCACTCCATCGCCGGTGGCAGAGTGGTTAAAGAGAACGCGGTTCCGTGGTCTCGTTCAGCGCGTGATGAGACGCGCGTCTCTTCTCTTCCGTGAACGACGGTCGCGTCTGAGAAGTCGCCCGCCGCGCGAGAAGACGCTCGCGTGGGACTGGTTTTTTTTTCCCGCGAAGCGCTCGCGCCGGCGAGCGCGCGCATCACGCACGCCTCGCACGCGTCGGCGCGAGCGAGATCGCACGCGCCTCTCGCTTGCACCTCGGCGCGCGCCAGGCGACACCGCGTCGAAGCCGCGGCGATGACGCAACGCAGGCCCGGGTCGGACATGACGCGCGCGCACAGGGACGACGACGTCGTGCCGGGTGTGCCGAGCGATGGCGTTTGGAGTTCGAACACGGACCTGTGCGCCTCGGCTCGACACGATGCGGTGGCGCGCTCGTTCGCGGGTAAGGGGGCGAGCATTTCGCCGGACGCCGCGCCGAACGCGACCGCCAGGAGGGCGACGACCCCCTTCGCGACGCGGGGTCCGCTCGCGGCGAACATGCCGTTCGCGCGCCGGTGCGTCGTGGCCGCGCGCGCGCTCGACGGATGAGTGAAGACGGAGCGTCGCGCGTCGTTTCACTTTCCGAGAGATTTTTCCAACCTTTGAACGTTTGCGCGTCGAGCAGATCTCACACTCCAAGGGGCGCGTGCGGCGAAACCGCGCGGGAGGGACCGCGCTGGCGCGATGGCGTGGGAGCGCGTGCAGTGCCAGCACGGGCGACGCAGGGAGAACTGCGTGAAGTGCGTCGGGTGCGAGCACGGCAAGCTGCGGAACAACTGCGCGTTGTGCACCGGCTGCAAGCATGGCAAGGTGAGGCGCAAGTGCGTGCAGTGCAATCCTTGCCCTCACGGCAAGGTGAAGGGCAACTGCCCGAAGTGCAGCCCGTGCCCCCACGGCAAGATGAAGTCGCACTGCCCGGAGTGTCAAGCCTGTCCGCACGGCAAGTGGAGACAGCACTGCGCGACGTGCCACCCGTGTCCCCACGGCAAGCTCAAGTACGACTGCAAGGAGTGCTCCGGGTGCGAGCACGGCAGACTGAAAAGACGGTGCGGCGAGTGCAAGCAGGCGGCTGCCGCGGAGGCGTTGGGGGCGTTGCCGACGCTGAAGAAGCGGAAGACGCGGGGATGAATTTTGGAACGAAGCGAACCGAGAATGACGCGACGATAGACGAACGTCTACGCTTACGAGATACGCGAACGACGCGAACGCACGACAGAGAGCTTTGACGAGAGACGATGATGTGACCTCTCAGATGTATCTAGATACGCGGCGAGTCGTTCATCCATCAAACTCCATTCGTTAAAAAAAGTCTCAATCGAGGTGCGCGTCTTGGTAGGCTCTTCTCTCTCTCTCGTCGGATCTTCGCGATCCGTTTGATCCCCGGAACGACCGCTCGCGCAGCATCCTCTGCCTCTCCGCTTGTCTCTGGCTCTGCTCGAGGCGCGCGAGCGCGGGCGCGGCGGCGACGACGCCGTACGTCACGCCGCCCGCGGTTCCGAACAGTACCAGGAGCAACGAAAACGCCACAGAGGCGGCGGAGATTACGGCGACTCCGTAAAACAAAACGGCGCTCGCGAGATTCGCGCCGTACGATCCGATGGTCGACGGCAAGTTCCACGCGAAACTGAACACCGCGCTGGTCATGCCCACGGTGAAGTTGGCTAAGACTTGAAACCCCCACCGCACCAGTAACTCGATCAAGCTGTCGTCGCTTCGCCCGGCTAAGATGAGCCAGAACGTGTCGTAGTAACTCGTGCGCGTCGCGTACACTTTTCCGTTTTCGTACGCTTTTTTAAACAGGCTCTTCGCCTCGGCGACGCCCAAAGCGCTCCACAGACCGAGTTCTCTTTTCGCGTCGCGAACGCGGTCTTTATGTGCGTCGCGATACCCCTTCGCGACTACGTACACCTCTTTTTCCTTCTCCTTAAGACGCTTCACGTTCGACGAACAACTCGAGCTGAAAAAGCACAGCGGTCCGTTCGCGCGGCGCGTTTCAGAAGCCGCGCGTTTCAGATTCCTCTCCGCCTCCAGCCTCGGCTGCGCGTCGATCGCGTCCGCGGCATCCATCTTGCGGAAGTAGCGCTCCTGCATCGCGTCCGTCACCGTCACCGGCGGAGCCGCGCCGAACGCCACGAACAAGCCGAAGAGGTACAGGAGCAGCGTCAGCGTGAACCGCGGGGTCTTGAGCGGTCTCCACCGCGAGACGTACGACACGAGCCCGCCTCGTTTGGCGCCGCTCCGCGCGAAGGCTTCATCTCGCGGTTCGGGCGCGCGGGGAGCGATCGCGGTGCCGGGCGGAGCCGGTCCGGCGGCGTCGGCGGCGTTCGCGTCCTCGGACGCGACGCCCTCGGCGGCGGCGGACATGGCCGATGACGCCGGTCCGACGGAACGCGGGATGGCCGAGGTGGTGCGCGCGCCGGAGTCGATCGAGCGGCGTCGTGGAGACGAAACGAAGTTAACTTCTTCACGTCGTAGACAAGAGCTGAAGAGGGTGATGTATAATTTTCCGCACGTACCCGAGGCCCGCGCAGTGTCGAGCGCGCCCGGGGAGTGTTCACGGGTCTCGACGTCCACCATGCCTCGCGACATGCCCTCGACAACGCGCGAGTTCGCGCAGCTCGAGGAGTCCATGGCGCACGAGCGGAAGTGCGTGCCTCTCGAGCCTCTCGTCGTTCGGGGGCGTTCGTTTCCATTTCCATTTCCGTCCCCGCCGGATTCTTCGCGCGCCGCGTGACTACCACCCGACTGACCGCACCTCCCCCTTCCCAGGATGAGCATCGGCATCGCGCGTTTGTCCGCCCACGCCGCGTCGATTCGCGCGGAGCACATCGACGGCGAGGCCTCCGCGGTCGCCGCCGCGGAGACGGCGAAGATCATGGCGAGAGTGAGTGGGGAAGAAGCGTCGAAAAAAAAGGGAGGCGACGAAGACGATTTCGTCTGGCCCGTGCTGGGCACCAAGTTGCCGACGCACCGGCGCCGACACGTGAAGCACTGGAAAGAGACGCACTTCGCGCCCGAACCCGTGTTGTAGATGAAGAGAAGTAAAGGTACCAGTAGTTTACAGACATAAAATCGCGCGACGCGAGCCGAACAAACGGTTAGGCTCGCCGCGAACCTAAAACAAGACGCGTCGCTCCGCCTCTTCTCGCGAAGCCCTCTACACACAAAACCAAAACAGCGACCGTTAAAGGTCACGCGGTGACGTCGTTGGTGACGTTCGACCCTCCTCTCGCGACGACGTTCGCCTTGACGGCGGTTTTGAAGAGGGCTTCGTCGGGCTCGGAAAAGTCGGCGCCGTAGCTGCAAAACGCCGTCTCGATCCCCGCGCTTTTGGGGTCGCCCTTCACGCCCACCACGGAGACGCCGAGGTACACGTTTTCGGGTTCGTCTGTACCCGAAGAAGCGTTCGCGGTCATGGACGACACCGGGCTCACGAACCCGCCGCGGTCCGCGCCCGGTCCGTCGGCGTACGCCGGGTCGTAATCGATAACCGCGGTGTCGCCCTCGGCGACGGCGCCTCGCAGCAGCGCCTCCGAGAGGTTATCGTCCACCACCGACGTGATCGCTCTTCGGAGCGGCCGCGCGCCGTACTCCTGGTCGAACCCAATCTCCAGAAGCTTGGCCATCGCGGAGGGCGTGAGCGCCATCTCCATGCCCTTCGCGCGCATGCGCTCGGCAGTCTCGCGGAGCATGAGCCGCGCGATGCGCGCGACGTGCGCCTGCTCCAGCTGCTTGAAGCACACAATCTCGTCCAGGCGGTTGAGCATCTCGGGGCGGAAGAAGTTCTTGAGCTCCTCTAAAACCTTGTCGCGCATGCGCTTGTACGCGGCGGTCTCCTCGCCATCCTCCACCTCGACGTCCAGGTTGAACCCTAAACTGTTCCCGCCCTTGGCGATCATCTTCGCACCGACGTTGGAGGTGAGGACGATGAGCGTGTTCTTGAACGAAACCACCCTTCCTTGCGAATCCGTCAAACGGCCATCCTCCATCATCTGGAGCAAGATGTTGAACACGTCGGGGTGCGCCTTTTCGATCTCGTCGAATAATAAGATGGTGAACGGCTTGCGTCTCACAGCCTCGGTCAAAGTGCCGCCCTGGCCGAACCCGACGTACCCGGGGGGCGCGCCCACCAGCTTGGACACCGAGTGCCGCTCCATGTACTCGGACATGTCCAGTCTGACCATCGCGTCCGCGCTGCCGAAGTAGCGCTCGGCGAGGCGCTTCGTGAGCTCCGTCTTGCCCACGCCCGTGGGCCCCGCGAAGAGCATCGAGGCGATCGGGCGGTTGGGGTCCTTCAGACCGCACCGCGCGCGGCGCATCGATCGCGCCACCGCGTTCACCGCCTCGTCCTGCCCGATGACGCACGACCGTAAAGCGTCGTCCATTTTGGACAGCACCGCGGCTTCGTCCTCCGTCATCCGCTGAACCGGGATGCCGCTCCACGACGCCGCGATGGACTCGATGTCGTCCACGTCCACCACCTGGGGGCCGACACCCGCGACGTCGAACGCGTCCACGCCGTTTTCAATCAGGCCGCTCTTCACCTCCAGCTCGCGCGCGCGAAGCAAGCTCGCCTCCTCGAACAGACCCTCGCGGATGCGCTCCTCCTTCATCGCGCTCACCTCCTTGAGCTGGCGCCACTGGTCCATCTGCTCCATGGACGCCGCGTCAAGGCGCGCGCCGCTTAACAGCTCGCTCTCCTTCGCCGCCATGTACGCGTCGATGCGCGCCTTCGACCCCGCCTCGTCGATCAGGTCGATCGCCTTGTCGGGGAGGAACCGGTCGGCGATGTACCGGTGCGAGATGCTCACCGCCGCGTCCAGCGCGGCGTCCGTGTACGAAACCCGGTGGTGCTTCTCGTACCGCGAACGCAACCCGCGCAAAATCTCCACGGCGTCTTCTTCACTGGGCTCCTCCACCATGATGGGCTGGAACCGGCGCTCGAGCGCCGCATCCTTCTCGATGTACTTGCGGTGCTCGTCCACGGTCGTCGCGCCGATGCACTGCAGCTCGCCGCGCGCGAGCGGAGGCTTGAGCAAGTTGGAGATGTCCATCCCGCCGCCGCCGCTCTTGCCCACGGCGCCGGCGCCCACCAAAGTGTGCACCTCGTCGATCATCAAAATAACGTCCTTCTTGTCCTTGATCTCGGCGATTAAACCCGTGACCCTCGACTCGAGTTCGCCGCGTTCCTTCGCGCCCGCCATCAGCAAACCGACGTCCAGCGACACGACGCGCTTCTCGAGGAGAAACGCGGGCACGTCGCCTGACACGACGCGCATCGCCAAACCCTCCGCGATGGCGGTCTTACCCACCCCGGGTTCGCCGAGAAGAATAGGGTTGTTCTTCGACCGTCGGGCGAGGATCTGTATGGTTCGCTCCACCTCTTCTTCGCGCCCGATCACCGGGTCGATGTTCCCCGACCTCGCCTTTTCGGTGATGTCGACGCAAAAGTCCTTCAACGGGGACTTGGCCTCCTTTTGTTGCTGCGCCGGCGGCGCCTGCGGGCGCTTGGCGAGACCAGAGGGGTTGGCGCCGCCCACGGCACCGCCCTTGGCGTTGCCGCGCTCGCGCTCGCGCTCGCCCTTCAGACGGCGTCGAGCTTCCGTCTTCAGAACCTCGGGGTCCACGCCGACGGCGCTGAAAAACGCGACGAGCGTGACGTCGTCGAGATCAGCCGCCGCCGCGGCGATGTGCTCGGGCGCGATGTAGTTCATGCCCACGTTCTGCGACTCCTGCAGCGCCGCCTCGAACACGCGCTTCGCACCACGGGAAAACGGAACCTCGGAGGTTCCCCCTCGGCCTCGGTTAGCGGCGTCGTTCGCGTCGTACGAAGAAATCTCCCGCGCCTTTTCGCGCGCGCTCTCGATGGTCATCCCGCTGCCGAGGTACCCCCCCTTCTTCGCCTCCTCGGCGACGAGGCCCATCAGGATGTGCTCGGGGCCAACCTCCGGGCGTTTCAAAGCCTTGGCCTCCTGCTGCGCGAGCATCACAGCCTTGATGGCGCGCTCGGTGAACTTCTCAAACACCGCGGTGACCACCAGCGCGCCGCGAGCCTGCGAAAAAGGAAGGAAACGAAACGCATTTTTGTCAGATGAGCGACGAAACACACAGAGAGAGCGGAAAGAACAGAAAAATCTCCGCGCGATCGTCCGACGTGGTCGGTTCGCGCTTCCGATCGCCAGCGCGTCGACGCGCGCATTTTGAACGCGTCCTCGAGCGTTCTTCTTTTCCGCGCGCGGGTGACGCGTCAGCGTCGGGAGACGCGACCTGTGCCGGCGGGACGCACCTTGACGACGGCGCGAGCGCGAGCGAAGCCGGCGGTGCCTGTGCGCGTTTTGTTGGGGTGGAGGTGTGAGTGTTTCGAGTCGTCGCGGCGGTGTCTATGGGCGGGATACCCTCGCGTTCCCGGGACCGGTCGTGCCAATGCGTTCGCGAAATCGCGCGGAAAGCGCGCGTCGCGCGAAACATAACAAGATTGTTTACGCACCTGATGCGCCCGAGGCGAAGCCGGAGCGCGCGCCTCCGAGCGCGCGAGCGCGCGCGGGGGCCGCCGCGACGGGTGCGGACGAGCGCGCGGGACGAACCGCCTGCGGTGATGGACGTTCGGGGGGTCGCTGTCAGAACCGGGGCGCCGAGAGAAGACGGCCGGACGCGGCGGTTGCCGGCATTCGGCGGTTGAAAAAGCCGAGCGCGCGTTCGGCCTCGAAGCGTCGGTCGTCTGCACCGGCGGACGCGGGTTCGCGCGAGGCGCGACCGCGGGGTTCGGGTCCGGGTCCGCGGAACCGGCTCGACGCGTGTCGCGTCACGCGCGCGCCGACGCCAAGACGCGTCGCGCGCGTGATCCCGCGCGGCCGCGCCCCGGGTCCACGCGGTGCGTCGAACCGCGCGGTCTTCTCGGGTGCGATCTCGAACGCGCGTACCGTCATCGCGGGGCGACTCGTCGCGGCGAGCGCGTGGGGCATGGTGCTCTGCTTGCGCGCTCGAGCGTGCGGTTAGTCCTTGACTTGAGTGCGGTCGACGCTCGTGCGTGCGTTCGGGTCGTGCGAGCGGCGCTCGTCGTTGACCGGCTACGCGCGGGGAGCTGTGACCGGCGTCCGCCCTCTTGCGCGACTGTGCAAAAAAAGCGGCGAAAAAGTGGCATTTTCGCGCGATTTTCGGCGCAAATATCGCCAGATCATCACCGATATTTTTTAGACCGTCGTCGACGAGTTCGAGCACGAGCCGAAACGTAAAGATCGCTTTTTCGAAGCCGGTGCCGACCCCGATTCGCCCGAACGCGAATCGCGCCGCGCGATTCGGCGCTTCTGTTCTTTTCGCTCTCGTTTTCGAAACCGTTTTCGGCGCGAGCGCGAGAAAAAGTCGATCGCAACCTACGTCGACGACTACTACTCCCTCTACCGACGTCCACGCGCGCCAGAAAAGTCACCGCCAGGTTTTCTCGCCCAGACCCCGCCTCGCTTCCCTGATGGTCGTCAGCGCCCCGCGCGCGCGGCTGGCGGCGACGCGGCGGTCGTGAATGACGCGCGAGAGCGAGGGCGATTCCGAAACGCGAGGCAGCGACGCCGGCGGAGGCGGGAGCCGAAGCCCGCACCCGCGCGAACGCGCTAACCCGAACCCGTCGTCCACGGTCACGGGAATCACGAACGTCTCCGGCTCTTGAGAAAACCATTCGTGTGAAGAAACACCGGTCTGGCCGGTCTGTCGCCGAGAGAAAGTCTCGTCGCGGTCTCGGTTTTCATCCGCCTCCGCCGAAACCTCCGCCGCGGCGCGATGGAAATCGCCGCGCGAGGACAAAGAGACCATGCGTTTTTTTTTAATCCTCTCGCGCCCCGCGGGTCCGAAGTCGGCGAACGCGACGCCCTCCTCGCCGAGCACACCGAAGCCCTTGCTGTCGTCGCCGCGCGCGCCCAGCACCGCAGCACGCGCCTCACCGACGCGCGCGCGCGCGAGCGAAGCGCGCCGGTGCCGATTACTGGGCGCCGCGAAACGCGCCGAACGATCCTCATCGTCGGACGATCCTCCGTCCGTCTCGTCGGACGACGACGAAGAGCTCGATTCAGTCGCGCGCGCTCCGCCGTCGTCGCCGTCGTCGTCGTCGTCGACGCGCGCGTCCGCGTAGCCGCGAGACGGCGTCGTCGTGTTCGCGGTTTCGTCCCCGAACGCGGCGTCGTCCGGCCCCAACACCAGCACGCCGGCGCGGCGCTCGTCCGACCGACTCCGCGACGAAGACGCGCGTCTCTTCGTCGCGACGTTCGTCGAAAGGACTCGCGCGTCACTCGGCTTTTTTTGTTTCGCCGCCTTCGCGAACGACGCGCGCGCGGCTCGTTCGACGCGCCTCGCCGCCTCCGCCGCTCGCCGAGTGTCCGGCGGGGCGGTTTCCCAGTCGACGTCGCCGCGCGCCGTCACCGTGACAGAAGAGAAGATCGAATCCCGCGCGCGGCGGGTCGACGTAAGCGCCGCGCGCTTCGTCTCGACAAACGCCGCCTTTGACTTTTCGGCGACGGCGCGCGCGGCAGCCGTTAAGGCACGCACGGCTCTTCTCGCGGCGGCGGTCAACGCAGCAACCGACACGGTCTCGCTTCTGTGCCGAGAAGAAGAAGAAGAAGAAGCGCTCGTTTTGGTTTTTACCTCACCTCCGTCGGCGCGAGCGGAGACGCGAAGGGTCTCCGCGGCTTTGTTTCTCGCGTCGAAAAACGCGCGTTCCGCGTCGCCGCGCGCCGCGGCCAACTCGAACGTCTCCCGGTCGTGCGTTTTCTGAATGGCCACGCGACGCGCCCGCATGTCACCGACGACGCGCTCGTCGTACGACGCGCGCGCGCGCGCCTCCGCTTCCGCGGCGGCGCGCTCGAGCGCCGCCAGCGCGAACCGATCCGACGCGTTTTTCGCCGCCGAGTCCGACACGTTTTTTGTTTTTAGTGAATCCTTCTCGGGACGAACGACGACGCCGTCATCCTCTCGGCGGGTTCCGCCCCTCCCGGCTTCTCTCGCGGCGAGCCCCCGCGCGATGTCCCGCGCGAGTCTACGCAGCGCGAGGAGCTCGGCGGAAACCGCCGGCCCGGCGAGCCGCGCGCGCGCGTACGTCACATCCAACTCGTCGAGTTGCTCGGCGTGTCTCACTTGCCGCTCTTCGTCGAGGCGCGAGATGGCGCGAAGAAACTCGCCGTGCGCGCGTTCGCACTCCGAGCGGAAAGCCTTCGCGGACGCCGCTTCCATCTCGGTCGCGCGCTGGTGCGCCTCGATGCGCAGACGAATGTCCTCCACGTCCGCCGGGTCCAGCGGCACATCCTCCGCTCGGCGCGACGACATGGCGCCGCGCCGAGATTTCTGAACGGGCAAATCTTCAGACGTGCGTTTTTTTCGCTGAGAGTGATTACAAATCTACGAACGCGTCGCGCGTTCCGCCGCGCGCACATCCCCACACCGATGACGTACGAGCTCGAAAAACTCACGTCTTCCCCGCCGCCTCGCGTGTCCGCGCGAAGGTCTCCCGGCTGTGCCTGTCCCCCACAAAACGCCAGTGCCAGGGCTCGTACGACACGCCCAGCGACGAAACGTCGTCTCTCCCGAAACTCATCTCGAATCCGTACGTCTTCGCGTTTCGCGAGAGCCACGCGAACGCGCCGGTTTTCTCGAACGCCACCACCAAGTCGTTCTCCACCTCGGGACACGATATGTCCAGCGCGTACCCGGTGTGGTGCTCGGAAAACCCGGGAGGCGCCGACACCAAAGCGCGCTTCTGCAGACTCTGCCCGCGATCGGCGGCGACGTCGAAAAACAATCTGTGCTGTCTGTCGACGTCGCGGAAGCCGCTCACCGGCGTCAAGTCGACGCCGTCGCGCGACGCGTGCGTTCGCATGGAATCGAACGCGCGCGCGGCGGGTTTTCGTAACAGCACGTCGCCCGCATTATCACTCCGCACCGAACGAAGCGACCTGCGCGGAGCCTCGCGCGCGCGGAAGTGGCCCATGACGCGCTCCGGTCGATTGTCTAAAAGCAAATCCAAGACGTCCCCGCTCGCGAAGACGTTCGACGCGATGGACGCGCCTTTGACCGACCCGGCCTCGGGGTTCCTCGTCTCGGCGGTGAGCGACGCGACGGCCCTGTGCGCTCTTCGCTCGCGTTGGAGCCGCGCGGTCGCGCCGGGCAGGTCCACCGCGAACGCCGCGAGCGCCACGACCGCGCCGGCGACGAGCGCGGAGGTCTCGTCCCCGTTTTTTCGCCCGCGGAGGAACGGACCGTTTTCGTTTCGCCCGTCGCGATGCGTCTCGCCGTACGACGACGAGTTGAGCGCGCGGGCGCCGCGGTTGCCGAGCCGCCGCCGCGACGGCGGGAGGCCCGGGGGAGGCGGCGGGACGTCGTTCAAATACGCCGGTCCCCGGTACGCCCGGGAATGGGAAAACGCGGTGGCCGACCACTGGCCCGGGCCGGTCTGTTCCCACCGCGCACGCGACGAGCGTCTCCATGTATCCTCCCCGCGGTCGGCACGCGCGGCGCGAGAGACCACCGAGTTCTCTGTCGTGGAGGGGACCACCCGATTCTCGGGCGAGACGCGTCCGAACGGGTACTCGTGCACTTCGCGGCGGTTCCCCGATCGGTCGTCCACGTGGTCCACGCCGCTCCCCGCGGCGGGGCGCGTCCGACCGCCGCGTCCCGGACCGGACGGCATCCTCCCGTTCAAACCCGTCCTCGCTGAGCTGTCTCCGACACGACGGGCGGGGCGCCCGTCGGGGCGCCGATCCAGCGTCGAAGCGCGTCTCGCGGCGCCATCGATCGCGCCCGCGCGATCACAGAGGGCAACCGCGCGAACCGCCATCGCGCGCGTCGCGACGAGGCACCCGAGGCGCGCGCGTCGCACTGGGCGCGGCGCGGATGGAAAGACCCCGAAAGAAGCGAAAAAACGGCTTCAATGGGCCCGCTGGCGCGCAGCACGCCGCAGTTAGCAGTGGGCGTTCGTTGTGTAACACCAGAAACGAAACAACCCGACGTGACGCGGGGACATTGGTCGACGCGCGGCGCGTGACGACGCGCGACGAGGATGGGGATCCACGGGGAGAACGTGGCACTCCTCGACGCGGAGGCGACGCCCGCGTCGTCGCGACGGTGGAGATCCCCTCTGGTCGTTCTCGCGCTTCTCGGGACGGTGCGTTCCCGTGGCAGATGAACGCCTCCCACGCGCACATCGCGTGAAAGGACGTCTCGCTCCGTGTCTCGGCCGCGGCTGCCGTCGACGATCGCCTCGCGACGACACACCCACTGACCCGATGCCCCCCCGCCCTCCTACGCACCCCCCTCGACTCTTCGAACGCGCGCAGGTCGCGGCTCTCGGCTCGGTGGTGTCCTCGAGCGGCGGTGTCGTCCCCAGCCTCGGATGGTCCGTGGAGGAGAGCCTGGACACGCATGAGTGGAAGGAAGGGGACTGGTGGAGACCCGCGGCGCGGGACGAGGAGGCGCCGGTGCCGGGTTCGGATGACGAAACGTCCGCGGGTTCAGTCGGAAGCGCCGCCGCGGACGTTCCCGACGCTCCCGACGCGTCTTCCGTCGGCTCCGCGTCGGCGGTTCCCGCGGCGCGGGATGCGTCGCCATCCGAGGAGTGGAAGATCGTGGCTTTCGCGTCGCACAACTACCTGGCGATCACCGAGCGCTGGTACGACCGACTCACCGACTTGGGGTACACGGAACACGTGGTGGCGGCGATGGACGAGGCGCTGTTCGACGCGCTCGCCGCCAAGGGGTACCGCGTGGAGGATCACGTCGTGTCGCCGAGCGAAAAGCTCGAACCCGGCGAACCCGTCCCCGGCTGGGGAAGGCACCTGTGGAAGTTGTGGCGGTACAGGCTGAGCTACGCGCTGCGTCAGACGCAGCTGGGCAAAAACGTGTTCCTCGTGGACGTGGACACGATGTGGAACCGGTACGTGCCGTTGCGTGATTTATTCGACGGAGACACGCGAGACCGAAACAGCGACGTGTTTCTGTCGCAGGGCACGGTGTACCCGCCGGACGTGTACGACGTGTGGGGATTCGTCGGGTGCATGGGATCGGTTGCGTTTCGCGCGACGGCGGGCGCGCAGACCCTGCTGCGGCAGGCCATTCGCGCGTGCGCGGAGGGCTCGAGCTGCGACGACCAGGTGGCGGTCGACCGCGCGCTCGCGCGTAAGTACGACGTGCGTTGGGACCGAGACGAAGGCGTCGGCGTCGGCGAGCTCGGCGGCGGCGTCGTCGGATCCAAACACGATTTGGACGGAAAGGAAGTCGTCGCCGATCTCGGCGAGCACGTCAACACGGCGGTTTCGCTTCGCGACGGCGACGTCACCGGCCACGGCGGCGGAGCTGCCGCGGGGGAGTCGCGCGAAATCGTTTCGACCGAGACAGCCATCGAAACAAGAACCCCGGGAAGCAAGGTGTTCGAGCCTAAGATCACGGTGCGGATGTGGCCGAAGCCCTTCGTGTTCCGCTCGACCATGAAGGACGTGCGTCGCGTGGCGGCGGATGAAGCCGCCGCGCTCGCGCGCGCGCCGGGCGCGCCGCGCGGCGCCGGGACGTGTCTCGGTCAGGCGCAGTCGGAAGAAGACGTTCTTCCGACGTTCAACGACGATCACAGCGTGGACTTCTCGCGGCCGTTCATCGTCGCGCCCGCGGTTGCGAAGGACGGCGAAGAGAAGATCGAGGCGTGGGATAAGTTTCAGCGGTTTTGTTTCGTCATCGGGACTCCCGCGTTTTTAAGAGAGGCGTTGCCCTCGCCGGGGCCGCCGGGGCAAACCACTCTT
>ENA-OUOG01003232-OUOG01003232.1-marine-metagenome-genome-assembly--contig:-NODE-3232-length-15576-cov-3.870766_pt1 | contig 15576 bp, 3 predicted proteins | sample MGYA00248635_ERZ508505 | MGnify/ENA primary metagenome ERZ508505 (study PRJEB26176, sample SAMN06267871) | marine metagenome | isolation source: Saanich Inlet, British Columbia, Canada | place: Pacific...
TTTAAAAGCAAAATATTTATCTGCTTCTTGATCAGTAAAATTAAAAGGGTTTCCATCAGCAAATGTTAAATTACCCGTAGGCATTAAGATGTCAAGATTATCCAAACTATCATAACCAAGTTCAGCTAATTTTTTATTAATTTTAATTGCTGTTATAGGATCAGAAACAGAAATTCTAAAAGCGTGACTCTCTGTGTTTCTTGTAATTAATTGATTATCTAATTTACCAAAAGCTGTAAAGAACCCAACTTTTTTAACAGGGTTTGTATTTTTTACAACAGTAACTGATAACTCATTTAATTGCTCAGGTGTTAAATTTTTTAATAATGTATTTATTACTTCTACACCTTTTGATCTAGTAATGCCCATTGGATATAATCCAATAAGATTTTTTGAAATAAGACGTGCTGTATTATCATTAACAGTTGTTTCTTTAAAAGTAATATCAGCAACTTTGTATTGAGTGGTAAATTCACTTTCTGAAAGTCTAATAGCTGCTTTTTCTTTTTTACTTGTTGTATCGTAGTTGTTAACTTCATCTAATGGTAAAATAAATAACTTACCACCTTTCTTAACTTTTTCAGGTGTCCCTAAAATTACATATTTTCTGTTTGTTTTATCTGTTACAATATCACCATAATGTAATTCTTTTCCTGCAAATTCAAAAGGATTACTGTTTGGTACAGCTTTTACTAATTTATTAAAAGCTATTTTAGCTTCTGATGCTTTACCATATGCTCCTTTGTTTTCTAAACCTGCCATTTTATAATAAGCATCTGAAACAGGTTGATTATTTAAATCTGTTATATAATAATGAGTACCGTTATTTGTTTCTCTTTTTATCCATCTAAAACCATTTTCTTCACCCATTTGACCAGGTAATGATGGTACATTTTTACTTTCAGATAAAAATTCAAAAGTTAAATTTGATTGATTAATTATATCCCTTACTTCAGGGTTATCTTGGTTATTTTGTATCCATGAACCAAAACCTTTATCTGTTTTAATTATATTATCTAAATCAGTTGTTGTTGGATTAAGTTCAGCAACCCATAGTTCTTTTAATTTTGCTAATCCGTTTGCTATACTTAATGCTTCTTTTGTTTTAAAGTAAGCAACATCAGATAAAACTTCTTTACCTTCTGATATTGTTTTTGCAACATACTCTCTGTATTTTCTTTGCAATATAAGTTTAGCATAAGGATTTTTATTAACGTCATTATTAATAATTTTTTCCGTAGTTTCTTCACTAATAATTTCTTCTGGACTAAAACTTTCACCACCTTCTTGAGTAGCAGTTTCTTCTTCAGCAGTAATTTCTTCTTCTGGTGTTGTCAGCTTTATATAAGTATTAGAGATTCTTAATATCTCCATAAACTTATCAGGATTATTTACCATGTTTAACTGACCATTTTCATCATTAAATATTGTTAATTTAGATATATCACCTGTTGCAATAAATTCAGCAACTTGATCTGGATCAGGAACTATATTTAATTTATCTAATTCAGTTAAAAAATCTGCTATTAATTGTTTGTCAGCAGCTCTTTTAATACTTTCTCTTAAGTTAATCCTATCTTCAGCATATTTGTTTTTCATGTATGTAGAAGTTTTTTCTACAATTTCATCCATTACTTCAGGATCAGCTAAAATTTCAGCAGCTTTATCATACATTTTAGTTCTATACTGCAATTCTCCGTAATCAACAATCTTTTTTAATGTTGATTCAAGTTTAGCTTTATCTACATATGCATCACTTACTTCAGCTAAATGTTCTATATATGCTTTAAATACAGGTGTTAGTTTGTTTATTTTTCTACGGTCAAATCTAACAGCGCCATCTTTACTTTTTGTTTTAGTTTGATTTTCTGATGACGTAAGCACCTTATAATAATTCATTAGGGCTTTTCTTTTATCCTGTTGTTTTTTTAATACTTTGGGATCAGCATTAGTTTCTTTTGAAATTTTTATTTCTTTTTCAAGCATGCTAATTTCAGCACTTAATGTATCAGAATCCAAAAGAATTCTTAAATCAGAAGAAGCCATTTTAGAAATTTTAATAGCAGCATTTCCTCCAGATTGAGTATACACTAAATCATCAGAAGCTAATTCATTTGAAATAGTTGACATTCTTTTTGCTGAATCTTTAAACGCTTGACTTGTAAACATACGTAAATATTTAGCATGTTCAAAAGCTTGTTCTTTTGACAACTCATCCCAATATTCTCTTGTATTTTTTGAATATTTTAATGAATTATATGGGTTTTTAATTTTATCACTTAAAGAATTATACTCTTCTTCTATTACTTCGGCTTTATTATAAAAGTTTTGAAGTCTTTGTCTAAGCTTACCATTTTTAACATCTTTTTCATATTCAGGAAAAGCTTCAGCTAATGCTTCATCACTTAAACTCATTAAGCCAGTTAATTGATCCTTTAAAGGATTAACTGAATCAGTACTTATTAAATGTTGTAGTTGTTGAAATTCTACAAAATCCTTGTTGTCTTGAAAACCAAATTGATCTTGATCATACGCAGATTTATTTTGTTGAGCTGCTGCTTGTCTTACTTTAACAAAATTTAAATTACTCTTATCAAAAACAGATTCCATTTTTCCTGTTTTATTCCAAGTCTCATTTTTAATAGCAACTAATTCATCTATAGCGGCATCTCTTTTATCTTTTGCTTTTTTAAATTGTTCAGAATTAAAAGTTCTGTTAAATAATTCAGGTCCTCCTTGAAAAATAGTTTTGCTAAATACAGACATGGGACCTCCCATCATAAAACCAGACATAAAGGTTTCAAAACCTTGAGTGTTCATTTGGCTTTTGATAGATGATTGAAAAACAGAATCCAATAATAAATTTGTATCTACCGCTGGATCTTTTAATGTTTCTGTATAATATTCAACAATACCATGAGAAAGAGCTTCTTGATAAAGTTCTTGAACACCTTCACCTAAGTTAGCAGAAAAAAATCTTAATGCCCCATGAGCACCTGCAGTAGCACTTCCACCAACAGTATAAGATTTCATTTTTTGTTTAAAACCTTTGAATCCTTTAAGCTTTTTTTCAAATACATTTTTAGTTAAAGCGCCTTTTTTATCTATAACTTTTTTAGTTGTTTGAATAACTTCATCACCTAAAGAACCAAGTTGTTCACCAAATATTCTTTTTAAACTTGGATTAATACCACCTAAAGCAGCACCTAATACAATTCTATTTGATAAATATAATATAGGAGCATTAGCCATAATAGACATATGAGCACCTTTTATTGCATTTTCATTAATTGATTCAAGTTGTTCTTTAGTTAATACACCATCTGGTGATTTTGCTTTTTCTACAGCAACACCATTTGCAATTAATTCATTATATGCAAAACCTGCTTCTAATCTACTTTCATCTAGTGCTAAATTAATTGATCTTATATCTCTGTAAAATCCTCCAAATGCGGTTGCTTTCTTACCTATTTTATATACACCATTACCAACATCTTTAGTAGATTCAAAAGTTCTTAAAGCTCTCATAGTTTCTGGTGCAAATACTCTACCTAAAACAGATTCCCCTGTTGATAAACCATTCCAAAAATCTTTAGCTTTGTCAGCATTTTTAAGAGCTTGTATCATTGAAGCGCCTCCTTTAATACCTCTACCCAATTTTGTTGCATCAGCAAATCTATTGGCCCATTTACCAACATTACGTAATTTAGAAACATTAGACGCAAGTCTTTCTGCAGCTATTGCTGCTGTACCTGCTGCTGCTGCGGCACTTGTACCGCCTGTTGCAGGAGTAAGAGCAGCCAACCCTGCTGTAGCAGCCCATAAAGCAGCTTCTTCAACAGCAATAGTTGATATAATACCAACAGTATAAGCACTATTCAATGCAAAATTTGTAAAGCTTGAACCAAAACCTTCTTTTGAAGATGTACCAATACGCATTGCATCCGCCATTTTTGCAGCACCATCTGTATCAGGATCTAAATTAAAATCAAAAATACCAAATGGTGAAAATGCAGGTAGCATGTTATTTACAAATTGACCTGTCATTCTACTCCAATCATCCCCCCATGAAGAATTTTCATTATAAAATTTTTCGTTATCTCTATATGGGTGAAAACCTAATTCAGCAAATTTTGGATGATTATAAAATCTATCAAAATTACTTTCCCTTATACTAAATGTTTTAACAGGTTTAACATAAACTTGTTCTGGTTTATATTTTTCACCTTTAGGTACATCTTCAAAAGTCTCTAAAAAAAAAGAATTATTTAATGCATCTGGTATTTTTTGTTTTGGAGCTTTTGGTACAGCTAAATTATTATTTCTATTCTGACGTGATCCAGTATAAGAATTAACTTTAGGAGCTATTTGATCCAACATGTTTAAATAATCAGCATCTATTCTTTGAACATAATCATCGTTATATCCTAAATTTAAAATTTCACTTGCTGTATAATCTTTTATTGGTGCATTTTCAGGTAAATTTTCAAACGCATCTTGTTGGTTTGTAGTATTATTATCAGTCATGTTTAAAAATATAAAATTTATTTATTATTTTTTTGATTTCTTAATGTTTCCTCGTACTCTTTTATTTGTTCTGTAAGATTTTTAGCCATTACTTTATATTTTTCTTCTATAAGTTGAGCCCTTCGATCTACATCATTTACTCTTACGGGTTGATTAGCTAATGCACCAAAACTTTCTTTATTAGGATAACGAAATATATCATTTATAACAGGCACATCTTTTTTATAAGATGGACTATTAGGATCAAATACTTGAACAGTACCATTTATTTTATAGTTACCTGCATCTTTATAAATACTAAAAGTACCACCGTTTAAAACAGTTGTGCTATATACCCCTTCATCTTGGATTGTACCATTTACAAGACTTATATTCATATTGTCTATAGCATAAGGATTTTGATCTAAATTTTCATCTACTAATACTGTAATTGTACTAAATTTAGTTTTTTCAGTATTGCTTAAAACTTCAGCTCCTGCTTCTTCATTTGCAGTAGCTACATATTCATCCATTGCTTTATTTGGAATTGTTATAATATAAGCACTTTTTTGATCAGGTGAATCTTTAAATCCCATGTTACCCGGAAGATATTGTAAAGTGAATATAGCTTTTTTTTCTTCTTCACCACCATCTATACCATTTAATATTTTTGATATACGGTCTGTTACTATTCTTTCAGCTTTTTCTGAATCTTCAGAATTAAGTTCATCAGAATTTTTCTTAGAGGCTATACCTGGAACATATTGAACAGAATTAGGATCTGCTATTTGTTTAAGAAAACTCATAGTAACAGTATGTTCTTTAGTTCCTTCTTCAATACTTGTAAAACTTTTAGGTGTAATAGTACCCGCATTAATTGTTGTAGTCATTAATAATGAATTATCATTCATTTCACTTACAGGTTTACCTTCTATAAAATCATAAAAGCCAAAAGTATCAAATGTTTTTGAACCATCTTCATTATTATCTGATGCATTGTAAGAACCATTCATTGTTTGATTAAGAACTTTCATTTGATTATTATATGCTTCTTTAGCATATTCTTTAACCCCATCTATATCAAATTCTTCTAATTTATCATATTCCTCACTGCTTATGGTACGATAACTTCCATTTTCTAAAATATATCTACGCCCTCCTTTACTAATAGTTACGGGTTTTTTTAAAAAGTTTTTTTCTGTTCTACCTGATTGAGCTGCGTTAATAATATATTTTTCAAAATCTTCATAAGGTAAAATTTTATTATTATTAACAATCTTAGGTATATTATTTTCAAAATCTTTTTTAACTTGAGAAACACCACTATATTTTTCAAAAGCCAATGCTTTATCAAAATTTTCTTGTGCTATTTTACCAAATTGTTTTTTAGCTGATCCTACAATATAATCATTAGCTTTAATTTGTCTAACAGCTGTTTTAAGTTTTTGAACAGCTTGTATATTTTGATCAATATTTGGTATTTCTTTTCTTAATTTATGTTCATCCTTAATTATTTCTTTAATATTATTAAGTTTAGCATAAAGTTCTTTTTTATTTTCTGGCTTGGAATAATATGAACGTGCTTCATCAATTGTTATTTCTCTACCTGCTTCAGCTGGTACAGCAGGTGCTTTTACATTTAATAATTTACCAATCGCGGTACCTTCTAAGAGTTTAAATCCTTTTTGTTCTTTTTTATCACCTACTGTTATAACAGAAGGATTACCACCTTTTCCTGTATTATATTTTAATTGATGATAATTTAATAAAAGTTCAACTTCAGTAGCATCACTTTTAGAATCTAATTTTTCAATATTATTTACAGTTGCCTCAACAATGTCAGCACTAGCATTTGGATTACCATTTGCATCTGTTAAATAATTAAGACCTGGAACTTTTTGGCCAGTTGCTTTTTTTGCTGCATCAACTAAACTATTACTTAATGCAGAACCGTCTTTACCTGCTTTTATTTCTGCAGCTTTTATTCTAGCTTTTCTATTTAATTCATTTTGTTTACTTGTAAATGCTTGCTGATCTTTCTGCTTTATCATTGCTAATTTATGACTTTCAATATCTCTTTGATAACCATTGATTTTAATTTCTCTACTGGCACCTTGCATTGAATAAGATTTAGCAGCGGCTCTTAAGTCATCACCCATACTCCAATTCATAAGCATTGAATAAGCTTTACTTAATGTAGCTTCTTGATCAGAAGTTAATTCACCTGAAGATATTTGAATTACATCACGTACTTCATTTAATTTTTCTTCTGCTTCTTCAGCTTCTCTTTTAGCTTGAAGCATTGTTTGAAATTCAGCCGGAGCAGCAATATCTTCTCCTTTTGACTTTATATATTCTTGATGTGTTTGTGCTAATTTTTTTGCTTTAGTTACATCTCCTTTTAATAAAGCTTCTGCTAAAGCTGCTTTATTATTTATATCAGATATTATTGATTCAGCCCATGCAGTTTTACCTTCATTTAAAGTAGCATATTTTCCTGCTTCAACACCTTTTTGCGCAAACATTCTAGCCTTAGCATAAGATTGTGTTGCGTATGATCTTTGAATTCTGGGGTTTTTTGAAATAGCTCTTCTTACTCTATCAAAAGCAACATCTTCAATAAGTGCTCCATTTTTTTGAGTTATTATAAATTTATTATCTTTAGTAAAAGTAAAATCACTAGCTTCAATTCCTGACTCTTGTAAATATGCCAATGCTTCTTTATATAAATTTGCAGATGGTACATATTCAGGTCTAGCTAAATTAACAGCTTCTTCAGGAGAAGCATTAACAAAGTCTTCCATTTGAAACTGTAAAGCTTGTAAATTTAATTCATTAAACTTATCATTTTGATTTGGATCTGAAGATTGAGCAAAGAACTGAGCTTTATTCATTTCGCTTCTGTAAAGATTTGTTCTGTATATATCTTCTTGAATTAATTTGTTTTCCAAAAAAGGTTTAAATACACCAGATGCGGCATCAACATTTTGTTGTAATGATAAATCTGTTCCTGATATTTTTTTAATTTGAGAAGTTAATTGTTGAGCAAAATAATCTCTTTGCTCTCTAGTATCTTCTCTGGATAAATCCGCATAGACAACGCTACCGTACAAATCACTTAATTGTTTGTGGTTTGTATCATAACGATCCTGTCTCTTTTCCATTAACATACTCGTCAATTTAAAATCTGGTTGAAACGGAGTATAGTCTGGTATATAGGATTCTATTCCTGGTATGTATGTTGCCATAGTACTAAATTACTAAAATTTATTAAATATTAAAAAGTTTTCTTCTGCATTTTTTAAGTTTAAAAACCACCCATTTTACCTGAATAAAAAGGTGAAGCATACTTATATTTTTTAACTTCTTTTCCTTTTTTAGCCCCCATTGCTAACATCATTGCTTGAACTTGAGCAGGATCCATTTGAGCTGGGTTAGCTGTATTATAGTTAGGTGTTGCAGCAGAAGAATTACCATAAAGCCATTCAGCTACTTTAATTGGATCTTTAGCATTAGGTGCATATTCCATAGCATCTTGCAAAGCTTTTGCTTTTTGAGCTCTTAATTGTTCAGGAGTTGCACTTTTATTTGCTTGAAGTGCTCTAGGATTTGTCATATAAATATCACCTCCCCAACCCGTGCCAATAGACATATTTGGAAATATAGAAGAAATATTACGTGCATTAGATCTATTTGTAATAGCATTTGTAAGTTGCTTACTAAACAATGTATTTCTTTTATTCATCCAATTGTTATAGTTTTCCATAGCAAGTTCATTTTTATCATACTCTCTTTCTTTAGCAGCTGCATTATACATATCTATTTTTAAATTTCTTTGTGAATCATTCTCTAAAAATCTATTTAAACCATCAATGTTCTTTCCTTGTACTAGACTTGCTGTACCCGCCAAGTTTTCTAAAACGTTACCTGCCATATTAGCTATGTTAGCTAATCCTGCTTGTGAATTAGAAGAACTTAATATAGAATCTGAAAACTGTTTAGCTGCTGATAATTGTTTTTGCATTAAATATTCAGGACTGTAATTTGCAAGACCTGCATTTCCGCTAATTTGATTAGTTAAGCCTCTACCTATTCTAGGCTTAAGCATTGCTGTATTAGCCATATCAATTCTATCCTGTAAATACATTGGTATTTCAGGTTCTTCTCCCGGTGGTATATAGGTATTTGGTTCAATTGGTTCAATTATTTTTTTAGTTGTTTGAATTTCTTCACCTGGTTTTAATGTAAAATTAATAGGTCTTCTAGATGAAGTAACTGTACCTAATTTACCATCATATCTTTTTGCTCTTTCTCCATCTGGATCAAATCCAAAATCTCTTTGAAGACTTTTTGTATAAGAAGTTGTTTGTGCATCATTCCAATTTTTACCAGCAGCTATTGTTTCTTGTTTCATTTTTTCTACTGTCTGCGGTATGTAAGTTTCATTTAACCATATTTGAAACTTTCTTACATCTTCATTTTCTCCTTTTTTTGGACCAGATCGAATTACTCTGTTTTCTGCTATAGAAGTTTTTAAAGTTTCTAGATCAGGATATATACCTTCCCATGTTGAAAGAAACCCAGGATAATTTTTATCAGCATCACCATACCATTTGTAATTACCTAAATCTTTTTGCATGGTTTCATACATATTTTCTTCAATGCCTTCTGTATTTATTTTAATATCAAAAAGATCATTGTAAGTTTTAGCTATATCTTTATCAAAAGCTATATTTTTCTTTTCTCTTCCATCTGTGTATTTTTCTAACTCTGTTCCATATTTTGCCATAGGAGGTTGCATCATTTCTTCTTCCGGCATTTGACCTGCTTGTTGCATTATTTGTTGCATCATTAGCATTTGTTCTAATTGTTCTGGTGGCATACCATTCATTGCTTTTTGCATTGCTTGTTGTTTTGTAATGTCTTCTATTTTTTGAGTAAACTCAATAGGATCTATTCCTTGAGATATTAAATAAGGATGTGCTGTTACAGGTACACCATCTGAAAATTGTTTCTTTGATTCTTGAGCAAATGCTAACTTAGACAATTGACCTCCGTTTTTAGCTATCATTAATTCAGCGCTTTTTAAACCTATTTTATCTGTAGTAGGTTCGTTTATTACACCAAAGTATTTATTTAAACCAAATTTCTTAGAAACTTTGGCCGGTGTCATTTTTTTCTTACTGTTAATACCAAATTCTGATAAAGTGTTTTTATCAAATTTCATATCATTAGTATCAGAAAATACAAATGATTGTTCTGGTAAATACATAGGTACTCCACCACTACTGTGTCTAGGTCCTTTTATGTCGTATAAACCAAACTGACCGTCATTGTTTAAATCTGTAAGAACAGTTTCTCCACCTTCAGCTTCTAAGTTAGCAACTTCTCTTGGTACAGATGATAATGAATATCTAACATCAGATGGTTCAGCTTCACCACCACCATCTAAAAAAGGATTGGTTACTAAACCGTAATTCCTTTGATCGCCCATGGTTAAACCACCTTGTTGCATTTTTTTTACAACTTTACCGTTTTTAATTTCAAAACCTTCAGGTAAATTATTTAATTTAATCTTTGCCATAATTATAACATTTCTATATCTGCACCAGCTGCTATTAATGCTGCAAGTGTATCATTATCTATTTCTACTTCCATACCTTCTTGAGCTCTAGGTATATTATTTTGTTCAAACCAATTTGCTATACCACCTCCGTTTCTATAAATTTCACTTCCGTATTTAGCAACTTCATAAGGACTTTGATATTCTTCACCAAACAAACCTGTTTGCGCACTTTGTCTAGCGTTAATTTCTTTATCGGTATATATACGTGCTATTTTATCAGTCATCATACTTGATCTTTGTTCTTCTTCTCTTTTTCTTGATTTTGTATTATCATAAAGTGAATTAAGAACTCCTGCACCAGCTCTCGTTAAATTTGCAGCAGAACCAAAAATTCTTGCAGGTTTACTATTTTTTAACCAGTTTTCAGCATTACTTATTGCTGTACCAACTGTTCTTTTTCTTTTAACTGTAGGATCTTGATCCCATGCACCTGCATCTTCACCTTCTTTCCAATCATACATTCCTGATTCTATATCTTCAATAGCTTGACCACCTGCAAGATCAATGCTTGATGGAAATTCTGAATTTGTATTTTGAACAGGTTTTTGAGAATTCATGTATTGATTTCTTAAATCTTCCATGTTCATGTTTTCAAAATTCATAGCACCCATGCCAGAACCAGGACCTGTATTACCTAAATAATACTGACCAGATGCTCCACCGGGAATACCAGTTGGACCTATTGGACCTATTGAATTACTTGTATTCATTGGGTTTGTAAAAGTATTTGCATTAGCTGTATTAAATTGAGTACCACCGCCTATAAAATCAATAGGTTCTATATCAGAAAATGATTGATTTGGTATAGGGTTAACTCTAGGTAACATTGGAACCGATCCAGCAAACTGATACTTTTCTAAATCACCACCATATTTATGTTTTTTTAATGTTGGTATTTTAATATTGTATTTTTTTAAACCTGCATGAAATTGATCTAACTCATTAGCCCATTCTGTATTATGTGGACCTTCTGTTAAACCTTCTTGCATTAATCTTACAATACCATTTAAATGATCAATATTATTATAATCTTTATTTAAACAATCTAAGCAAAATTTAAATGATCCATCTTCATTCATCATATCAGGATCTTCGTTCCACATTTCAGGATTATTTATAAAATAATTATATTCTTTTTTAGCATAATCATAAAAACTTTCAGGTTCTGTTATAACTTCATCTGCATTCTTTAATACAATTTTACCATCTTGAGCTTTAGGTAAGTCGCCACCATATTTATAATAATTTTGAGCTGTTACATTTTCATTCATATTCCCATCTCTAAGTCTATTACCTTGATCTTTATAAACAGGTACTTTTTTTCCTGTTTTTGGGTCAATTTTGTATCCCGTTATAACGGGTCTATATTTTATATAATCACTCCTTAATGGTTTTTCAGTATTAGTAGATTCTTTAGATGTAATAGGTGTTTGGGGTATTGCAGCTTCTTTTGGTATTATTATTTCTTTTTCTAAATCAATTAAAGAACTAACATTATTTTTAATTTTATTTAATAAATCAATATTTTGATTAGAAGTACCAGAATAATTTTTAATACCATATTCAGATGCTAATTTTTTTCTATCAGAATAACTATAGGGTAAATTTTCACGTTTTAAATAAGCTTGTAAATCAGTATCGTAATTAGGTTTTTTATCAATAATAATACCTAATTCTGAATCTTTTTTTGCAGGCATATCATTTACCAGTTTAAACATAAGTTGTGATTGCGCATTTGAATTTGGTTCTAAAAAACCTTCTGATCCTGGGATATAAGGTTCTTTATTATATTTAGATAATCTTTCAAAAGCTTGTTTAGAAAAAGGATTATTTAAATCAGGATTGTTATATAATTGAAGACTATCTGATACCGCATCAGTTTTCAAATATGAATTCATTTTAGCATCTAAACCTGTAGGAGGACAATTGCCAGTAAGGCATTTTTTATCTTTTTCATTTGTTTCAATGCCTTCAGAAGCTTCATACAAACCACCATACTTAAAATTATCTTCTATAAACTTCTTAGTCCATTTATTTCTTTCAGTTAAAAGTTTACCATCAGAAGATCTTTCATATTCTTTAAGCATTGTTGCTTTATCTTTTTCAGCAATTGCTTTTGGAAATTTCTTAAAGTCGCTAAGAGCTCCATTATAAGCATAATCTGTAAGTAGTATTTGAGCTGGTGCATCTAATTCATCCCAATTAACACCATAGTTTTTATCATTAAAATATTTTTTAGCAACCTGTTCTTTTTCTTTTAATACTTTATTTACAAGTGACATTAACTTTTCATTGGTAATACCATTTTTAAAAAGTTTTTTTTCTTCAGGTGACATTTTGTAACCAAAACCAATATCATCTAAATTACCTTCTTCTCCTTCAGGTGCTTTAATAGGAAACCATAATTGTTTTTCTTCATCCCAACCATCTTTAGTTGCGTTTTCTTGAATCATTAAATCCTTTATATATTTTGATTTTAAATCATTATATATTTTATTTTTTCTGTTTTCTCTTTGTTTTTCTAATCTGTCTGAAACTTTATAAGTTCTTTTTGATGCTTTCTTGGCTACATTTTGCAAATCATTAATTTGTTTTGGTAAAACAAGCGATTGACCTATTTGAATTTTGTCAGGTTCTAAACCAGGATTAGCATTTAAAATATCTTTTACTGGAATATTATTATCAATAGCAATTTGAGATAAAACATCTCCTGATTTTACAGTATAAGATTCACCACCTTCTTGGAAATAACCACCATACTTCATTCCAGTCCTAAGCATGTTTTGTTTTTTAACCGGTCCAAAATCACCCATTTCAGTAGGTCCTTTAGGAGCATTCCTTGCATTGTACCACTCTTCAAAACCTCCTGTTTTTGTACTAAGCATGCTAGGTTTTTTAATTGGACCATCTTCACCCATTTCTGTTGGACCCTGTGGTTGAACAGATTTAATTTTTTGATTAATTGCAAAAGGATTATAATTTATTCCAAATGGATTATCCTCACTTTTTAAACTTTGTTCAAAAGGTAAATCTTTTATTTTTGGTTTATTAGCAGAAAGCCAATCATTAAAATAAGTACTACCAACTTTTTTTCCTTGATAAGGTATAAATTCTTTATAAGCCGCTGGATCATCATCGTCCATTTCAGCTTGTTTTTTCATTTTCTCTTCTTTGTCCTCTTTAGAATTACGAAGTTCACCTTGAGATGTTACATAGTAATCTTTAGGATTTACATTAGCTCCTTTAAAATTAACTTTCCATCTGTGCCTTTTACTACCAAGGGTACCATCTAAATGTTGATCACTTGTGCCTTTAATTTCATTAATAAAATCTTTTAAAGCAAATCCAAAATCAAATCCCGCAGGAGCCATACCACCAAGTCCCATTGAAGGTTGTTGAGGATTTTGCATTTTATTTAAAAGTTGATTAGCAACTTCAGGTAATTGTTCATCTGACTCTGGTTGACCCGCTTGAGGTTGTTCCATTTCAGGTTGTTGATTTGCAGCCATTTCAATTTCTTGAAACATATCAGCAATAGCATCAGGTTTATACCCTAAATGTTCTAAAGCTGCGCTTATCTCATCAAGTTGATATGTTTCTTGAGCAAGGTTGTACACAACTTCTTGTAATGAATTACCATCTTGCAATAAATCATTAATGTGTTCAACAATTGGTTCAATATCCGGATGAATGTTATTGTTTGAAAATGAACCTTGTCCATCTAAACTTAAATTATTTATTTTGTTTGCTTCCATAATACACTATTAATATACAAATAATTAAAGACTTTTACTAATAATATTAGTCATTATATAGTTAGGTACGCTAGTGTTATTTGCTTTAGCTTCTTTGTAATAAACTCTATTAAGTTTATCATATATTTTTTTAGCTTTTGTTTGTTCTTCTGTTTTATTGTATGAACCATTTACATAATTCTTATACACATCTAAGTCATTAATTTCACCACCTGTTTCTAATTTATCTAATTGTCCAAGCTGGAATGATCTAGAATTATCTTTAACTCTGCCAGGGTAATTTTTAGCTCTATTCCATGTTTTTGTTAAATGCTCCCACATATCTTTTTTTTCTGGATTATATCTAATTGCTAAAATCATTGCTGTACCTTTAGCCGCTTTAACAGGATCAAGAAAATCTTCATTACTAAAAATACCAATAGAACGTAAAGCTTTGCGTTCTTCATCACTTATCCATTTAAATTTTACTTGAGTATAACCAACACTACTATCCTCACCGTCTAGACCATAAGTATAATATTTACTCACAACATCAGGACTTGATACTATTACAGGGTCATCAGGAAACATTTTATTCCATCCTGCACCTGCTAATTTATTAACGGCTCTAATAGCATTCATTCCAACGTTTTTTTCCAAACCATAATTAGATTCTGCACCATAAATACCAAATGTCATTTTAGCAATTTTATTGTATACGTCACCTGGTATTTTAGCAATCTTCATAACATCTTGCTTTGCTTCTTCTAAACCTTTTATAAAAGGCAGTGTAGCATTTAAATATTCAGGTCTGTAATTTTGTTTTGATTCATCTAATACATATTTATCAGGAAAACTATCGTCTAACATTCCTTTAATTGGTTTGTATGTTAAAGTGTTAATTGAATAATTAGCACCTTGGCTTTTTTGCTCATTACCTTCTTCATCTATATAAACGCCTTCATATTTTTCTCTATTTTTTTTAGACATTCTTAATACAGGTTTTCCATCAACTATTTGAAATTTATTACCTTCATCTTCTGGTAATATATAAACAGGAGTTCCTACTGGTAAATTCAGTGAATATAAAGCTTCAAGATCTTTACACTTACCGTTAATACATCCATTAGACAATCTGTTATCTGCAACTACTAAATCATTTAATGCTTCATCGTAAGTTGTGTTTTTAATGTCTTCAGTTGTAAAACCTGTTGTATTCATCCATTCATCCCAAAATTTATCAAAAGGTAATTTTTTAAATTTAGCTTTTCTTTCAGCATCATTTCCAAAAGCAGCCAATCTCTTTTTATTAGCAGTTCCGTGAATTGCGGTACTTACTTCAAGACCTCTTTCATTTATCATATTAAATGAAGGAGCATTAGCATACTGACTAGATGATGTAGGACTTGTGTTGCTTATTTTATAAACACCTGCACCTGTAGATTTATTACCTTTGTTCCAGTCTGTTTTCCAAACAGGTTGAAAATTTATATTGTTTTTTGCAAAAGCTTTTTTTGTAATAGGACCATAATCACCATCTGATTTTACCCCAGCAAGTTTTTGTTTTTCTATTAATTCATTTTTATTTTTAAGGTAATTTTTTGTAACAGTTTGAGCATCGCCAATGTTTGCACCTGGTACAATTTCCATACTTGAAATCATTTTATCACCACCATAAACTTTTAATCTATTATTTTTTTTATCAACTAT
>ENA-OUOG01003234-OUOG01003234.1-marine-metagenome-genome-assembly--contig:-NODE-3234-length-15570-cov-3.982831_pt1 | contig 15570 bp, 21 predicted proteins | sample MGYA00248635_ERZ508505 | MGnify/ENA primary metagenome ERZ508505 (study PRJEB26176, sample SAMN06267871) | marine metagenome | isolation source: Saanich Inlet, British Columbia, Canada | place: Pacific...
TTCTATTTCATACACGCTGAAATAATTCAGTAAAATATCATTAATTGGTTGCATCCAAGGTGTCATTTTATCATTAATATCACCTGGTAAATATCCCAATTCCTCATCAACTCCAACAGTAGGTCTTGTCATGATAATTTTTTTATACCTGTCTTCATTGAAAGCCAATACAGCCTCTTGGCATGCAAAAAGTGTCTTACCTGTACCCGCAGGCCCTGTACATAAAGAAACGCTCTTAGTACTTCTCAATGCTTCTAAATATTTAGTCTGCCCAGATGTCTTTGGAATAAAAATGTTAGAAGTATTAATATTTATCATTTATTTATACATATATAAATAAATTTTATCTTTCAAACTATTTTCATAATTATAAGTAAAAGAATGAGCATGACTACGCAACAAGCCTTAATAGGTCTATTATCCACATATGCAGCATACACCGCATTCGTAGCCCCTTCAGAGAAAAATGAATCTGAAGAAGAACTTGAAGCAGAATTCAAAGAAACAGAAAAACCAATCCCATACAAAATTTGGTTTGGACAACCTACACAATATGTAGGTAATTACCAAGAAATCGGATATTTATACAATGCTGGTATTGAACCTGCTTCAGAATCTACACCAACCCCTACCCCAACACCAGTCCCAACACCAACACCAGTCCCAACTACATCTCCAACACCAACAACACCAGCAACTCCAGCTCCAACAGCAACTCCAGCAACTCCAGCAACTCCAGCAACTCCAGCTCCAACTCCAGCTCCAACTCCAGCTCCAACTCCAGCTCCAACCCCAGCTCCAACCCCAGCTCCAACACCAGCTCCAACTCCAGCTCCAACTCCAGCACCATCAACTCCCACTGGTCCCACAACTTCACCCTTCATAGGATATAAAAATTCTGGTTTTGAGAATGGGAATATGATATTACCTCTTTATGGTAGAAGAGTGCATACAAATAATACAAACTGGAATTATTATGTTAAGGCGGATCAGATAAGAACAATTAATATTCCTATCAGTAACCAAGGTAGAAATTGCGGAGGTGAATACGGATGCCCAGAGTTGTATGACGGAGATATTGTACAAATTCCAGAACTAGACGATACCTTTACAGTCAAGATATTCTCAAAGACCATAAGGTATAATCCATATGACTCCTTGTATTAAACGTTATTTTTTATGAAATATTATTATAATAATTATATGCTTTCAAAATCACTTCCTAAGATTTATTCAATATCAAATTTTGATCTTGAAACAGATGAAACAAATGAAACCAAAGAAATTGCTCATATTGGTATAGGTAATTTTCACAGAGCGCATCAACAATCGTATCTAAATGACCTCATGAAAGTAAAGGATGATCGTAATGAACGTTGGAAGTATACTGGAATAGGTATGCTTTCACATGATAAAGAAATTCAGATGCAGTTGAAGAAAAACAATTTTGTATACAATATTGTTACCATAGATAATGATGGTAGCAAAAAAATTGAAGAAATACATACTCTCAAAGATTATCTGATAGCATATGAGGATATATTTTCATGCGTTCTCAAATTGGCTGAACCTAATGTCCTTATCGTATCACTTACAATCACTGAACATGGATACGCAGTTCCATTGTCTGAAAATGATAAAACGGCTATAAACGCCTGTTTAAAAAACAAACCATGCACGTTGAAAAATCTTTCAAAATTATCGACATTTGGTCTCATTATGTCTGCCCTTGCATTAAGATACATGAACAATGTAAGTCCATTTACAGTAATGTCTTGTGATAATATATGTGAGAATGGAAAGATATGTCAAGAAAAGTGTAAAACAGAACATCCAGACTTTCAAGAATGGATAGATTCGAATTGCAAATTTCCAAGCACAATGGTCGATAGAATAACACCTAGTATCACAAGAGATGAAATAATCCAACTCGAACAAGAAAATTTATTAATAGACATGAGACCAGTAACTTGCGAACCTTATAAATCTTGGATTATTGAAGATAACTTCGTGAATGGTATTCGCCCAGATTGGGAATCTGTTGGAGTCATAATGACAGACGATGTAAAGTCATATGAACTGATAAAGCTGAGTATCCTTAATGTTACACATTCATATATAGGTCATATTGGTACAAAATGCAAATATATACACGAAGCATTAGAAGATTTCAATATTTTTTACTCTATACATTCATTTCTTCATGAAGAAATTATCCCAATTCTTGATGAAATAATATCAATAGATTTTGATCTTCGTGACTATGCGGATAAAGTTTTACATAGATTTGAAAATAAATATATTAAAGACACTATACAAAGGATAAATCAAGATAAAGAAGAAAAAATGAGAAAACAAGCTATACCAATTTTTAATACTGGGATGTCATTGGGTAAAAACCTTCCTTTATTCAAAAAGTGGCTAGAAGAAACAAATATGCTTTATTGAACTAATTTTTTTTCAATTTATAATAATTCATATCATGTCTCTTTCCACCAGAATTTTCCTAGTAACTACAATCCTTACTCTAAATACTACCAATGTAAGTTTCTATGGATTAATCAATTAAACTTAAGTTTTTATTTACCAAATTAAATTATATAACGATGAGTTCGTACAAACTTCTACGAGGCCTCGGGTGGAATGGAGATCCTAAAGATGCTAATGACCGTCACTCACATATTGTAAGTTTATTCCAACTTTCACAATATTTCGAGTTTAAAATCATAGGAACATTTCCAATAGTTCTTTTCATGGAACATTCAGGGGAAAAAATAATTCATTCATATACAGATATAGACTTAATTGTCTCATCATCATTAGAAGACATTTCAATATTTAACGGGTTAAAGAATGTATTTCATTCAGTAGCAATAAGATCAGATAATACAATACTTTTAGATGAGGTTTTGACTATAAGAGTACAAAAGATGGATACAGTTAATGAATCAATAAGTATGAAATTCACACAAAAAGGATATAGCTTCACACATAACCATAAAGAGAATGATAAAAAGAGAAAATCTTTTGAATAGTATAGAAAATGAATGTAATTTTAGAAAAAACAGAATATATTAACGATTGTGATTTCAAGTTATCAAAGGGGGTCACGGGGCTTATGGGGTCTTCAGGATGTGGTAAAACAACTCTTATGAATGAGATATTCAAAAAATATAACAACATAGGATATCTTTCTCAAGAGGCTCCACTTTTCGATTTTCTCACAATATACGAAAATATTTACATCTCTCTAGAGATATTAAAGAAACAGAATGAAACCGATCAAATGATTGAAAACATGGAACTTGACAAATGTAAAGACACTCTTGTCAAATTTGTATCAGGTGGGGAGAGGAAAAGATGTAGTATAGCGATAGAAATGTGTAACACACCATCAGCATTCCTTTTTGATGAACCCTTATCATCCCTCGACTCGAGTACCTCAATTAGTATCTTTAATTTTATCAAGTCAAAACTTTCTCATTTACCAGTACTACTGAGTATCCATCAACCAAGCGGTAAAATATTTTTCGATTTAGATTCTCTCATTCTCATGACAAAAGGCAGTATAATATTTTCAGGGCACCCAACAGAAGTCAAACAACACTTTCTTTCATTAGGACACAAGATGAACGAATTTTCAAGTGTATCAGAATATATCATAGACCTGTGCCAAGACCTTACAGATGAAAACATTAAAGAATATTCAAAAGTAACTGAAATATTTGTAGAATTGCTTATCGAACAACCAAAGAAAGAAACTGATGAATCATTATGTAACAAGAGTCTCATATGTATTCCTTTAATGAAACGAGAATTTTATCAAAATTTCAGAAACCCCATGTTTTTCAAAGTAAGAATTATACAAACCATCGTTTTTTCTACTTTTGTAGGAATACTTTTCTTTCAAATAAAGAATGATCAGGTTGGAGTCCAAAATAAAAATGGTGCTCTATTCTTTGTAATTATCAATCAAATTATGTCTAATACATTTTCGACGATTCAAACGTTTCCACAGAGTTTGAAGAATTTTGATTATGATTATCAAAGAAAGAAATACCCTTTGATAAACTACTATTTAGTAAAAACAACTATTGACATCCCGTTTCAGGTATTGAATACTGCTTTATTCGCTCTACTTTCTGTCTATATTACAAATCTTACGGATAAAGTTTATCAATTCGTAAATATACTCATCATGGTAGCAGTCACAGCTTCATCTATGGGGTATTTCATCTCAACGCTAAGTAAAGACACGAATGTATCACTCGTTGTCACAAACCTTTTTGTTCTTCCGATGATGCTTACTTCTGGGTTCTTCATGAATAATAGCTCTGTTCCAGTATATATCAGTTGGATTCAGAATATCAATCCATTTTATTACGGATACAACGCATTATCTAATGTTGTTTGGAAAGATGTTATCATTGATTGTGAAGGTGAATTATGCCTTTATAGAAATGGTGATGAAGTTCTAGAATATCAAGACGTTCAAACAAAAAACAATTTATTAATACTTTTATGTATGATTATAACCTTCAGATTATTTGGATACATATCTCTAGCTCTTCGCACATAAGTTTTAAAAAACTTAAAAGATTGTTTATTATAATAAGTAATGATTAACTCAATTCCCTTAAAAGCTCCATGGGGCATAGGGCTTAGTAGAAATCTCAAAATTAATAAACCAAAATCGATTACTATAGAAGGCAATAAATACACCCTTTTTAGAGACAAAAAAGGAGAAGTTTCGATGTTAGATTCAATTTGCCCTCATAGAGGGGCCGATCTTTCTCAAGGCAAAGTGATAGATAATTGTATCCAATGTCCGTATCATGGATGGGAATTTGATTCAAATGGAAAACTTATATCAGTTCCATCGACGAAAAGTTGTGTTCCCAAAAAAGGTGATGTTGATAGTTTCAAGGTAGTAGAAAGTGGTGGTTTCATGTGGATGGTTGATTCTGTTGAAGACACCCTACCAACAAAATATTGTGATGAACTGTTTGACGATTCTTGGACTAAAGTATATGGTTCTAAAGTACTAAAAGGAAATATCGTCGATTGGATTATGAATGGTGTTGACATTTCTCATATCAATTATGTTCATGATTTTGCAAATGAAAACAACGGAGCTGTTGATAACGTTGTCATTGAAACACATGATGATTATGTGGATTGTTTTGCAAATGTAAAACCAAAAGCTTCAAGCAATCTAACAGAACATATGCAACCCGAGTTCGGCTCTGAAATTCACTCTAGGTTCATCGCACCTAATACGACTGCTATTCGAATCAAACTCAAAGAACCTTATGAATTTATCACATATACAACATTATTGCCTGTTGATGAAAAACATACGAAAATGTCATGGTGCCTTCTATACCCAAAAAGTTTTATAATGAACTTGCCATTTGTTTTTGATAGGTTCTACCATGAAATGTATAAAACTGTAGCTCAAGACGAAGCTATCATAAAGAATATTGTATCTCTTCCAATCCCATATAAACTAAATGTTCCGTGTGACTTGTATCAAATCGAAGCTATTAAAAAACTTGGTTTCGATAGTAAAGAATAAATTATATGCTTATACAAAAAATGGAATCCATTATACCAACATTTATAGCAACTACTATATCTCAATTATATTGTATGAAAGAAAATATACCATTCATTAGAGATGGTACTAAAACAATACCGAAAAAAATTATGATAAACTTAAGAAATATGACGATTGGGATTTTTCTACATTCTGTTCTTACTACACAATTCATCACTTTTTCTACAAACATGAACCCATACGAAGAAATAGTTCGAATGGGTCTATATTCATTGGAAATTGAATTCTTTTTATATTGGTTTCATAGGTTCATGCATCTGAATCCTTGGCTGTATAAAAATGTACATAAAGAACATCATCTAGAAGTCGTCCCATCACCAGCGGATGCTTATATATTATCAATGGGTGAGAGTATTATATTACTTTCAACTTACTTATTGCCTTTAATATTGGGGTTCGACTTAACAAAGAGAGGTGTTACAATAGTTCAATCAACTCATCTCATCATGAGTATTCTTGTTCATGGGGGTTTAAAGAATGTCAATCATCACATGGAACATCATGCCTATTTTAATGTAAATTATGGAGGTGTTTATCCTTTTTGGGATGATATGTTCAATACAAGATATATACATACAAATAATACAAAATCTATCAAGGTAAAACAAGGCGAAAAATCAAAGAATGGTCATAAAATAAAACTTTTAAAGACACAAGAAAAGTTTTCACATGGAAAGAAAAATCCCGTGAAACCCATACGGTATTTGAAAACTAAAAATCTCTGTATACAATATCTCTAAAGTATCAGTGTCTAAAACACTCAATATTGTTTCATTCTCTTTGTGTCCTATAAGAAAAAGTTTATTATCCTTTACAACAGGTTCCTCTATAATCTGATCCTCAAATCGTTTAGTCATTAGTCTATTCGATTTAGTATCATACTTCGTCAAGAAGTGTTCATTTATCAAAAACAATTTCCCGTCTTCTGTAGCAACAGGCATCTCACCACTTGTCCCAGAGAGTTTTGTAGCGGTTATGTTTTTAGTTTTTGTGTTAATATCGAGTCGATGTAAATAACAATCTTTAAAATCATGAGCTGATGGAATTTCAGCAAGCTTAAATTTATCAGGAATGAAAGACATGTACAATTTTACAGTATCGCCTTCTTCTTCTGCTATACCTATGTGCAAAGCATTCTGATCATAATAAGTTGGCATTTCGTAATAATCCCTCTTTAATGTCTTCTTGTTTACTAATAGCACTTTGTTACCCTTATTGAAACTAAATCCATCAAGAATTGTACCTCCACCGGTATAAATCTTTTTCAAATCAATGGTAGTATTATTCATGTAAAAGATATAATATTTATCTGTGATCGCAAAATCATGGAAATAATATTGCTTGAAATCTGGAAATATCTCATTTAAAATGATACCTTTGTCATTGAACAACACGAATCCATTCATCAAACAAGAAAAATTAATTGCTCTACCATCATCAATCTTAGGGTGTGCTGAAATAGGAAAGTATGGTATCAAAGGTGGAACAAATTGAAATTTACGACCTATCGTTTCACCCTTCTCAACGTCGATGACATATGGCATACCCCCTTCACTAATACTTTGTACTTCCCCGTCATGCTCAAAAATAGAAATATTTGAAAAATTTTCTATGAGGAATGGGTTATTGGGAACATTTGTATTCAACCCCCTATATAACATCTTACCACACTTTCTTTCGTGTTGGTATTGCTCTGTTTTAATACGGATACCTTTATACGTTAATTTATTGTCTTGTATCTTGAATCTATTAATAAGACCATGACCATCAAAAGGATGGTTGTATTTGAAACCATGAAGAGGTTTACAGCTATTCTTCAATATATATCCGTCTGGGAGTTTAACATTCATTATTATATGTAATATTAAATAATAAAACTTTAAATATTTTCGTGTTTAGATCATACCTATACATATGACCATCGATCATACCCTCGATCACCAGAAAGAATATATTGTTAAAAAACACCCTTTTTTTTCCATTTATTCATTTTTATGTTCAAGGAATAATTCGAAGTGTTCGCTTGGTTCTCGCAACGTATTTTCGAAAGACCTTTTAGATTTTTTCGTGAATAACATTTGATTGACTGGAACATAACGCTTATCTGTTACAGATAGTACACATGCTAAATATCCCATTATACGTTCAAATAACTGTTGTTTCTCTATTTTTTCGACTTTACCTTTTGAAAATGTTTTACATGCTGTTGCTCCAACATTTTGTCCAAGGTTTAAAAAATGTAATCGTCTATTCTGATCATCTCTGAATATAAATTTGAAAAACTCGTCGTATGCCTCATTGTTGATAAGGTTCATAGTAACTGTATCAAGTTTTTCATAATCCATATTGTTGATTTTGAAATTGAGACAAGTTTCTCTTTGAAATCCCTCCATACAAAGCATTTCATTTTGTTCCATGTCCATATTGTCACAAATCATAACCCCTTTCTCTTTCACATACGTGATATTGTATATAGGAGCATAATTGTTATTTGTGATGTTATTATTATTTGTAGTAGTGGATGTAGGTTTGCTTATCCTCTTTTCCAACTCTGAAACCTTTTTCTTCAACTCTTCAACTTCATTCAACGAAGAACAATTAACGTTCTTTTTATGACGATATAGATTTTGTCTATGTGAAAATACCATTTTGCATACTTCACATGTATGTTTATTGTTTTCAGGGATGACAGAGGGATTACATTTTTTGTCGAGAAGATTACAAAAAGATGACGCTGATTTTATAGGGGAACATTGATACTTTCTATTAAGATGTCTCAGTAATAAATATGGATATTTAAAAGCCTTTCCACAATTATCACAAGAGTTCATTATTAATAACATATATTATTATTCCTTAATATATTTAACAATTCTACGAATTCTATAAAATCTACAAAATTTGTAATCCTTTTTTGTCGTCAGATCTTCTCTCTCTCAACCGGTCAAATTGGATATATATTGACACTCAAAAAAAATGAAAATTTTCAAAAACTTTTAAATTAAAGTTTTTTTTAACGTCAGATGACATTTTTTCGCATAAAAGATGACGATGAGATGACGCTTTATATATTCTCTATATATTTGAATTTATCATTGTTTATGGAGGAATTTATAACTTAATAATAGTATATCTAACAACATACACTTCGTTATTATCTCTATTATCTACAAATTCCGTAATCCTTTTTTGTAGGTAGTTCTTCTCTCTCAGTTACTTTCTGAAAAAATTCACGTACAACTTTGTAGTTCCATTGATGATATTTGCTAGCACGTTCTGAAACATGGTATCTGGGGTTTTTGAATAGACAAAAATATATCTTGCAAATGTATTCCATAAGACATTTGCTTTGGTGAAAATCTTATAATACTTTTGTTTTCTAACAAAGTGAAGTTTGAGTACTATTCTGTCAGTGGTGTCGTTACCGTCAAGGTATGTAATATAATGAACATCTCTGTTATAGTCAAAGAAAACGTGCTCGTCCTTTTTGAGAATCATGGAACCTTCTTTACAAATAGTTGTCATTACTCTATCATTTGGTTGTATAACATAGACGCATCTCAGAAGTGTAAAAGGAAGAGCACCAAATGGACCATCAACATGAGCAGTTTCAAAAACTTTATCGGAACCTTGGGGGTTCATGGATGAAACATAATATTCATCCATCCCAGTTACTGGTTCAAACCCCTCAGGGCAAAGTTCCTTGCTTTTAGAGTCAAACAAAGACTTCAATGTAGAATCGCAATCAGAATAAAACATATGTAAAGTTGATGTCATTCTTGATATATAAACAAAATATTTTTTTAAGTGATTTAAAGATTTTGTTTCACATATAAGTATAAAAACATGTGTGGTACCTCTATTTCTAACACGGAATTTGTTGATGTCAATGAATATAAAGATAAATTGAAGGTTGATGCTAAATCATTTGAACATGATCCAAACTCTGTAAAAATGAATTTTATAAGAGTATATCATGATTTTAAGTGGCAATTAGGAGGTATAATGAAAGGCTTAAAGACGAAAAGAACGTATGATGTCATTTTACTTGGTTTGGAGACAGAGAACGAAGATGATGAGTTGTGGAAGTTGAACAATATTGATAAGAATGTATATTCGTTGGCGTTTGAATTGGGTCAGGAGATTATATCAAAGGCACGTAAGTATTTTGCGAAAGAAACAAACGAAGAATGGTTTGTAACCTGTAAAGTGAATACCGTGACTCAAGCGAAAAAAATTGGACCTACGAGTATGACAATCAATGGAAAAACAATCCCTGTAAAGATGCAATTTATTGATTTTACCTAAATGCGTTTCGTGAGGTAAATAGGAGCCAACTTTGCTTTGCCTCTATCTGGCAATTTTCTACAAAATGTCTTACAATCACAACACTGTTTTGGTTTAATTTGTTCAAAAAATCCAGCGTTACAATTTCTGGGAAGGAATACGTCACCCTTAATGAATCTAATAATTCTATCTATGAAAATCATTTGTTTATATATCATTACATTTTTTTAAATCATTTAAAGTTTTATTTGATGAAAATATTAAATGACTGTGTTTTCCATTCGACCGAAATATACTAATGAATTTTATGGATTTCGCAGGGTTACACCAAATGAAACAAAAACTAGTACCAGTGTTGTGTATTTCAATAAAAAGAAGGATGCTATACGTTTTGCTTCATTTTTAAGTAAAGAAAAACGTCTATTTTCCCCACAGATATATGAGTACGAAGACGTTGGTGTCGTCAAGGGGTATACAGATGATTATATGATCTATGAGATGGACGAAAATTTCATGAGATTAATGTTGGGTATGTCAGGTCTTGGTTATCATGAGTGCGAGATTAGAGATGGTGTGGTATATTGTATAGATAAGGGAATTATAGATGTGTCTCCTGATGTGAGAGCTGATGTTTTTGAGTCACTCCTTGACTAATTTTTTATTTTTTTTTAATTTTTTTATTAAGATGGCATATGTCGGTGGAAAATCAAAAGGGGCTGAACATATCATAGATATACTTAACAATAAAAAGTATGACAATATGAAATACATTGAACCGTTTATTGGGTATGCGCATATACTCAGGAGGGTTAAGAATAAAAAGTCGTATACAGCAAGTGACGCAAACCCTCTCGTCATTTCTCTCTTAAAAGGCATACAATCTAATAAGAAATATCATTCTATGCATATAACCAAAAAAAACTATGATGCTTTGAAGGACGATAAGAAAAACTATTCCTTTCGTCGTGCGTTGGCCGCTTTTGCGTACTCTTTCAACGGAAAAGAATGGGGAGGTTATACTATCAGTAGTGGTTCTAGAGACAATTATCCACTTGAACGGAAAAGGTATTATGATTCTCTGAAAAAGAATGATACATTTATGAAGTGTTCATTTTCTTTAAACAGTTACAATAACTTGAAGCCAAAGAATGCGCTTATATACTGTGATCCACCTTATAAGAGTACAACAGGTTATGGGGATATGTTATTTGATCATACCAAATTTTGGGAAATAATGCGTAAATGGTCTAAAAATAACGTTGTGTATATTTCAGAATATACAGCACCTTCTGATTTCAAATGTGTTTCAAAGAGAGCAAAGCATCAATCTTTAAATGGAAAAGGGGCTGGGAAGGTAGTGTATGAAAAAGTCTGGAAAATGAGATGATTCTTGTAAACGCAAAAAAAGGGTTAGTTCCAATGGAACCAACCCCTTTATTATTTTTCATTACAAATTCTATTATTATTCTAAAATTTAAAGTTTAGGTCTAACTACCCTCCTAGGAACATATGTTTCGTTTCTCTGATTTTTTGGAAACTTTGTACCCATCTTATTGATGATTTCATGCATGGTCATCTTTACTTTAGGCTTACCTTCATTTTCGATGTCTTTGAACTTCCAGAAGAGTTGAAGTTCTTGTGGGATAGGGCCACAATATTTGTTATAATCGAGATATTCCTTGCGGGGTTTGATGAGTTTTAAGGCATCTTCACCGATGCAATTATAACAGGTTGTGCCTCCAACCCATTTCTTCCCACAAGACGGAGATTTATTGAGAGCAACGATGTGCTTTTGACATTGGATACATCCATTTTCATGCTCTTCGCCGTGTTTCTCGCACATTTCTCCTCTGGCATTCCTTTTAACTTTGTCTTGACCACAATAGAATACGACATTGTCAAAAGGTGTTTTAGGAAATGAAGGGTTGAATTTGAGATCCCAGTTGGAATAGATGCCATGGGAAGAAGCCATTATAGTTGTTATATAAGTGTAGTGTGTTTGTTTGTTTGTTTGTTTGTTGGTATACTCTATAATATATGAATTCTTTAGGTATAAAAAATAAAATTTATTGGTATACAAAAAGAATGAATATAAAGGTGATGATGTATGTATCACTTTGTTTTTGTTGTTCTATATTGAGTGCATTGACATCATACTTTGGTCCAACTGTTTATAAAAGAATAATGAATTTCTTCGGGTATAGTTTAACTGGCCCAGATGATAACAAAATTTATAACCCATTTATGAGGGACAAGATATTTACCTCCGAGAGTTTCGCAAATGAAAGATCTAATGTTAATGCAAACGAAAATAGTACCCCTGTTAATACAATGCTTTATAACACTGCTGGTGTTATTTCCATGAGAGGATCATCAGAATTGGGACGTTATGACGATTTAGGGGAATGTTATAATGCTTGTTATAATGATACTAACTGTCAAGCAGTAACTTGGGCTGATGGTGAGCAGTGTACTACAACAGATTTGATTAAAGAAATTAAAATGGGGGCATCAACAACTGGTGGTTGGTCCGTCGGATTTTTTAAGAGAGAATACTAAATAAATTTGTTATAATATTATAATAATGGAACGGAGTAGAATATTCATGATTGTGTCAGTACTTTGTTTTTTTTGTTGTTTATCTTCAATAATCGGAAGTTCTTACTATTTTGGTTTCATACAACCATTGGCACCTAATGTTTTACATAAATCTATGTCACCCTTTGCTGACAATTTCGCAAGAAAAAAGCGTTCAAAGGAAGATATATGGAAACCAGGTGTTATAGAATCTACTTTTCAAATAAATCAATTAAATCCAGAAGTTCAGGAACCAAAAACTGTTGATATTACACAACACGATCATACTTACATAGACTATGGAGAAAACAACTTATGGACTTATAACTATAATAATCAACAAGAACTAGACAAATGTTTCCATTGGTGTGAAATGGATCCTGATTGTACTGCCATGACATATACAAACTATACAGAGGAATCTGGGTATCAAAATAAATGTTTTGGATTCAACAATAGGGATTTTAGAGTATCTGATCCTAATAATGACGAACAAATGGAAACCGGATACGTTACCGCATATTTAGATAAGAATTGGTAATTTTTTTGAACATAATATAAAGAATATGATGAGACGTGAATATTTTAAATTATTTGGTCTAATACTTTTCTCGTTGATAATGATCATGATAATGAATCAAAAGCAAACTGTAGATTATATGAGTCAAATAGTTTCCGGTGAAGGCCCTGATGCACCTGATTTGGAACAATTTAGATTTTCTGAGAGAAAAGAGAATGAGGCTTCTTTGTTCAATTTGGGTAGAAAGCCTGATAATATTCAGTTTATTGAGTATGCTAATCGAAGGTTTATTGGTAGAGAGGGGGAGAATAGCGAACCTCTTGCGGTTGGTCAATCTGTACAAGAGTGTTTGAGTTCTTGTGTTGAGAACCCATCTTGTAAAGGAGTGTCATATAAGGCAACAGGTGAGTGTCTTTTATTAGATAATAGAGAAACATCGAGGTTTTCTGATGGGGAAATGAGAGAACAAGTAGATGCAGATTGGAACTCTATTGCTGTTGTGAAGCATTGGGAAGATTTCATACCAAGAGAGTTTTAAAAAAAACTGATATATTATAAATGAATAGACGATTGATAATAGGTGCATCATTGTTTGTTATAATCATTATGACTATCGTCTATTTTCTAGTCTATTCTGATGTGATTTCTTTAAGAAAACAAGGTGTTTGGTTGAATTTCAGTGATTTTAAGGAACATAGAGAATTGTATGATGGAACTTCACATGGTGTCAATGGTATTAAAGATCCATTGGAGACGAAAATCTTACAATATGAAAATACTGCTAATCTTCCCTATTGGAACAGAATGAAGAGCGGTAAACCAACCGGAAGTGAGTACGGAGAAAGATTTGGTGGTGCTTCATTTATGCCCAATAAAGAAATAAACTCTTATGGAGATTTAGATGGATGTTATAAGGAATGTATGAATACAACTGATTGTGCTGGTTTTACTCATGATTATGACAAATGTTACTTTTTTACAGGGGAAGGAAGTCGTGAAGACATAATCAAAAATTTTACCGGTACTGATGCTGTATTTATAGAGAGGAAGTATGCCAAACATGCATATGCAGATGATGAACCAAGGATAGAATGAAATTAAATGTCTTTTATATTAAAGATGAATAAGTATCTAAAGGTGCTACTAGAGATAATAATTTCACTCATTGTGTTATATGGAATTGACTATACTTATATTGCAATGAGGAAAGAACCATTTAAAAGAGGTCTCGATTCTCTCTATTTAGAGAATCCAGAGTATATGGAAAAATATATGCCTTCTCATTTATATCATGAAAATCCTGATGCGGATAAACAAGGAACTCCTAAGTATATAAATACGATAAATATTAACAATAAGAAGTTATCAAAACTTGATGAGAATGATATAATTGAGGAGATGTGGGTTAAGAATAATGATGAAATTGATGAATGTTATACTAAATGTGAGAACAATCCAGATTGCCTTGCTATTGAGTTTACACCAAAGAAATGTCGGCTTAGCACTATAAGACGTTTTGAAGACCATTTGGTTCAAGAGTCTATGTCTGAATATAAACAAAATTCTGATGGCAAATGGGCTGGACGTGACTTGATTCCAAGTGAAGGTCATAGTACGGTTGCTCTATTTAACAAAGCATGGTAAATCAAATCTTTTCCATTTTGACCGACTTACACTCTGATTTTAATAATTCCGAGTTTAATTGTAATTTTTTGTTCAAAATAAACTTGTCTAGATTTGCACATGAATGCTTTTCTGGATTATAGCATTTTACACACAGATCAATTTGACATGATTTACAAGTCAATGGAAACGCCTCTTTTTTTTCACAAAAACCACACTTTGCCTTTGGCATATAATATTACAAATATTTATTTTTTAAGCAATTTAGATATTTATGATAACTGTTCAGATACTTAAAGGTAATATTACTTGTTATATTAAGTAAGAAACAAGCATTATACTGTAAAACAACAGCCATGATTAACGATTTTGACGAAGCTGATACCATTGTTTTTGAGGATTTTAAAATCCTCTTTGTGAAGGATGAAGATATAGATGAGATAGATGATGAACCTCCTGAAGATCAGTATGTTATCGATAGATATGAAAATATTCATTCGGTCTATGACCAGATGAAAGAACATTTCATATATACCGGTGTGAAATACTTTGATAAAGTTGATATGTCCGATTTTAACGATTATTTCATTGATGCCAATCATGAAGTAAGGCATGGTTTAGATATAAGTCAGGAAATACCTGATTTTGTTGAAATACCAGATGGTAAGATAAAAACCCCAAATGTTTTCGAATGGATTGGAATGAACATTACAAAATTAAAAATGTCATATCAATATATTTCGCGATTGGCTAGTAATCATGGTTTGCACAATGGGTCTTTCATTGCCTTCTGTCAGCTTGGTTACGAAACCTCTACTATATGAAAAGACATAAAGAATAAAATAGTTGTATAAATATATGCCAGCACTTTGTAAATTCATTGGATGTGATAAACGACCATCCTTCGGTATCCCAGGAGGCAAACTAACACATTGCGGAAAAC
>ENA-OUOG01003235-OUOG01003235.1-marine-metagenome-genome-assembly--contig:-NODE-3235-length-15569-cov-3.738252_pt1 | contig 15569 bp, 13 predicted proteins | sample MGYA00248635_ERZ508505 | MGnify/ENA primary metagenome ERZ508505 (study PRJEB26176, sample SAMN06267871) | marine metagenome | isolation source: Saanich Inlet, British Columbia, Canada | place: Pacific...
AGGTATATACGGTAAGCAAAAATGTAGTATTGGGTAGCGATATTTTAGTTTGGCCTGACTTCATTTCCAAACAGTGGGGTAGATATTTTTTATATTCAGAGTTGCCACACACCCAATCAAGTGTATCTGCAACACCATTTGTAATGGATACAGAGGATCCATACAATAGAACATTAATGAATAAAAATGATGAGCCTGTTTATCTCTCGAAACAAGGTGAAATCATCATTCCTGAGGAATTGCAAGATAGAATCCAAGCAAAACTTCATGTAATAAGTGATAACCGTGTGGCGGGGAATCCATACCAGTACGAAATCTATGAAAGTTCAGCTCCATTCATGGGACTTAAGTTTCAAGCAAGTGGTAAGGACTCGGGTTTCATATTAATCAGATATTCCGTAGATCCTATTGAAAATATTCCGGATAATGTTTTACAACGAAACCCTAAACTTGAGAAGGCATATCTGGGTATTGATTTTGGTAGTACAAATACATCCATCGCCTATTATTCAGAACAGTTCCAAGACACTAGATTGATACAGTTCAAGAATAGACGTGTTTCCTTATTTAGCGATGATAACATTGATAATAGTGTCAATGTAGCAAAAGAAAACGAAATTTTCTTCTTCCAAAACGATGAAATAAAAAGTAACGAAATCAAAAGTATGCTCACTTTACATGATGAGCTCAGAATGCCTCCTCTAGATTCAAGCACTCAAAAACGAGACGTTTTAAATCAAGCCGTGGTCGGAGGATTCCCGAACTTCGAGAAAAACCTACCTATAAACTCTGCTACAGATAATAGATACAAACTAAGTTTTAGTAAATCGGGTGGAGTTGATGTCGTCTACAATATGAAATGGTCTGAGGATGAAATTGAAAGAGCTCACAAAGGCGCTTTTATATCATCCTTATTACTACAAGTGTATGCGGAGCTTTTTAGAGCGAATCATATGCCTGTAAAACTAAAGTGGTCATTACCATCAGCAATGGGTGATGTACAATATCGCCATTACAATAATCTCTGGACACAGGTTCACAAAGTAAATCCTTTGAGAGTTGAAGATTCCCAGTTAATGGTCTACAAAATGAATCCCAAGTACAATGCTGGGAAACAAAATAAAGATTGGGGAAGCGGATCAAACACTTCAACCTCGAATTGGGGCAACCCAAATCAATCTACTGGAGGTGACATAAATCAAAATTCAGGTTGGGGTGCACCTCAAACTACATCTGGGGGTTGGGGTGATAGCAATACCAATGATGGCCAAGTTGGATCGAATTGGGGCTCAGAACCAGAAACATTAGATTTTAATAGTGGTACAAACATTGAAATTCCAACAGGCCCTAAAGTCTATAAATTCATTCCTATCAAACCTGAAGAGTGTTTGACTGAAGCGACCGCCGTTGCAAATTACTGGGCTACTCGTAAAAATGTTGGAATAAACCCCGGAAGTTTAACGCTAAGCTTTGATGTTGGAGGTAGCACTACGGATATTTCTGCCCTTGTTTCAGCAAAGGATTCAATTGTGCTAGTAAAGCAGCATTCCATTAGATTTGCGGCTCAAAGAATCTCGCAAGCAACGAGACATTCAAAGAACTTTGAATCAGTCTTGTTGACGGCGTGTAAAACAAATGAATTGCAGATTCAAGGACTAAATGTTGAACCAAAAAAATATTCACCAGAAACCTCGTCGTACTATTTTGAGCAAATTGTAGATCGCCTTGATGTGAATCAATTAAAGGAGTTCTATGCGCTGCTAGCATCAAGTTGCCCTGAATTAATGTCAATTAATCTCTATGTAACTGGATTAATAGCATTCTATTCAGGACAATTAGCCCTGAAAATGATCGAGGAAATAAAGGCCTCTCCTGAATTACCTCAAAACGAAAGCTGGAAGCCAATGGTCCAGGTTGTTTTTGCTGGTAAGGGAGCTCGTATTTTCGAATGGTTCGGAAGTGTAAATGGTACAGAAGCGGACAAATATTATTTGGATTTATTCGTTGCAGGAATGGGAGGAATGGAGGTTGCGGGTCCATTATTGGGTGGACAGCCATTATTTAACCATCCTCAGACTCGTGCTTCAGATTCCGAAATTAAATGTGAAGTAGCTAAAGGTCTTGCTATCCGGACGGAAAGAATGGCCGTCCCTTCTAACAATGAGGCAATGGAAATATTAGGGGAGGAAGGATTTGTTCTCATGAATGGAAATGGTGTTGAAACACCACTGCCAGCAGGAACAGAAATTACAACTCAAATGATGGAGCAAATGGGCCGTCAGTTCATGTTTAGCCCCAAAGGTGACCCTTGCCCTAGGTTTAAACAATTTGCGCAAGTTTTCCATGGATATGCTACACAATTTTTCGGATTTAATATGACTCCGCAAGAATTTATTCAGGCGTTAAATAATTTAAATATTGACGCATACATTCGAAATATGCCGGAATTTAGACAAGCTCAAAAAAACAAGTCCGATTCTGATTCATTTGACTTCGTAGCGCCTATCATTATCCTAGAAGGCATGAAATTCTATGAAGATCATTTGATACAGCATATATCTCAGTAGTTATATGTCTAAGGACAGTATAGTCATATTGATAAGACCTCAAAGCATGAGATTGTTCCGCAAGGAGCAGTCTCATGATGCTTTTGTAGATATTGAATATAAAGGTCAGTCAATTATTGAACTAATCTTTGATGTTTCGGGTAACGATGTATTAATTGGTGAGGAACGAAATCCAAATAATTATTCTGGCTACATAAATCCGATTAGTTCGATTTCCAAGAAGGAATACAATAAAGCTGGAGTAAACCAACCAAATGTTGAATTGCTTGTTGATGCAATTAAAAAAATTCTTCAAGAACATCATGCCCTTGCTAAGAAGTCTACAATTTTCTCTACGTCAATGGCTCGGTCGTTATTGTGTATCGTTTTTGATCTGGGAATTGAGGCGAATACAATAGAGATAGTCCAAAAACGAATTAAAAACGAACCGTTTGCTGGAGTAGTTTTTCACACAACAATTGATGAATATTATGAATCTATTCCTAGAACTTCGAACCCGCAGATTTTGATTAACAGCGTTGGTTCTGACCTTTATTATTTTTATCAGAATGCAACCAAAATCAAACAGCGTAAATTGGAGTCTGTCGCATTTAATCCTTTAATTGAGGTCGTAGCGCAGGAAATATTTCATTTTATCGATAGATCAAATTCACATCTTACATTTGATTATGTAAAGGAGAAACATCATTTTTTATTTGAGGCTCAAAAAATTGTGGCGAAAAACCAGCCTATAAATCTGGGCGAAGTTCAATTATCAAATGGAAGAATCTTCGAATATCAAATATACCTAGCTCAATGTAAAAGTAAAGCTGAGCAATCTGGCGAAACGGCATTAATAATTCGTGAAATTATATCTATAGCTGCAGAGATAGGAATAGATGAATCGGACTTGTGTTTGTATTATTCAGGTAAGAATATTTCCAATGATTATTTTGAAAGCCTCTTTTCAAATAGTGTTGCCGAAGTTCAACATATTGAAGACTTCAATGCCCTTCCACTTCAATTAAAATATGCTAGGGAAAAACTAGATAACTTTACTTTTGAGTCAATAGGCAATACGTTGGAGCCTCAAGATGTAGTGAAATCAGAGCAACTGTCTTCAAAGAATACTGATAATGTTTCCGAGACTAATTTTGAACAATTATCAAATAGTTACTCTACACCTGCCACACCCAGGCCATCCGTTCTAGAAAACACATCTGAGACTTCGCTACCACCTCCTCCAATTAAAAGGGAGACTAAAGCTTCGAAAGTACCTGTGCCACCTCAGCCAATGGGTAAGACAAAACCAAAGACTTCGACTATAACAAAAAAGAAAGCACCACCGCCGCCGCCGCCGCCTCTGAAGGCAACGGCAGGTCACAAAAATACGGGGACTACTACAAAAAAAGCACCACCGCCGCCACCGCCAGCTCCTCCAAAAGGACCTATGAGTGTAAAGAAAAAAGTGGCACCTAAAGGTAAATTGAAAATACCACCACCCCCGCCACCACGCAAAAAGTAAATAATTAAAAACCTATTATTATGGCAATCAATCTTCAAAAAAGTCAATCGATAAACCTCACAAAAGAAGTTCCAGGCTTAAATCACATCTTTGTTGGCTTAGGTTGGGACGAGAATAGCGGCCAACCTATCGATTGTGATGTATCTGTTTTCATGCTTAATGACAGTCACAAAATTCCTACGGAAGGTCACTTTGTATTCTTTAATAACCTAACAAGTGCTTGTGGCTCAGTTCAGCACCAAGGAGATAATCTGACGGGAGAAGGCGATGGTGACGATGAAAGTATTTTCATTAAACTGTCAGAGGTAGATTCTAGAGTTGAACAAATGATTTTTGTTGTGACTATTCATGATGCAGAACAAAGAGGTCAACACTTTGGATTGCTTGAAAATGCTTTTATTAGAGTGTACAATCAAGACAATAATGAGGAAGTGTGTATGTACAGCTTAGAGGAAGACTTTGACGGATACGATTCAGTTCAAATCGGACGCATCTATCGTGAAGGGTCATCATGGGCTTTCGAGGCTATGGGTAGCGCTTTCTCTGGAGGTCTAGGAGCTTTGGTAGAATTGTACCACGGATAGATAAAAAAAGAGTAAATTACACGTAATAACAAATAAAACCATTGAACATATGAGTTTCAATTTATCTAAAGGAAGTAGTTTTAACTTAGCTAAAGCGGCTCCTACAATGACCGTAGCTGGGGTGGGCCTTGGCTGGGATGCTAATGAAAGTCCTGATGGACCAATCTTTGATCTCGATGTTTCTGCATTCTTGATTGGAAGTGATGGTCAAATTCAGGATCCCAGAAATTTTGTTTACTACGGTAGTTCTTCTACAACCGTTTATGGTGATGAAAACGATGCTCGACCTTATTCCGCGGATGGTTCAGTTCTAGGTGCTATTGATGAAAAAGCCGGCGGTGCAGAGGCTGATGATGATGAAGAAGGCGATGAAGAAGATATGAGAATATTCTTCGACCGAGTGGGTGAAGATGTTTCAGAGATTGTCATCGTAGTAACGATCACAAAATATCCTAATGATGAAGAAAAAGATCGTAGAACGTTAGATTTATTCTTCGGTCAAGTAGATGGATGTTATATCCGAGTTTGGAATGAAGATAACGATGAAGAATTGTGTCGTTATGTGCTCAGCAATGATTTTGCAGATAAAGATGCTGTTGAATTCGGTAGATTTAAAAGAAATGCTAACGGAGAATGGAACTTCAATGCAACTGGTGAAGGCCATAATGGTGGCCTAATGTATTTCATTGGCGCATTCGCCAGCAATTTGTAATCGTATGGCTGATAACAAGAAAAAAGGGTTTGACCTAGGCAAGTCGGGAGACTCGGCCCCTGGGTTTGATCTTAATAAAGAAGCAAGTCCTCAATCTGAACCCCAAAAAGGGTTCGACCTAGGAAAGTCAGGGGATGCAGCGCCTGGATTTAATTTGAATAAAGAATCCGATGAGAGTGCTCAACCAGATCCATCTAAAGGATTTGCGCTAGGAAAAGGAGATAAAGAAGCTCCCTCTGCTTTCGACTTAGGTAAAGGAGATGCAGAAGCAACGCCATTTAGTGCTCCTAAGAAAGAAACCGCAGCCGAAAAGCAAGCGGAACCAGCAAAGGCAGCGTCAAAAGCAAAGGCCAAAGCACCTGCGAAGGAAAAAGAAGCTGTCGCTCCAAGACCGGCTGAAGCCGATAAGAAAGCGGAACCAGCTAAAACGGCTCCTCAAGGAAAAGCTACATCCGCACCAAAAGAGGTCCCAGCTAAGAAAAAGTCGAAGGCTCCAATTCTAATGTTGGGCTTAGCCCTTCTGCTAGCCGCCGCATATTTCTTGATCCCAGGAGGTGATGGCGGAAAAGATATTGAGGCCGACTTGGGAGATGCCGCTACGCCAACTGAAATTCATGACGGGAACGAAGTTTCTGGAATAGATGGGGATTCTAATGAAGATGCGGCAAACCGTTCGGAACCTAGCTCTAATGATGGTATGAAAACCTCTGCGGCAGGAGATGATACGGATGAGAGTGGTTCAGAAGGGTCACCTTCAACTTCAGAATCTTCGGATGCAGATGATGGATCCGATCTTGCTGCAACAGGTGAAGAAACCTCCTCAGATGAAGCCTCTTTAGGAGATAATCGTACGGGCGATGTTACATCAGAAGGTGAAGGCGAATCATTCAATACTGCTGATGAAACTGCTAATGAAGGTTCAGCTACAGAATCGCAACCTGTTACGAATAATTCAGCTGCAGCTTCTGATAATATTTCTTTTATGAAAAACTCCACTAGAGTTGATGTTTCAAACGCTCAGATTAATGCAATACGCACCTACTTATCCGAGAATCCAAACAGCAATCTTGTCATCGAAGGACACGCAAGTTCAGAAGGTGATAGATTTTACAATATTAGGCTTTCAAGAAGACGTGCTCAAGCGGTGAAAGATGAGTTAGTTCGTGGCGGAGTGGATGCGGATAGAATTAAAGTTATTGCACAAGGATCTAAATATCCAATAGCAGACAATTTTACAGAATCTGGCCGTATACAGAATAGACGCGTTGAACTTAAATACGAATAAACTATGGGTATAGTTATCAGCCTCATCTTAGTTCTCATTTGTTGTCTTATCATTTGGAGGGCTAGTGATGCATTCGAAGAATCATCTGAACTCATTGGTGAAAACCTGAGTGATGGTGTAAGAGGGGCTACCATTAACGCCATAGGTAGTTCGATGCCGGAGCTTTTTACCACAATTTTTTTCCTTTTAGTATTAAAGGATACAGAAAGTTTTTCGGGGGGGCTTGGTACTACAGCAGGTAGCGCTATTTTCAATGGTATGATTATTCCTGCCGTTGTAATCCTTGCGGTTATAGGTGCTGGAGTAGTTAGATCCATTCAGGTTAGTAAGAAAGTTTTGGTCAGAGATGGCATTTCTTTGTTAGTCGCTGAAGCGGTGCTCATTTTCCTTATTGGCGGTGCCACCCTAAAATGGTACCACGGTCTAATATTGATGCTGATGTATGTCGCCTATATTGTCATTATGTTCTCTACCATGAGTGCTCCATCTGAAGAGGGAGAGGAAGAACATGATGAAGATGAGAACGAAGATGATGAGGGCGGATCTTCGTCAAGACTAATGGCTCTATTAACCTTGGATATTCAATATGCATTATACAAGGATGAAGAGTTAACCAAAGGTCGTGCTTGGGTTCAGCTCATTATTTCGATGATTGTCATTGGCGCAGCGTGTTTATTGCTTGTTGTCGCTTGTCAATGGATGGGAGCTGATACGTTTACTGTACCCTTCTTAGGGGAATTTAGTGGATTTGGCATACCTATAATTTTTGTCTCTGTGGTGATCGCATCTGCTGCGACTAGTGTCCCAGATACTATTCTGTCTATCAGAGACGCGAAGGCCGGTAACTATGACGATGCAGTGTCAAATGCCATTGGTAGTAACATCTTTGATGTCTGCTTTGCACTTGGATTACCACTTTTCCTATACACTCTAGTATATGGGGATATCAACATGGATGCCGACATAGTGGTATATTCTTCGGAATTGAGAATATTATTGTTTATCCTGACTTCCATAGCGGTGATGATTTATCTCTTTGGCAAGTCTATGGGGAAACTTAAAGCTTATCTATTGCTAACTGTATATGCTGTATTTACGCTATACATAGTGGGCAGAAGTATGGATTGGGAGTTTGCAACGACCGTTTCAGAATTCTTGAATTCTATATATTCTAGTATAAACGGATAGCAAGACATCATTTGACTGTCAAAAAAGGTTGGAGCTTAAACTCCAACCTTTTTTTTATATTTAACTCAAATAAAACCAATACTATGCTTATCCCAGGAATTGTACTCCTTTCCATAGGTGTAATCCTTTCTTTAATGTCATTCTCCTCATTTCAAAAACGAGATAAGCGATATAAGAAAGGTGTTAAAATGAAAACAAATACAAAGGCAATTATTTACTTTATTTTAGGTGCTGCCTTCATCACAGTATCCATCAAATTTCTCATGGTATGAAACTGAAAACACTCACTATCATCTGCATTGGACTTGTAATGTGCGCTTGTGTAAATGAGGCAGATCAACTTATCGAAGACTACGGAATCTTTATAAATAACGTAGAAGCAGAATATGAAGATTATTCGGATAAAGAGTGGGCCGAGGCGCTCTCAGAATACGAAAACTTTAAAGTCTATACAGAAGAGAATGATATCGAATTAAGTCAACGGCAAATGGATAGAATGGACGAGTACACTAGTCGTTTTAAGAAAATTCAGTTGAAAAGAGATCCACTCAATCATGTATTAGACATTATTATGAACTAATGAAAACTACCAAAACCATAACCAATCTAAGAGCTTTAAGTAATCAAAATGCAGAGACGAAAAAGCAAAACCTTCCCAACCCTTTGGAGAGTTTCCAAAGAAATTTCCCGCATAACCTTGAATCTGTGACAGTGAGTACTTTATCTCCACTGTTCTCAGGTGGCGCAGAAAATATTCAGAATCAAGTTCTTCACAACAGTAAAGTAGTAGAGGCCTTTTATACTCCGCTGAATTCTTCATTATTAGTAATGGATCAACTTGAAGGAAGATATATTGCTAGTAATGCGAGTGGTTTTCAAACGGAAGACTCCAATATGCTCGAAAACGCTGGAGATATTTTAGATAATCTATCCGATTTTTTCTAGAGCATGGCAGTTAAAACAGAAAGATTCAATCTTAGGATACCTCCTGAGTATTGTGCGGATTGCATTAAAGATGCGCTAAGAGAAATTGGTACGTTCAAATCATACGATGATTACAACGGTTATTTTCATGGAACCTATACCTATATATTTCAGAGAGTTGATATCAGTGTCTTTCTAAAGGTAAATAAACGAGAGACGCTCATTGAGGCTGCAGGTGCAACTGATGATGTCATAGGGACAGGAGGCTCAAAAGCCATTAAAAAATTAAAAAAAGCACTCTACGATAGAGCCCAGCAGTTCGAAGATTTTTACATCTTGGAGGATGCGTTGAAACTTCTTTATGAGGGAGATAAATCTAGAGCAGCAGCTTTAATCACTAAAGCTAAACCCAGTCATCGGGGAGCTATTTTTTTGCAACAGGTGTGTAATGCATTCTTGATGCTGAATAGGGGGGAGCAAGAGGAAGGCATTAGGTTGTTATTAGATTCATTGATACAGCACCCTAAGAAAAATAGTGGCAACTACAAACAACTTGCTTTCATTGCCTTTAAGCAGGGGTATTTTAAGGCTTCGGCGAGTATTCTACTTGAGTTTAAAAATGTTCAAACGTTGGATGATGCGACACAAGATTTCTTGTTGTTACAACTCATCCTTTCTCAAGAAAATGCAGCCTTTGCGCAAGAAGCCATGAATGGCTTTCCAATGAATATTGACAGGTTATCAATAGTTTTTCTGAACAAAGAGGTTTTTACCCGTCAAGACCATCTATTTGATGCTGCTTATGAGGCATTTCTTGAGCAATTCAACAACAGAATTAGAAAAGACACTGCACCAGACATTGTAGAGTATTTAAGACGCATCGGTGAGTTAAGTCTACCAAAATATTATGATACCCATCATGCTTACTTGTGTGATGGGGAAATTGAGGATTTTCCGAGTTTCCATTCGGCGTTCATGAATTTCATGGAAGTGATCCGACAGTCTGAAGAAGCAGCAAGAGAGATATTGTTGAGTAAGTTCAACTTATTGTTTTTATCGGTTGCGGCTAGTTTAGAGCAGATAGGTCAAATTCAACAGTCCAGCCTTTCCATGGACGGTAAGGGGGTGTACAATGAACTATATCAAAAAATAACCACTACCGTCAACCAAATTTCCAATGCACAGACCTTTACTGAATTGGAAACAAAGGTTAACCTGCTGAAAAATCAAAATGAGTCCTTTAAAAAACTTGATGTTGAATATCGAACGCTACTATCAAACTATATACTCAATAACATCACTAAGTTCAGTCGTGCAGACTTTGATGAATTAAAGGTACTATACAAAACGCGCCTCAGCCATGATAAGTATTCTTTCGCCAAAGAGGAAGGATTATTAATAGCGAGTCTTTCTAAGAAGAAGAAATTCAAGCGCAAAGCCATTGTATTTACTCTGGTAGCGCTTCTCGTATCGTTTGCGATATTCAAAATTTCGGAGGTAGATTTTGGTCCCGATGAAACACTTGAGCCAATTCCCAAAACGTTTTTAGAATCTGGTATAGAAATAGGTATCGTCAGTGATCATGAGGATTACAGCAACATGCGACAAGGTCCTGGGACGAATTATCCTGTGGATCGCAAGCTCACCACCTTGGATTCTTTTTTTGTCATTAACAGCGATGCATCGGGTTGGTTGATGATACAATTGGCCGATTCGACTATAGGCTACGTGCATGATTCAAGGGTAGATATATTAACTGAAGAGTTTTATACACAAATGTTAGCGGCCTTCAAAAAGGAGTCGGAGGCCATTAATAACATCAAGTCACTAAAGCGAAAAGGAATTTCTGGGGACTTTTTGTTTATACCAAACTACAGCTCATTGAGTGGTACTCAGATGTATGCTGTCTTTAGTGGAAAATTCGCAACTGAGTCTGAATGTAAGGCAGCCTTAAGAAAAACAAAAAAACATCAAAGTTCAGCTTATGGTGTTTTAGTCTCGAATACATCACCTAGTAGTAGATTTGATGTTACCATAGCAAAGACTAGTTTCTTTGACGGTATGTCTGATAGGGATATTAAGAATTATGCAAGTGGCCAACTTGGCCAATTTTCAACATTAATCGAAAATGAAGATATAGATCGATTTATTGATATTTTTTCAAGTACGATGACTGTATACCATAATTACAGAGACACTCCATTGTCCACTATAATAGCAAATTCAAAAAGTAGATACTTCATTAAATGGAACGTACTTCAGGATAGCGTTATTAGTTTAGTACCAACACACAACGGTAATTATGAATTTACCTATAAAAAGATTTATGAGATTCAATCTAAATCTGAACCAGAAGATACACGAAGGTACCTTATAGAAGGGGAAATGAAACTCGACGAACGTACCGGCAAAATCATAGAACTGGATGATACGTCTACTGAAAGAATTGACGATCCAATGCAGGACACTCGAACAATATCAAAAGTTGACGAAATCATATCGACAGAAGAAAATGACGAATTAATGAATTTTGCCAACGTAGAAATAAAGCCTTTATTTCCTGGATGTGAAGAACATTCTTCTGAAGATAAACGATTCGTGTGTTTTAACCAAAGCATAATGAAGCATGTAAGTGAAAATTTCGAATTTCCTCGTAGAGCGATAGAAAATGGGATAGAAGGCAAGGTTTATGTCAATTTTGTTATTGAAAGAGATGGGGAAATCAGTAATGTAAGTATCGCACGAGGTGTACACAAACTTATAGATGATGAGGCTATACGGGTTATTAAATTACTGCCTAAGCTCAACCCCGCTATGATTCAAGGAAAGCCCGTACGCATGCAATATACTGTGCCAATCAACGCACGGCTCCAATAGAATCATATTGAAAGTTGATTTGAGTTAATGCCTTAAAGATTAGTGAAATCTAATTGTAATCACGGGCTTTTCGATATTGAATAATACATTAGAGTTTAAATGGACCAATTATGTATTTGAAAAAGGAAATCAGCCAGATAAAAACTTGAGCTGATTCGTAAATAGCTATGGCTAAAGGTGCAGTGCGCCTGTGGAAACAAGAATTTTAGAATTGTTGCGTTTTAATCTGTATAACCAATTTTAAACCAATAATCTAAAGCTATGAATATGAAAGCGAGAATCACAATGGTACTGGCACTCTTAGTGGGTGTGGTCAGTGCGCAGGAGCAACCGGAAGATAGCGTTCGCACGAATGCTTTTATAGATCAGTTAAGCCGTACGCCGTACCTCCAGTTCGAGGAGGCCAACAACACTGGGTTTGAAGCGTTCCAGGATAGCATCGATGGCATCTTTAAATATTTCTGGAAAGATTACAGTGAGGACAACAAAATCGAATCCTTCTCCTACTACTACGATTTCGAAGGGGTGCTTTACGGAGGATTGGACAAAGATCTCATCAGGGATTGGAACAGTATCGACCTGGATAGCATGTACGCCCACGATTTCATTTGGCAAGACGAGAATGTCGGCGATTCCCTTCGCACGGACATTCGAAAAACCTACGGTTTCGGTTGGAATGAATCCTACAACAATGGCAAAGGGTACAATGTGAATAGTGAGGATTTGGTTCTAAAATTGGACACCTTAGATGAAACCCCATACTTCGCTATCCATTACTGGAAAGATCTGTACGACACCAGCTACGTGGAGCCGAGCCAGCTATACGATCCATACGAACTGAACGAAAAGGAAATGTATGGAGTACTTCGCGGCTTCGATCTTTCCGGCGAGTGGACGGGCTACGTGGACAACGTGGTGTACGATAAGAACACCTTAGATCCATTTACGGCATACCGCCAGGATTCGATGATCAGTATTTCTTGGGTGCCCAATTCCGATACCACCCAGTACACCATGGTTCCCATCGTAGATTACGTTCGCGAGCATGAATTCAAAAGCGGCGGCTGTAGCACCGAACTTCGCATGAATGAGGATAGCACCTGGACTGTATTTGCATCGTATGAAGATCCCACCTGGTCCGACATGGCCAAGCTCGTTTGGGTCGATATGGACACCTTGCGCTACATCATCGAGGTAGGTCAACCCGCCCTCGAGGCCATGGAACACGGCGACCTTTCTGAAAGCCAGGGCTTTGCTTGGATCTGGAACTTTTGCCGCCAAACCGCTCTCAAAGAGGAAGAATAGACACGATTAACCATTAAAAAGAAAACCATGAAAAGAACAGTAGCAGCCATCTTCGCGGTGGCCATTTTAGGAGCTTCCATCTTTCTAGGCCACGCCTATAAAACCCGTGGCGACCGTGCGGGTAATATCTCGGTCACCGGGCTGGGGAGTGTAGAATTTGAGAGCGATGAGGTACAGTGGACCGGCTCCTTTAGGGTGACCAATTCCAGTATGAAAGAAGGCTTCGCCGAAATCGCCCTGAACAGTAAGTCCGTTCAACAATACCTTATACGCGCGGGCCTCGACTCGTCGGAATTCTCACTCACGCAAGTAGATACCGACAAACGCACGAAAGCCGTCTACAATTCAGAGGGCAACTATGTGGGATCGAAGTTTTTAGATTACGAGCTGAGCCAGAGCATCAAGGTCTACAGCAAGAAAATAGACCTGGTTGAAAAAGTGGCGCGTGAGATCACAGAGCTGCTCAACTATGGGATCGCCATAAATTCCCATAACCCGAAGTACTACTATTCTGAGCTTGATAAACTCAAGCTCAACCTGATCGAAAAGGCAAGCGAAAACGGCCGTATCCGTGCGGAGCAAATAGCCTCCAACAGTGGTTCTAAAATTTCGGGCCTAAAGGATGCCCGCTTAGGCGTATTCCAAATCCTCGGGAAGAACTCCGGAGAAAGCTATTCCTGGAGCGGTACCTTTAATACGTCTAGCCGAATCAAAGAAGCGAGTATCACAGTGAAAATGGATTTCGAAGTCGAATGATTTCTTTGTGTTTTTAAAGGCTACAGCGTTTCAGTTCCGCTTTAACCCAAGACGAATTTTAATGAATTAAATTTTTTTAAAAAAAGATGAATTTCTCTTTAATGCAATTAGGATCTGGTTTTATTTTAGGCTTTTTTATAGGTTTTGCTTTAAAAAAAGGAATTAAAATTTTAGCTCTTTTAATTACTGTAGGTATAGTAGTACTGTTTATTTTAGAGTATTATAACTTAAAATCTACAAGTGAAGATCAAATTATTGAAATGCTACAAAGCTCAAAAGGTATTTTAGGATATGGTTTCACTTCCCTAAAAACAAGAATTATAGGCCTAGAGATTGGTGGGGGGATTAGTGCTATTGCAGGTTTTGTTGCTGGATTTAGACTGGGTTAACTCTGATAGTTATTATTTGAAAGTAAATGTTAAATTCAATATCAACTAATACTCAATATATTCGAAGATCCGTTTGGCAATCGTATTTCACACGAATAACTTGTTGTTTAATTCTTCGTTTTCCTAAGAACGTATAAATAAGCTCCAAAATGAGTTAAATATTTCAAGCTGGAAGAGACTAAAAGTTTTCGTCAGAAACGGAATTTCCAATGAACGTGCAGACTCTCTAAACGCTCAAATCAAACTCTTTAGAGCCAACCTTGAGGGTTCAGTAACACCAAATTTGTTCCTCACAGACTCCAAAAAGTTTTCGCATAAGTTAATCTACTCCCCAGAAAAAAGATCTGGCCTGAAGTCAGTCTATGTCATATTCTCACAATTCTGACTTTTGGATGATTTTTTTAGTACTTTCAATAATTAACATAAAGTCTATTTTGATTGAAAACGTTAAAATCATATATTTAAGACTTGACATAAAATAATAAAATATGGAAAATTCAATGAACGAAAAGGTATTCCCGATTCCATTAGGGGCGGGTTGGGTAGTTAACATTGTCGGATGGGTATTGTTCGTGTCCACATGGAATCATGCGTTGGAAATCATAACCGCGCTATTGGCTATTGGTTGTGCTTATGTTGGCTATAAGCATAAGCAAGCTGGTACTTCTCCATTCCTGGATAAGGAAAGACTAAGTGCAAATAATCTAATTTATGCTTCTGCATTTGAAGCAGTCTGGATGTTTGCGTGGGGATTCGGAATTTTTTAGTAACGAAAAGCTTCTGAAATTGACAAAATGCTTACCTTTTTAGATAATTAGGGAAATTGTGTCTCGCGAATTCCGTTTGAATTATAATGTCAACTTCTTTTTGAATCTCTCTATGTTCTTTTTGAAATTGAAAAGTATAACTCTGTAAGTCAAATCTTAAAACCCTTTGAAGTTTGCTTCAAAGGGTTTTTCGTTTGCACGATTACGCACTGGTGATGGACGGAATCGAACCCTTGGCCATTGATCATATCGTAGTTTAGTTTTAGGCTTGGTGTCATATAGAGGATACTGAAAACATTGGGATATTGGAATTACATGTGATTCCAAACAATAAATTCAAGCTATTGGGTGGTCTCGTTGAGATATAATGCACTCAATCTGATTTGGTTTATCTGCTCGACCTTTTCTCCAGAATGTCTACTCAGAAGCCCTTTGAAGTTTTCTTCAAGGGGCTTTTTCTTTGACGAGTGTACGAAACGGGGCATAGCCCCTAATTCAACAGAGTTAGACTGACTTACGCTCCGCTAAGGAGCTCTTTGCAGGGCAGACCCACTTTTGTCCACGGCATCGACCGACCCCTGCATAAGTTCTACAGCTTGGTACTGAGCTGGTCCCGTTTGTTAAACAGCTTTTGAGTTAGTTAAGTTAATGATTGTTTTTAAGCAGCCAAGGAATAGACCTGGAAAGGTGTTTTGTCTTGAAGAGAAGAAT